>Ga0105045_10002095_pt1 | contig 16698 bp, 17 predicted proteins | sample MAT02_FD_78089 | JGI IMG/M metagenome (GOLD analysis project Ga0105045, IMG submission 78089) | Freshwater microbial communities from Lake Fryxell liftoff mats and glacier meltwater in Antarctica - MAT-02 (megahit assembly) | ecosystem: Environmental > Aquatic > Freshwater > Ice > Liftoff... | reverse complement strand
TTAATAGATACTCCAGGACTGGAGTTCCGGCTTTAGTAGGCGAGACTGCGAAAAAACCGTCAAAGCGACGACTTCTAAATCGCTTTATTTGAATTAGCGTTTACGAACGAACGCTGGGATGTGCGAAATCGGTAATTTTTCGACGACTTCAGATCGTGCGGCGAAAAACTCATCCACCGCTCGTGTCTCGCCTTCGACCGTCCCGTAATCATCCAAAACAAGGACGCCGCCGCGTACGATTCGTTCGTAAAGATGTTTTAGAATGACAGCCGATGGTTTGTAGACATCGACGTCAATATGAAGCAGCGAAATTTTCAATTCGGGATGCTTATCGAGGTAGTCCGGCACGGTCACGCAAATGTCGCCCTGAACCAACTCGACATTGACATGTTTTTTGTAAGTGAGTACCTCGGTCAACTCTTCCACCGAAATCCCGACGCTCGCTTCGGCTTCAAACTTCCGCACGAACGCTTGATCAAGCGCATTGTCCTGGTCTGGGAATTTTCCGAACGTGTCGAAGCCAACGATCTTGCGCGAATGCGGGCTCTCAAGCACTTCGCGAAAATTACAGAATCGAAGCAGCGAAGCGGCTTTGAAAACGCCGCACTCGATAACGCTGCCCGGTAAGCCGACGATCGATTTGTACAGCTCATAATGAGCCAACATCTTTGGGATCCGAGTTACGTTGCTGGTCAAATAGAACCCGTTTTCGTAATCCCACTGACGTTCGACGTCGAATCCAAAAAAAGATGTCTTCACGTTTCAAAACTTTCACGGGGACGGCGTGATCTGGACGATCGCGTATAATTGACGCTTTAATATTGCTTACGGTCTTTTCGTCTTCGAAACGATTCTCGCTACTGCGTTGATTATCTGACTTGCGACTTCCGTTTTTGATCGTTGCACGGGTCGCCACCATGCGATGATGATAAGAACGATTGTGCCGATAACAAAAAGTGTTCGGGATATGCAAACGCAAACGTTGCGAAATGACATTATCGATCACTTCAACGGGGGTGTGGCAACGAAACACCGGCTACCCTTCAATGTAGATTTAGAAAAGCGAAAAACCGTAGACACCAGGAGTACATACCATGATAATCGCCGAAGTCGGATGTAATCATAAAGGTGACATGGGCATTGCTCGCGAACTAATCAAAATGGCCAGCCTGTTTTGCGAAGTGGATGTCGTTAAGTTCCAAAAGCGAACCAACCGTGACCTGCTGACTCCCGACGAGTACAACCGGCCCCACCCCAATCCTCACCAAAGCTACGGATCAACTTACGGTGAGCACCGCGAGTTTTTGGAATTCGATGTCGAGCAACACCGCCAATTGAAAGAATGGTGTGACGCCTTTGGTGTCCAGTATTCCACCTCGGTTTGGGACCGGAACGCCGCCGAAGACATGATTCCACTTGGTCCCTCACTCTTAAAAGTTCCATCGGCATGTAACATCGATTTTGAAATTGCGGATGTTCTATGCGAATCCTTCGGTGGCGAAATTCACGTTTCGATGGGCATGTCGACACGCGGCGAAGAAGAAGAAATTGTCAGGTATTATGAGAGGAAGGGCCGTGCCGAATCGCTTGTCATCTACGCATGCACGTCTGCTTATCCCGTTCCATTTGAGGATTTGGGACTGTTAGAGATTAGGCGTATGGTCGAGGCTTATGGGTCCCGCGTGAAGGCGATCGGCTTCTCAGGACATCATTTGGGAATCGCCGCTGACGTCGCCGCGCTCGCGCTCGGTGCGACCGTATTCGAGCGGCACTTTACGCTCGACCGAACCTGGAGGGGCACCGATCACGCGGCAAGTCTTGAGCCGGACGGCATGCGGCGTTTGGCTCGAAACCTTCGCAGCGTCGCGAAGGGACTGACGTATAAAGCGGAGGAAATCCTTCCGATTGAGTTAGTTCAGCGTCAAAAGCTGAAGAGAAAAGTCAATGACTAATCGCACAGTCGCGTTGGTGCCGTTACGCGGTGGCTCACAAAGCATTCCGGGCAAGAACATCAAAGTCATCGCGGGCAAACCGCTCTGCCAATGGACGCTCGAAGCCGCCTGCAAATGTGAGCGGATCGACCGAGTTTATGTTTCCACTGACAGCCCCGAAATCAAACGGGTCGTTGAATCCTTTGGGTTGCCGATCGTGGTGATCGACCGTCCGGCGGTACTCGCGACCGGAACCGCGACGACTGAGTCTGTGATGCTTGATTTCGCCGATCGCTTTGCGTTTAGTTCCGTCGTGACGATCCAAGCAACCTCGCCATTGACCACCGCAGTTGACCTGACGCAAGCACTTGAAACTTTTGAGTCGCAAGAATTGGACAGTATGGTTACCGGTGTGATTCATAAATGTTTCGTTTGGACAATCGGTGGCATTCCGCTCAATTACGATCCTGTCAATCGTCCGATGCGTCAGCAATGGGTTGGGACGTTGGTCGAAAACGGTGCGTTCTATGTGACGACACGAGAGATTTTGACCAAGCACTTGTGTCGTCTGGGGGGCAAGATCGGGACGTTCGCGATGGGACCCGAAACGGCGGTTGAAATCGACGAACCGAGCGATTGGAAGATTTGCGAAGACATCCTCGTAGCGCGGGATCGAACCGTTTCCACGAATGATCCTCTGAGGAAAATACGGTTGGTGATTTGTGACGTCGATGGGACGTTGACCGACGGCGGCATGTATTACGATCACAACGGCGAAGTGATGAAGAAATTCAACACTCGTGACGCGCATGGTTTGGGGATGATCCAACAACAGGGCGTTCGCGTCGTGATTGTGACTCGCGAAATTTCTCCCGTGTCCGCCGCGCGGGCTAGGAAGCTCAATCTCACGATCCACGAAGGGGTCAAGGATAAGGCGACCCTCCTGCCTATGCTTTTGCAAGAGTATCAATTGCGAGCCGATCAGGTGGCGATGCTTGGCGACGATGTCAACGATCTTGAGATCATGCGGTTGTGCGGTTATTCGGCTTGTCCGTCCGATGCGGCAACGGAAATTAAGAACATCGCATCGTTTGTCGCATCCAAGCCCGGCGGTGAGGGAGCCGTGCGAGAATTTTGCGACCGGTTGATCGCGGGCGGAAAATGAGTGGCGTCGCGGGTCGCCCCGGCGGAGCAGATGAGGGACCGGCAATTTCCAGCGAGGTCATGGTCTCTGGAAAGCGACGTTGGACGACGGCGGCGTGCTATCTGGCCGTGGCAACGCTTCGTAAATTCGGTGCGGCAATTTGGATCCCCTTGTTATTGTACTCGGTCTCACCGGCGGATTTCACACGATACGGTTTGATGCTTTCGTTGGTATCGCTGCTGGTCCCACTGTTCACGCTCGCGCTTCCTTTCGCACCGATGCGATTTGCCTTTGATTACGCGAACGAGAAGGACAGATACAGCCTGTACAAGGAAGTCATTCGCACTTCGGGATGGCTGTCGATGTTTGCGGTTTGCTTGTCGCTGGCGATTACCGCCATGGCCTTTCCAAACGATTCGTTGAGTCGAGGGTCTTGGTGGTTAAAAGTTGCCATTGCGTCCCAAGTGATCGCTGCGATCCTCGGTGAGTGTGCGTTTTCAATTTTGAGAATCCAAGGGAACGCAAAGCGATTTTTGGTCGCGGCGGTGGTCTATGCGATCGTCCCGTTTTGCATCGCGATGCCGTTGTTGTCATGGCAAGTCAGCGATCCGTTGTTCGTTATTTCGTTAGCGATGGCGATTGGGATGCTTCTTGCGACGGGGATCGCGCTCGGGCCGCAGGCGTTATCGATTTGGCACGCCGCACCGTCTAGTATCATTCGCGAGTCTGCGATTGTTTTCTCGGTCCCGGTCACATTTCATCTGGTGGGCCTGTGGTCGATCAATGCAAGCGGTCGGTGGATCGGAACGGTCAGTCAATCGCTCGAAGAACTGGCGTCATACAATCTGTTATCTGCAGCGGCTTCGCTGTTGATGGGGATTCCGGTGGCTTTTTTGGAAGCGAAGTTGCCTCATTACAACGCGGCTTTCGGTTGCGGCGATGCACCCACGGGCGTCGCGATTCTGCGGCGAGTGCTGGCGAGTTGTTCAGCTTTAGTGATCGTAATTTATGTCGCAGCGGCAATGATCGTGTCGATCGGGCCAAGTTGGATTCCCGAAACCTATCTACCATCGGGATGGAGCCTCGCCGGGTTTTGTTTTTTCAATGTTGCACACTGTGTTTACCTGCTCGGTATTAACACACTGAGTGGATTGAAGCAGACGTCGCGGTTAGCTGTCAGCACCTTGATAGGTGGCATGATAACGATCATTGTTTCATATTTCGCTGCGATTCGATTCGGCGAAATCGGTTTGGTCGCGGGCATGGTTGCGGGCATGGTGGTGCAAGCGATCGTCGTCAACGCGATGGCGGCCGTATCCCTCCGGATTCATCAGCAGGAGCTCGTCAAATGATAGACAACTCCCACTCACAAACGTTCTCAGCATCACAGTTCCATAAATTGTCCGACGAACGTCGCGAAGTTTGTGACGCGTTGCAAACGAAAGTAGGTTTTTCCAGAACGTTGCTGGAATGGGTGATGCGTTGGATTGCGATGTCATGCAACATCGTACCGAAAGATTTCACGGACACGCCGATCTGCAACTACATTCACGATGATCGATTACGAAAGTTTGATTGCGCTCGCAGTTTTCTGTTCAGCTCGGCAAGGCAAAATATTTGCTGGAGTCGTTTTCGTGTTTCACGATGTTTAGCAATTCTAAATCGTTATCGATCGTTATGTCGTGATCTGAAGCCACGGCACGGACTGGACCGGTTGTTGTTGCTTGACTTCGCGTCGATCGAATGCCTGGTCGCTCATGACGGAGTGCGCCATTTTCACGTCGTCGCTCACTTTCAAGCTTATGTGTTGATATTGAGTGAGTTGCGACGACGCGGCGTGATCGAGCGATTGAACGGACGACAGCACGGAGCGTTTGAATGCTTGCCGCTCGAGAAGACACGGTTCCCGATGTACTTTGATTCCTACCGAATTTTACACTCGCGGTTTGAAACGTCGTTCCGAAAATTTTACTGTGACAACGCGATCGTGGAGCTTGTGATCGATCCGGCGATTGCGTTGGCGGCTTGGCCGAAGCGAGGGCAACGGCATGTCGCGTTCGCTTTTCAGGGGAATGATTATCCGCCGGATCGAATCCTTTTTCACATTGTGCATCGCGTTTGTAACGCGTTGGGCGTTTTATTGATTGCCTATCCACATCCCAAGGCGACCGAGCAAACGCGTCAAGATATTGCCGCTCACGCGACGATCGAAACTCAGGTACGTTATGCGGATTCGATTTGCATGGTCACCGGGTTTTCGACGCTCGGGTTTGAGTTCGCGATTCGTGGTGGGCGAGTGTTGTTCGTTGAAGTGCTTGGACGCGTCATCGCGTTTGACGATGAGGGCTTGGACGTGCACCACACCGTTGTTGACGGCTTAGAAGATACCCTGAAGGAAATGATTCGAAGTGCGTCAAACATCGCAAACGCCGGAGTCTTGAAATGACGCAAACGCGAGTTCGTAACGATCTCTTTGACAACAAGCTGGGACACGACCGAGGCGCGACTGTGTTCGTTTTTGCGGCTTGGTATTTGGTGAAATGTTTCTTTTTCCTCAGTCCCTTGCCCTGGCCGTCGCGAGTGCGTGTTTGGTGGTTGAGGCTTTTCGGCGGTCGCGTCGGTCGCGACGTCTACCTGAAACCACGCGTCAATATTCACTACCCGTGGAAAATCAGCATTGGCGATTACACATGGGTTGGGGAAGAAGTGTGCATCATTAACTTTGAATCAGTCGATATCGGTAAGCATTGCTGTCTTTCACAGCGAGCAACCGTTTGTGCAGGTAATCACGATTATCGGGACCCGGCGATGCGGTACCGTAATGCCCCGATCACGCTTGCGGACGGATGTTGGATCGCGTGTGGTGCCTTCGTCGGCCCGGGAATCACGGTTGGGGTTGATGCGATGGTCAGCGCCGGGTCGATCCTGAACGCGAATGTCGCCGATCGCGTCATTGTGCAGGGAAACCCGGCCAAGCCGATCGGCTATCGATACAAGGATTTGGGATGAGTATTGCGGCCCCGAAGACAAAACCGATGCTTCAGTTACCAACGCCGCTTTCTGCGTTTGTCGTTTCAGGAGCGGTTTTTGGCTTCTTTCATCTGACGAGCCCTTTTTCGTATGTTGAAAGATACGAATACAGCTCCTGGTGTTTGTTAGGTGCGAACCTGATCGCCTTGTGGGGGCCGGTTCTGTACGTGGGGTTGAAGCAGCGCACGCTTTGCCATCGGCTTAGAACCACTGACGCATCGATTTCCGCTGGTTCCTTCTTTTTAAATCTTGGCGTTTGGATGATGCTTAGCGCCGCGATTCTTGGCGGATTGTTGAAAGCGTATGACTTGTTCTTTGTTCGTGGGCTGACGTTGACGGCGAACGTTAACGAGCTTTATGAGCAAAATGCGGAAGTCTCCGCTTCGATCGCGGGGCTGATTGCCTCGTTGATGTATCCGCTTGCATACCCGACCCTTGTGGTCGTGTTGGCGATTCGGCGGGTCCGCGAAAAGCCGAGTTGGATTTGGCGTATGGCGACGTTGTTGTCGTTGTTGGCGTTCGCCGTCGCGCCGCTCAACGCGGTCGTGTTGGGCAAACGCGGGGCAGTGTTTTCCGTCGCGATTTTGGTCACGCTCGCGTATTTCTTTTTTGGGATGCGAGTGCGATTGCGAACTGCTGCCTTGGCCACGATTGGCGGGATCGTTCTATTGGTCTTCTCGTCATCAATGCTGCGCCATCGTTTGGAATTGAAGGGCGCTTCAACCGAGGGTGCGGTGGAGGTCGGGCGGTTTACAGACTTAATGTTGCTCAGCAACGAGTTCCGTTCGATCGCGCGGCACGGTGGGATGCCCGATGGGTGCCGCGGTGCGATGTACGACTGGGCTGCGTTTCATGCTTATGTCGTTCACGCGGTGCCAGAATATTTGCACGCGGTCGAACAGTTCAACACCGCGGAACATCAGTATGGGAAATACACCTTTTCGCTCGCCGCGAAATTTTTCTCTTACTTTGTCAAGGTTCACTACGATGCGGCGGAAACCGCGTCGGTTCCACCGCGGACGTACATTTACTCGACGTTGTTCGGGCCTTTCTATTTTGATTTCGGTCTTTTCAGCCCCATCGCGTCGTTTTTGCTCGGGTTGTTTTTCGTGTCGGTGTATCGGTTCGCGGAAAAGACGACGTTCGCGGTGCCGCTCTATCTGTACCTGTACACGGTGATGCTATTGTGCCCGATGATCAGCTTCATCGAGATGTTTTACGGCTTCTATTACCTCGTCGCTTGTATCATCGGCGGCATCGGATTGAAGTTTTTCAGTTTGATCCGCCGCACGAACGCTCCTCCGAGTCGGGGCTTTCGACCAACTCGACTACACTCAAAGAAGTCATGGTTTTCGGTGCGGTAAAGAGGATTCCAAAGACTCTTTCATTCTCTATTCCAAACCGGTTTATCCCGGCACTTTTAAACCTTTTTTCAAACAGGGCCGTGTTATCGCTTGATCTTCAGGTAGTCCAAGATGTCGTCATAAACGCCACCCTGGTTGCTGTACAGCGCGTGATTTCGGGCCGTCGAAAACCGCTCCTTCGTGCTGGGCCGAATCGTCTTCGCCGCCACGAGCAGATCCGCCGTTCGCAACGGTTGCGGTTTGCCCCGTTGTGCAAACTCAAAGATGCCATGCAAATTGTATTCGCTCTTGCCGACCCACATGTCCAGCACGTCACTGTAACCGACAGACAAGAAACTCGCCTTCACTTCACCAGCGGTCGCGCGGTCGAGTTGCGTCTTACCAAATCCCGGCGGGCCGTACATCAAAACGCCACCACCGATCATCTTACCATAGGCGGCAAACATATCGGCGTGCTCGAGCGGATAGATGAGCTTGATGCGAACCTGCGCTTTCACCGCATCCATCCCGCCGACGCTCTCCAACCCAATCGTCGGTCGTTCAATCTCGACAATCGGATCGTCATCCTCCGTCGGTGCGTCAAAACCTTCCGCAGTGTTTCGGACGCGTTCATTCGACGGCGAAGAATCATCGACGTCGCGGTAACCAATCAAACTCTCCAGCTCTTCGTCACGTGCTTCGGGATCGAAGTCGATCGCTTCGCGGTAGCTCGCGCCCGCCATCACCGACTCACCAGTTGCGTGCTTCAACCCCGCGTGCAACAGCAACACGACCGATTCGCCGGGATGCGTGTCCGTTAAGGTTTTGATGATCGCGTGTGCGTGAGACAACTTGCCATTGCGACGATACGTGTCCGCCAAACCAACTTGCAACATGACGTTACGCGGTCGCCGTTTCAGCCCGTCACGGTAAACCGTCACGGCATTGGCGAAACGGTTCAGCGTCACGAGATACTCGGCCAAGTGTTCAACCAGCGACACGTTGTCTGGTGCAAGTGTGACGGCTTGCCTTAGTGCATCGATCGCGATGGACACGAGCGCGGCATTCGTGAAGTCAGCAAAGGTCAACATCCCCCTCGCCGAAGAAAAGATTATTCCCGACAGATTCTACGTGATGAAGCTGGCCACCGAAGCGGTCGACAAGGTTCGCCGAGGCGAGCACCGTCAGCTTTCGGCCGACGGTGACAACCGGCTTATTCGCTTGCGTTATCTTTGGCTGACCGGCCAAGAAAACCTGACCGACGCTCAACGAGAACGGTTTGAAGCAATCTATTCGGACGAGCTCGAAACAGGGAAAGCTTGGGCCTATAAGGAAATGCTTCGCGACCTGTGGCATCACGACGATGCAATTTCCGCAACAATCTTCTTCAAAGATTGGTACAAACCAGTGATTCATACCAAACTGACACCGCTGAAGAAGGTGACCAAGACGATTCGTGAACGACTGGCCAACGTCGTCAGCTACTGCACGGATGGAATTACCAATGCGGTTGCCGAGGGAATGAACAGCAAAATAATGTCAATCAAACGTCGAGTCGCCGGCTACCGAAACCATGAAAACTTCAAGATAGCGATCTTTTTCTACTGCGGAGGCCTCGATCTCTACTAACGATAAACCCGGATAGACCTACAGTTAACGCATGAGCAACTTGTTGGCGGCGATTGGTCGTGGGCAGTTGCAAGTTCTAGACAATCGGGTGAGCACGCGAGGTGAAATCTTTGATCGGTATGTTGAAATGCTATCTTGTCTATCGGGCACCGAGTTCATGCCTGAGCCGAAAGGCTTCCATTCATCTAGGTGGCTTACATCGATCCTCGTCGATGAACATCAATTCGGTGCATTGCGTGAGGTGATTCGTTCGGCGTTGGAAGCGGAGAACATCATGCTCGACCGGTTTGGAAGCCGATGCATTCGCAACCGGTGTTTTCTTCGTGTCGGTTCGTCTTGAACGGCGTATCGGAGTATTTGTTTCGCGATGGACTTTGCCTGCCCGGCGGTTCATCCATGTCTCATGAAGAACAGGACAGGGTTACTTCCTGTATTTCCAATTTGCCAGGCTCCGCTTGTTCATCCAGGTGATTGATCGCGTGGGTCTGAGGTTGCCCAGGGGCTGGAGGGGGCGAGTTGGTTGAAACGTTCGTGGTGGAAGGCGGCGGCTTCGTGGTCGCCGATCGCGGCGAGTGAGATCGCGAGGTTGTAGTGGGCGTCGGGGTAATCGTCATGCAGCGTCAGGACGCCCCGCAGCGCCGCGATCGCGAGGTCGTGTCGTCCGGTTTCGGCGAGCACGCAGGCGAGGTTGGTGCGGGCTTCGACGAACGCGTCATCCAGTTCGATCGCCGCGTAGTAACGTTCCCGAGCGGCTTCGATTTGGCCGTCGCGGTACAGCAATTCACCGAGCTGGAAACAGATGTCGGCTCTCATCCCGTCGCGTGCAAGGATGGCGTGGCACAGATCAATGGCGGTGGCAATGTCGCCATCGTCCTCGCATTGATACACCGCGGCCATCAATTCGTCGTCCTGCGTTGCCGGAGGAAACGAGTCGTCGACGCCAGCCATTTTTAACGTCGGCGCGTCGTCGGGCTCGCGCGACGAATCGGTGTCTTCGGCCGAGAAATCAAATCGCAATTGGCCGCCCGGCTCGATCAAACCTTCGCCCTGGCGGAGCAAAACATGACGACCTTCGATGATAACCGACAGTTGCGCCAGGGGGCGATCGACATCCGGTAGCAGCGCCGCGATCTCACGTAACCGGTGCTCGATCGCTTGCGGACTCGCCCCCGCGGCAACCAATTCGGCGATGCGACGCGCGGTGGCGACTTCTTGAAAATCAAAATACGGCAATTTGTGCAGCGTGCGGGCGGGGATGATCAACCCGCGACGATGCCACCGCCGGATCACCCGCACGGAAACTTTTAAAAGGTCCGCAAGCATCGCGGGCGTGTAAAGCGTTTTGACGTTGCGTTGTAATTCGACAAGGCCCAGGCGTTGCCAGAGTTCGGATTCGCGAATGATTTCGAGATGCCCCTCGGCGGCCATCTCATGAACCGCGGGATTGAGCAACTCGGAATCGGCCAGCGGGGATTCTTCGGCACCGATGATAATCCAGTCGATTCTTGGTGCGTCAAGGTCGACGACGGTCGCCTCGAACGACCGCAGCAGGTTGGTGGCTTCGCGACGATTCATGCCGCCAAATCGCCCGACAAGAGCGATGCGTTTGCCGGCGATTTCGGACGTGAGCTGGTCGTTTGGCAAGGGATTATTCGATTGACGACGAAGTGCGGCTGGTGACGGCGGCGGTTCTGAGACGAGGGCGAGGCGCTGTACTTGCCCCCTTTCTTAAACGTGAGCCGGCTGGCATTCTAGCAATCGGCTGCGAGTGGGCGAGGCGATCGCTGGTCGGTGCGTTTGTTCGCAAGCGTGCCTGCCGGAGGAAAGTCCGGGCTCCGCAGGGCAGGATGGTCGATAACGTCGACCGGCCGTGAGGCTAGGGAAAGTGCAACAGAGAGCAAACCGCCGAACGGCCGCTTTCGCTTCGGCGATCGAGGTGCGTGGTAAGGGTGAAACGGTGCGGTAAGAGCGCACCAGCGGGCGGGGTGACTCGTCCGGCTTGGTAAACCCCATCCGGAGCTAGACCAAACAGGGTGCATGACGGGCGATCGAAAGGTAGTCCGTCGCGAGGCGGCTCGTATCGTTATTGACATCCGGGTAGGTCGCTTGAGGCGGCGAGCAATCGTCGTCCCAGATAAATGGTCGCCACCGCGGGACAGGTTCGCGCGGCACAGAACCCGGCTTATCAGCCCACTCGGAGCCGTTTTCTGTGGTAGCGACTTCATTGCCTTCGCGGGCCACGTTTGCCACGCGAAATCATTGCCAATCGTCGATCCCGAGCGATTCAATCGGCGTTTCCAGCGAAGTCGCGATCGGTCCATCGCCAGCCGTCGCGAGGTAGGGGCGGACGCGGATTTTGCCGGAGCTGATGTCGACCACTTCAATCGGTTGCCCCTTGTCGATCGCGACGCCGATGCTGATCGCGTCCATGCGAACGCCCTCGATTTCGACAAGGCCGCTGGGCAGCAGATTCGTTTTCGTCACGCCGATTTTGCCGATGATCACCTCGCGCAGAGTCCGAGAATCGGTTTCGCGGGCCTCATTGGCGACGGTGTCGAGCGTCAGGATGCGTCGTCCGATTGGCGTTCTCGGCCAAACTCGCAATCCGATCGACACAAATATCGGCACCAAGACGGCGGTAATGACCAAGGTGGCCGAACCGGCAACGAGGCTGTGCAGAAACCCGGTGACGATGGCCGCGACCAATGCCGCCGCCGCCGCGATGCCAAGCAACCCGCCGCTGGGCAAGAACAGCTCGAGGACCAGCAGCACAAAAAATAAAACCAGCAGCAGCGTCGTGTGAATAAGTGTCATCGTTGGTGGCGGATCAAGTAAGATACATCACGAATTCTTCGTTCCCGCATTCTTATCATGAGGAAAACATGGTCCAGTCTCGCAGAAACTTTATCACGTCAACGGGCGTCGCGGTTGCGTCATTCTCGATTGCCGCATCCCGAGGGCTCGCTCTCGACGCCGACGCCGACGCGACAGCGACGCGGTTGCGCAAATCATTAAAATTGAACATGGTCGCCGGCGGCAAGACGATGGCGGAAAAGTTCGCGATCGCTCGGGACGCAGGATTTCCAGGCGTGGAGCTGGACGCGCCAGGTTTCGATATCGAACTTGCGAACGCGGCGGTAAAAGAAACTGGCGTCGTCATTGATGGCACCGTCAATATCAACCACTGGTCGGTCCGCCACACCGACCCGGATCCAGCCGTCCGCGCCGAGGCATTGAAAAGCTGCATCGCGGGCTTGCGAGCGACCGCCGCCGTCGGTGGCGACACGATGCTGCTCGTCGCTGGTCACGGCAACGACGGCACACCTAAGGAAGTGTTCGATCGCGCGGTGGCAAATATCCGACAAGCGATTCCGGTGGCCGAGGAAACTGGCGTGAAGATCGCAATCGAAAATGTTTGGAATAATTTTTTATACGACCACGACGGCGGGACGGACCAAACCGAGGATGAATTGGCGCGGTTTATCGATGCCTTCGATTCGCCCTGGGTCGGAGTTCAATACGACATCGGCAACCACTGGAAATACGGCGACCCAGCAAGCTGGATCCGTACGCTGGGCAGCCGCATCATCAAGCTGGACGTCAAGGGTTACTCTCGCGAAAAGAATGGATGGACCCAAATGGCCGATAGCGACATGGATTGGAAATCAATCCGCGATGCGCTCGCCGAAATCGGTTTCAGCGGCTGGGTCGCCGCGGAGATGGAAAGCGGCGATCTGAGCTACCTCAAACGCGTCGCCGCGGAGATGGACGAGCTGCTCGGGACCACCTAAGCCGGCTCATCCTGGAAGCCAACTATCCTTCCCAGGCACTCCGTCCCCGCGCGACGGAGTGCCGTTCCCGAAGCGACCGCGGTCCGAATGCCACCCACCGGACAGGGCCGACGTCGTTGCCGCCGTGAAGTATCAAGACTCTATCGCGGACGCCTTAGCGGACTTAGGAAATGCCCTTGACAAGGTTTCCGAATTACTCGGTAGGCATTACGGCGAATCAAGTGAAATGCTGGGTGACTTTTCGCTCCGTAGGAGCATCATGTCGGTACATACAAAACGGCCGCACCGAAGCTCACCCGTCCCATTGGGACGCCATATCACACGCGCAATTTCATCCCTACGAGACGGCGTACCCTTCGTGGAAATGTCCTTCTACCGAGACTTTATCCCGATGGGACGAAGCACAACAATGTGAGTTAGCCGACATGAATACCCGAAAATTATTTCGGGACCAATTCGTAGGCCGCACTGAAGAAACCGGACGATTCTTGAGCGGTCTTCAAAGATATGTCTTCTAGCACACCGTCGCTGCCCAATCGAGGCGGCGGAACGGGTGACGACATTTTTAGGAAGTGGAAACAACCGAATCATTAACCCCCCAAAACACCGAAGGGCGATCCAGCCGGTAAATTACGTACTTTTTACGCAGGGTGGAAGACGGGATTTGAACCCGCGACATCCGGAACCACAATCCGGCGCTCTAACCAACTGAGCTACAACCACCGTAACTTCTTCGAATTTATCCAACGGCATCGCGGTGGTCAACGGCGGCTGGTCGTCAGGTTCGATTTTGGAATTACAATGCTCCGCCGGTCGCTCGACCGATGCGCTACCGAAACCCACTTTCCGCTTGGATGCCAATTGGCCAAATCGAATCGTCCGCGAGGCGAAACCATGCCTCCGGCAATCTCGCCGGTGGATCACGAGGCGGTCACGAAGCCTCTGAATGACGCACCTCCAGTGTGGATTGCCCGCACGATCGGGATCGCCGTCTGCGCCCACTTTGCGATCGTCGCGATTGCGTTGGCCGGAAACGTCGGAGTGTCTTCCATGCAATCATCGGTCTTGGCACTTGCGCGTCCGTACTTGGCTGCTTTGCATTTGGACAACGATTCGCAAACGCTCGCGTTTTCCGCCGATGCGATGACGGAAAAAACATATTTTTTGCAGAAAACAAATGTCGCGTCACTCCATTCCAGCGATGCTGTCTACGACGATTGGACGCGAATCGATTCCCCGCTCGTCGTCGGCTCGTCGCGCCGAATCGTTGGCGGACTCGCGGATCAACGCTGGCAACGATTTTTATCGCGAGTCGCCGCGCTGGCGAAATCCGAACGTGGGGACCTGACGTGCTGGCTCCTTGAACCGATTGCGAAGGCGCAATCCAACGCGACATTTTTGCGGATTATCCAGGAGCCGGATCTGATGACCAATGTGGTTCAGGATGCCTCCGAACCGCCATTGACGGCCAGCATCATTCGCAGCCAAGAAGGCATCGTGCAAGTCACTCAATTGGCGGACCGCCGGCTGTCGTCGGTACGACGATTGCCGAGCATGCAGGCGCCGACGCAAACACCGGCGGAGACACCATAATGTCGACTCTGATCCGTTTTTTGTTCCATCGTGATCCATTGGACGCGTCGCTATTCATCATTCGCATCGGGCTCTGCCTACTAGCGTTTTGGTTCTTTGTCTCCCACTGGAACGACTCGCCGATTTGGTTCGGCGAAAACGGGATTGCATCACAGCAAACCTTATCGAATTTTTTTGACACTGCGGATATGGCCGGCGAAGCGGCTTGGTATTTGTCGCCGTTGTACTGGACCACCTCGACAACGGTGATTCGCGCGTACCTAATCGCCGGCATGGCACTGGCGATTGCCGCAGCCTTGTATCCGTCGCGTCTCCTGTCGGTCCCGCTTTGGCTCGCCTGCGTCGGACTGGCCAATCGTGGATTCCTGATCGCCGGTACCGAAGACGCATTGCTGTGCTCGGGCCTTGCGTATTTGGCCATCGCTCGCCCCTTGGACTGCCAATTTCGCACCGTTACACAGGAACATTGGTGTACCGTGCTATCGCGGCGGATGTTCCAAGTACACGTCACGGTGCTATTGATCATCACGGGCTGGAGCATGTTGTCGTCGCCGATCTGGTGGGACGGCACCGCAAGCATCTCGATCGCGGCGCCGACGGGACGCCGGTTGCTTGATGTCACTTCATGGGTATCATCACCCTGGATTCATGAACCGCTGACGCACGCGATCCTACTGACAACGCTCGCGGCACCATTGATGCTATGGGTTCCAAAGACGAGGTCGTTCGCGGTGATTGCCGTCGTGATCTGGTGTGTGACGCTGGCAATCCTATCTAGTCAGTGGTTATATCTCTCCACGCTCGCGGTCTGCGTTCAATCGTTTTGGCGGCAAACGCCAACCCAGTGACGGCCATGCCGTTAGCCGCCGGCCTTTCCGTAATTTGCCGGCGGCTAGCGCCGTGCCGCTCACCCGACTGACACTATTGTGCCAGTATCGTAATTTGCCGGCATGCCTAACGCCGTGGTGCTGCCCTTGATGATCGCCGTCCAGCCTATCTAAAAGCGAAAGAGTCGTGACGGAAACAATTTCTCGTCTAGCATCTTTTTTAGGGAACTATTTCATCGGCGATCGGCAGTCGAATACTGCCGGCGAGTCCGTTGGGTAGCAAGCGTATCATTTCCAACGTACCGTTGTGCTGCTCGACAATCGAGCGGCTGATGTAAAGGCCCATGCCCAAACCCTCGGGCTTGGTGGAATGGTACGGTTGCAGTAATTGGCCAAAGGCATCGTCGTCTAACCGGGGCCCGTTATCGCTGATAACCATTTCGATGTGGCTCGCGTTCGAGCGGGTGATGATGCGAATGACTCGGTCTTCCGCACGGATTTCCACCATCGCCTCGATCGCATTTCGGATCAAATTGACGAAGACCTGTTCCATACGGATTGCGTCCGCATTCAGCAGCGGCAAGTGGTCCTGCAAATCGACAAAAATTCGCGCGCCCGAATTTTCACAATACTGATGCAAGACCTTCATCGTTTCATGCACGATATCATTAATATTGATCGCAGCTAATTGAAATGGATTGAGCGAAATGAATTTACGAAGTCGATTGACGATATATCCTGCTTTCAGCGCTTCGCGATTAATCATTGACAACATTTCGCGAGTTTCCGTGGCGGCAGGGTCGTTTTCTCGCAAGCCCAGCATCAGCCCGCCTGACAACAGGCTTATCGTACCGAGCGGTTGATTAATTTCGTGGGCCAACGTCGCGGCGAGATTGCCGACGGTCGCCAATCGCTGGACGTGTAATAATTGATCGTTTTGCTCGGAGATTCGATTGTCATCCTGTTTACGTTTGGTGACGTCGCGAAGGATGGATAGATGAATCCCGGGAAGGATGTTCTTAATGGTCTCAATTTCTGCGGTGATTTTGGTGTTGTCTTTTCGAACAAATTGCATTTCGCCACAGCGCTCGAAAATCGACTCGCCACCCGTCAAATCGGAAAGCGACTTATGTTTAAGATCTTTGAATGAATACCCAAACATCTCACAGGCGGCAGAGTTCATATTGACGTATCGCCCCAGATCATCGCTGAGCAGCACGGCTTCGGACGCATTGTCGAACAGAGACTTCCATAAACGATTGGCGCGGTCGCGTTGCAAGACTCCGGTCAGCAACGAAATACTGGATTGGATAAAGACAATTTCGTCAACGGAGACCATTTGCGGCGAGCGAAAAACGCATTCCACCACGCCAGCCGTTTTGCTGTCCTCGCGGAACGCCACTCGAAAAC
>Ga0105045_10002094_pt1 | contig 16711 bp, 9 predicted proteins | sample MAT02_FD_78089 | JGI IMG/M metagenome (GOLD analysis project Ga0105045, IMG submission 78089) | Freshwater microbial communities from Lake Fryxell liftoff mats and glacier meltwater in Antarctica - MAT-02 (megahit assembly) | ecosystem: Environmental > Aquatic > Freshwater > Ice > Liftoff... | reverse complement strand
TCCTGTTCGGCCGCTCAGGCCAGCGCCTCACCCGCCGCAATAATCTCGGCATCCCCCGGCAGCACCAGGAAGGCCGCACCTGCCAGCGGGGTGAAGGTGTCGGCGCCGACCACGCGCTTCAGCGGCGTGGCGCCAAAGCCGGCTTCGACAATCGCGGTGATGATGCCCTCGCCGACGCCCGCCGAGCGGCGGCCCTCGTCAACCACCAGGATGCGTTTGGCGCTTTTCGCGTGCTCGGCGATGCAGGCCTCATTGAGCGGCTGCAGCCAGCGCAAGTCGATCACTCGGCAGTTCCAGCCGAGGTTTTCCTTCCATACGCGCTGTGCGCGCAGGCACATCGGCACGGCGTTGCCGAAGGTAAACACCACCAGGTCATCGCCCTCACTGCCGTCTTCCGGCGTATACACCCTGCCCTCGCCCAGCGCGATCGCCTGGTCTGGCGCCGGGTAGCGGGTCAGCCAGCCGCCGTCGCCGGGGGCATACAGATCTTTGTTCATGTACAGCGCGATCGGCTCCAGGAAGGCGCAGACGCGGCCGTCAACCTTGGCCAGCGCCATCAGCGTGCGCAGCATCATGGCGGCGTCGTCGCCCCGCGACGGGCACGCCACGACGAGGCCGGGGATGTCGCGCAGCGCGGTGATCGAGTTGTCGTTGTGGAAATGGCCGCCGAAGCCGCGCTGATAGCCGAGTGAGGCGATCCGCATCACCATCGGGTTGCGGAACTGGCCGTTGGAAAAGAACTGCAGGCTGGACGCCTCGCCGCGGATCTGGTCGCAGGCGTTGTGGAAATAGGCCAGGTACTGGATTTCCGGGATCGGCAGCAGGCCCATGTTGGCGAAGCCCTGGGCGAGCCCGAGGATCATCGTCTCGTCCAGCAGGGTGTTGAACACGCGCTTGCCTGAGAAGGTTTTGAACAGGCCCTTGGTGACCGTGTAAACGCCGCCCTTGAGCGCCACGTCCTCGCCGAACAGCAGCGACTCCGGGTACTTCGCCATCAGGTCGTGCAGAGCCTGATTGATCTGGATCGCCAGGTGCTTGGGTGCCTGCCGCTCGGGCAGCTTGTCCTCGCTGCCGAAGGTCTTGAGGCGCGCCTCGGGGTAGTCCGCGCGGGTCGCTTCAGCCTGCACGGCCGCCGGCGTGTAGGGCGCCAGCGGCGCCATCACGTCGGCCAGCGTGGTGATGCGGGGACGACGGTCGGCGTCCTCAGCGGCCTCGAAGCAGCGGCGGCGGGTGTCCTCGTACAGCGCCAGCACCGTCTCGGCGGTGTACAGCCCCGAGCGCAGCGCGAGGTCGGCGGATTTCAGCAGCGGGTCGGTGGCTTCGACCTGCACGAGCTCCTCGATCGAACGCCATTCGATCTCGAAGTCGGTGCCGGCGTGGCCCATGATGCGGGTGGTGCGCAGGTGCAGGAAGGTCGGCCGCCGGGTGCGCCGGCAGTGGTCGACCGCGCGCTGCACGTCGGCCCAGCCGTGCGCCAGATCGAGGCCGTCGGCGTAAAAATAGTCGAGGTCGCGGCGGTTCTCGAAGTTGGCGCGCACCCAGTCGCGCGGGGTTTTCACCGAGATGCCGATGCCGTTGTCCTCGCAGACGAACAGCGCCGGCGCCGGCAAGCCTTGGTAGGCCGTCCAGGCGGCGGCGTTGAAGGCGGTCTGGGCGGTGGCGTGGTTGCTGGAGGCATCGCCGAACGAGCAGATCGCAATGCTGTCGTCGGGAATCGGCAGCGCGTGGCCGATGCGCTTGGCCTGCTCGATGGCGATCGCGGTGCCCAGCGCTTTGGGCAAGTGACTGGCAATCGTTGAGGTCTGCGGCAGCACCCACAGCGGCTTCGAGCCCCAGACCTTGTGGCGACCGCCGGAGGCCGGGTCGTCCTTGCTGGCGGCAAAGCTCAGCGCCGAATCCATCACCGGATCACGCGGTTTCCCATCAGCGCCCGGCAGCTTGCGGAAGCGCTCGGCCATGAAGCCGCCGCTGCGGTAGTGCAGGAAGGCCGGATCGGTGTGGCGAGCGGCGCGCGCCACCATCGCGTTGCCCTCGTGGCCGCTGCTGCCGATGGTGTAGAAGACTTTGTTCTGCACCCGCAGCACCCGCGCCATCAGGTCGAGGTGGCGGCTGATCAGCTGTGACTTGAACAGTTCGTCGAAATCGCGCGCCGACAGTCCGCTGCCCGGCGCGACCGGCTCATCGCCCGAGGCCGCCTGCACGCCGCCGCGCCAGTCGCGGACGAACTCGATGAAATTGTGGTCGCAGATCTCGGCGCGGTTCAAACCGCGCATGCGGGCGGGGAAGGCTGTGCTCATGGGCTGTGCAGGACACTGCGCCGGCAGGGGGCGGCGCGGAAGCCGCGCATGATAGCCGGGCGAGCGCCCGCGCGCGGGCTGAGCCTTCGGCGTGCAGCAGCGGCTGCCCTTCGATCAGCCCGGTCCGCGGCCTTTCAGGCTGGCGCTCAGCTCGGCCAGTTGCTTGACCAGCGCCGCCAGCTGCGTCTGCGCAGCCGCGCTGCTCTGCTGGCGCACCTGCAGGCTTTCGACCAGCGGCTTGAAGCCGACATCCAGCGCCGAGCGCAGGCCGCCCAGCCACATCGCCGCATCCGAGGCGGTGTCGCGGCTGAAGGTGCGTGCCAGCACCTGCTCGTCGAGAATCCTCTGCAGCAGCGGGATCAGCGCGTTCGACTCGTGCTCCTGCTCGGTCTCGGGCTCGGGCGCAGCATCGGTCAGCGCGCGCAGCCCACGCACGCTCTCGACCAGATCGCCCAGCTGCGCCACCACCCGGGTGCCGGTGTCGCTGTCGGCACCGCCGAGCGACTTGTTGCGGGCGAACGCGTGCTTGATCGCCGCCCAGCGCTCGCGCCTCTCGCCGTCCAGCCGCCCGCGCAGCTCGGCCAGCTTGAGCAGATTTTCCTCAGCGCCGCCGGTCAGCAGCTGCGACTCGCTCAAATAGTGGTCGTCGATCAGCCGCTGAAGCTCCTCGGCGTTCATCGCCGACGACACCTTTTCGGCCAGCTTGGCCATGTTGCGGTAGCTGCCCTGCAGCTTGAACGGCGGCTCGGTGCGGTAGGCCTCGGCCTGCGCGGCGCTGGCGATGTAGGCCTGGTTGACCCGATACACCACCTCACGCAGCGCCAGCAGATTCTTCAAAACCGCGGTCAGCTCGTTCAGCTCGGCGGCGGTGTAGGTGTGGCTCAGCGCGTTGGCGGAGAACTCACGCCCCTGCGCGCGCTCCACCAGCCTGTAAAGGTCGCCAAGCTCGCGGGTGGCCAGCGGCGCCAGCACCGGCTGCGCGGTCAGGCAGTTCTCGATGTAGCTCAGCAGGAAAGCCTGCTCCTGGCCGCCCAGAACCTCGCCCAGGTTGTAGACATCGGCACGGTTGGCCAGCATGTCGGGGACGCGGAACAGCTCGCCGGATTCGGTATACGGGTTGCCCGCCATCACCACGCAGAACTTCTTGCCGCGCAGATCGTGGGTGCGGGTTTCGCCGCGCCAGACGCCCTCGATGCGGCGGGTCGCGTCGCACAGCGAGATGAACTTCTGCAGAAACTCCGGATGCGTGTGCTGGATGTCGTCGACATACAGCATCACGTTGTTGCCCATCTCCAGCGCCAGGTTGAGCTTCTCCAGCTCCTGGCGCGCGCCGGCATCCGGGGCCTGCTCCGGATCCAGCGAGCGCACCTGGTGGCCCAGCGCGGGGCCGTTGATCTTCATGAAGTTCAGGCCCAGCCGATGCGCCACGTACTCCATCAGCGTGGTCTTGCCGTAGCCGGGCGGGCTGATCAGCATCAGCAGGCCCATCAGGTCGGAGCGCTTGCCCTCGCCGACCGTGCCCATCTGCTTGGCCAGGTTGTCGCCAATGATCGGCAGGTAGACCTCGCTGATCAGTTTGTTGCGCACAAAAGAGGTCAGCGGCTTGGGCCTGAAGGCGTCGATCTTCAGGCGCGCGCGGGCCGTCGCGATCAGCTCATGGCGCTGCGCCTGCCAGGCGCGCAGGCCGGGCAGATGCACGCTCGCGTGAGCGGCCAGGCGCGCTTCGAACTCATCCACTCGCAGCGTGAGGCTGCCTTCGTGGATACGCGGATGCTGGCCGAGCAGGCCGCTGATCGGCGCGTCCAGCGTGGCCTCGCTGATCCGGCCGGCGAGCTTCGACTCCAGCAGCAGCCAGGCCGCGGCCTCGACCGCGAAGTCGGCCCGCGCCGCGAATTCAGGCGCACGGCACAGCGCATCGAACCACTGCCGATAGAGCGCGTGCGCAGCGCCGATCCGCGCGCCCAGCTCGGCCGCCGCCGCCTGCAGATCCTGCCAGCGTCCGCCGCTGGCCAGACGCTGCTTGAGCGTATCGACCAGGCTGCGCGCGTGCGAGCTGAACAGGAACTGCGGATGCTCCTCGCCCAACACGTCGAGCAGACAGCGCGCAGCCGCGCCTGAGCTCGCAGTGATCTCGACTGCGGCCGGACCGCGCCAGGCATCGATCGCGCGCTCGACTTCTGAGCCAAGCGAATCCGCGGCATGCCCGTCGTCCGCCGCGCCCCGCCCCAGCTCCTCGCGCAGGCGTCGCGCCTGGCGCGCGCGCAGCGGCCACAGTCGGGCGAACTCATCGGCCTGCAGCGCGGACCAGGCCAGCAGCGCCAGCGCACGCGCCGCCGGCGCATGAATCAGGCTGCCGGCCGCCGCCCGCAGCGGCCACCAGGCTTTGAGGATGCGCGCAGCGTCAGCGTCGTGGATGCCCTTCTCGTAGCCGTCGCGGTAGCGCGCCGCGGCGAACTCGCGGATCAGCCGGGCCAGCGCATCCAGATCCTGTGCGGCCGCGTGCAGCGCATCGACGCTCAGGCCGTCGGTGCCGGCCTGCGCTGCCTTGAGCACGCTCGCGGCCAAGTATTCGCCGCGGTACAGCGCGGCGGATTCCGACTCCAGCGGGTGCTCAGCGAAGCTGCGCAGGGCGTCGAGCTGAGCGTTTTGCACCGGCTCGAAGTAGTCGGTGCCGGTGAGATGCAGACACAGCGCGCCGCCCTTGGGCAGCAGGGTCAGGTCCAGCGCCTGGGTGTTGACGCTGAAGCGGTGCTTGGGGCCGAGCTTGATGACGTTGCCGCCGTCCTCGAACAGCTCGCTGCGATCGCGCTGCCCGCGCAGAGCCTGGTCGCGCGCCGCTTTCAGCCGGCTTTCGATGTCGTCGGCTTTGACGCTGTCGCGCAGCTCGCGCAGCCGCGCGCACAGCTCGCGCAGCTTGAGGATCAGCGCATCGCCGGCAAAGAAGGCGTGCATGGCCTCCGCGCTGTCGAGCCGCTCGGTGCGCCGGTCCAGGCCTTCGAGAATCCGCAGCGCGGCCTCATGCACGCCTTGGGCGCGGCGCTGGCGCGCGTCCATCAGCGCCTGGCGATGGCTCTCAAAGGTCTCCAGCACCTCTTCGCGCTTGGCCAGCACGTCCTGCAGAAACTGCTCGTGCTCGCCGAAACGCGACTCAAGCTCCTCCAGCTGCAGCAGCACGCGCGCCAGCTGCTCATCGCAGCGCTCAGGGTCGGTGGCCAGGCCCAGCGCGCTGGTCAGGCCCTGCCCGAACAGCGCGAACTGCGCGCCGAACTGGGCGATGGCCTCGCCGCTGGCCAAGCCGCGGCGTCGCTGCTCGGCCTTGGCGCGAGCCTGGTTCAGGCGCGCATACAGCTCGGAGATCGTCTCCACCACCGCGGTGCGTTCGGCAGCGTCATCAATGGGCAGGCCGGCAAGCAGATTCGACAGCAGATCGAGGTCGAGTGAAAGCTGGGCCATGCCCTCCAGCGGTGCTTTAAGTGCCGCAACGCCCTGCGCCTTGGCGGCATCGGCATCGAGCTGACCCAAGCGCGTGCGCAGCGGCTCCAGCGCCACCGGCGTTGCCAGGAAGGTGCCCGTCGCCGACGACAGCAGGCCCTGCGCTTCGACCAGCTCGGCCTCCAGCCTGTCCAGCGCGGCGAGGTCCATGTAGCGGGCCTCGCGCAGCGCCAGCAGGCGGCCACGCTGTTCGCTCAAGCCCGACAGGCCGCCGACGAAATCGTTGACTGCTTCGCAGCGCTCGGGCCGCGCTCGGGCCAGCAGCTCCGCCTGACGCGAGCGCGCCTCAAGCAGTGAACGCTCACTCTGCGCGCGGATGCTCTCGACCTTCTCGAACTCATCCAGCACCGATTCGGCGGTGGCCGAGATCTCGCGCACCAACGGCGCGACCTCTGCGCACTCGCTGCTGGCCAGCCAGTGGTGCAGGTCGAACAGCCTGCGCGCGTTCTGGGTCAGCAGCGCATAGCGGGTCGACGACACCTGCTCGCTGTCGATCTCGCGCACCAGCGAGTACAGGTCGGAAATGCCGCGCACCAGTTCGGCATTGCCGATCCGGCCCATGAAGCTGGCCGCCGGCGGTTTGGCGGCAGCAAACTCTTCGGAAAAAAACGGCGTCTGCCAGATCTGCATCGGGTGCACGCGAGTGGCTTCGTCGCTGTCGCTTGCGAACACCACGAAGCGGCCGTCCTCCAGCCGCGCATAGCCGTGGCCGAACAGCGGCGTCTGCAGCCTGCGCTCGATCAGGTTGTAGGTGAACAGTGCGCGGCTGCCGGAATCGGGCTGGTAGAAAACGTAAAGCACGTCCTCGCCGTTGGGCGAGCGGATGCTGCGCTTGAAGCGCATGCCGGCCATCGAGCGCTCGAAGGCGCGGTGTTCGCCGTTCTGCAACACATAGCCGCCGGGGTAGACGATGCCGTGATCCTCGGGCAGCTGCACGCAGCTGAAACCGATCGCATCGAAGCGCAGCACCCGCTTCGCCACCCTGCTGTAGACCAGATAGCGTGCGGCGTCCTCGCGGTAGGGCTGGATTTTCAGCAGGATCAGATCGCCCAGCCGCGCGAAATCAATGCGCGCGTCGTCGATGCTTTGGGTGGCGTCGTCGACCGGCTCGCGGTAGATGCCGAGGCCGTCGCCGGTGTTGTTCTCGATCTTGATCGTCAGATCGCCGTTGATGGTCTCGACGAACACCGTGTCGAGCACATTCATGTGCGGGTGCTGGCCCTCGACCACGTGCTCGCGCGTGCAGCGAGTCCACTCGAAATCGTGCACCGGCGGCAGCGCGACATCGCGCTCGCCGCGGTTGTCGACGTAGCGCACGTCGCCTGCCGGCGAGACGCTGAAGCGGAACACGCGAATGTCGCTGATCCGCTCGCCGATCTGGAAGCTCATCAGCAGCAGGCCGTCGCGGCTGATCAGCTGCAGCAGGCGCGTGTTTTTGTAGTAGGCGTAGAGCTCGCGGAAGTCCTTGGCGAATCCGGGAGCGCCGAGAAAACTTGACGCGAGATCGACCTGCTCGACGTCGAAGCCGGCCTCGCCCTCAACCAGCCGATACAGGGCGAACACGTCGCTGATCTGGGTATCGCGCTTGAGGCCAAGAAACACGTTGTAGCCGAACAGCAGAAACTCGCCGACCCGCACCAGATCCCGCGCCACCGCGTTGTGCTCGGTGCGCACCCGCAGTCGGCCGATCACCTTCAGCTCGCTGCTGCCGAATTCGTCCAGCCGCTGCTGGTTCAGGCCTTGAGCCAGGCCGCGCAGGCGTTCGCCCTGCTGCAGCAGGCGCCTCCGCAGAACCTCATAGGCGCCGCCTTCGGCGACCGCCTGGTCGACTTGAGAATGGGAGGTGGTCATTTTAGGAACCTGCGTACAAAGGCGGGGAGATTGGCCGCTGTCTGAGCCCTCTGCCCACGGAGCGAGTCGCAGACGCCGATCGGCTGCCGCTGGCAGCCGATGGCCCTGCGCACCCGAGCAAATCGAAGGAAGGATTCAGGCGTGGGGCTCGGGTGCTCAAGCCTTGCTGGACGTCTCGTCATTCGCTTCATCGGACTGCGATGAAGCCGCCGCCGCCGCCGCGCCGCTGTCGCCCTGCTTCAACGCCGGCGCACCGACGCCAAGAAACTTAGACAGCACGTCCTGCACCACGGGGCTTTTGCCGATCGCGCCCTCGATCGCCTTGCCGACGCTGAGCGCTTTGGCGAAGGTCTCGAAGAACTCGCCGCCGCCGCCGACGATGTCAATCTTGGCCTTGGAGAGCGCCGCGGCCAGCACGTCCGCCTGCTCGCGCGCGATGTCCCTGTTGGCCGCGATCGCCGCCATCGCCTGCTCGAAGCTCTTCTCCAGCTGCATGCGAAATTCCTCGTGCGCACGCGCGGAATCCGACAGCCCGGACAGCGCCTCGAATTTCTTGACCAGGCCCTCGGCTTCAGACTCGTAGCGGCGCTTCAGCACCTCCGCCTCGGACAGGCCGATCTCGCGGGTCGCGATCGCCTTGGCGCCGCCCAGCTGCTCTTCGCCGCGCGCCTGCGCAGTGAGCTTTTCTTCCAGCACCTTGGCTTCGGCCAGGCCCTCCTTCTGTTTGGCTTCGGCGTGCGCCTCGATGATCCGCGCCTGGGCGAAGCCCTTTTCCTGTTCACCGCGGGCTTCCGCAACCAGCTTCTCGGCGACGACCTTGGCTTCGGCCAGTCCTTCCTTTTCCAGCGCCGCTGCATTCACCTCACGCACCCGCGCATCGGCAAGGCCGGGCGCGGCGCGTTCGGCCTCGATGCCTTCGGCCATCTTGCGCTTGCCCTCAGACTGCTTGCCGGCGGCTTCCAGATCGGCCTGCGCCAGCGTGGTGATTTCGACCGCGCGATGCTTGGCGCGCGCCTCGTCGGCCTCGGCCTGCTTGACCTGCTTGACCAGATCCTCCTCGGCGCGCGCCTGCGCATTCAGGATCGCGACCTGCTTGGCGCGTTCGGCCTGGGAAACTTCGCGCACTTCCTTGATGCGCTCCTCTTCCTGGGCCACGGTTTTGTCGACCGCGATGCGCTCGCGCACCACGTTGGCGATCAGCTTGCGCTGCTCTTCCAGCGCCTTTTCCTTCTCGATTACCTGCAGCTCGACCTCGCGCTCGCGCGAGACGACTTCCAGGGCGCGAGCGCGCTCGACTTTTTCCTTCTCGATGACCACCGCGCGCTGCCGGTTCTGCTCGGCGACCTCGACTTCGCGCATGCGGTTTTGGTCGCGGATGTCGATCTGCTCCTGCGTCGCCAAGCGGGCGCTCTCCGATTTCAGGCGCTCCTCCTCCTGCACCTTCAGGGTCTCGGCCCGTTCGCGGGCCTGGACAGTCGCGATCTCGCGCGCCTGACGCGCCTCGGCATCGGCCTGCTGGCGCGCCAGCGACAGCAGCGCCTCGTTGGTCTCGACGTTCTTCTTGGTGATCGCCAATTCTTCGTTGCGCGCCAGCTCATTGGTGATGACGTTCTGCGCGGCGGTCAACTCGGTGATCTTGCGGATGCCCTCGGCGTCGAGAATATTGTTGGGGTCGAGCGACGACTTCGGCGTCTGCTCCAGATAATCGATCGCGACGTCCTCGAGCACATAGCCATTCAGATCGTTGCCGATCACCTCGATGATGCGGTCGCGAAACTCCTGGCGATTTTCGAACAGCTTGACGAAGTCGATTTGCTTGCCGACCGTCTTCAGCGCCTCGGAGAACTTGGCGTTGAACAGGTCGTTCACCGCGATTCGATCCGAGGCGCGGTCGACGCCGATCGCCTTGGCGACTTTCAGTACGTCCTGCTGGGTCTCGTTCACCCGCAGATAGAAAGCGACGGTGATGTCCGCGCGCATGTTGTCGCGGCAGATCAACCCGTCCTTGCCCCGCCTGTCCACCTCAAGGGTGAGCAGGGAGATCTTCATGAACTCTTTTTTGTAGATGATCGGGTAGACCAGAGCTCCGGTGAAATGCACCTTGGGCATCGCCGACAGGTCGTTGACGATCAGCGCAGTGCCCTGCGGCACCTTGATGTAGAAGGCCTTGAACAGGGCAAAGATGCCCAGGATCGTCAGCACGATCAGGGCGGGAATGCCGATGAAGGGCAACAGCACGGCGATATCCATCGTGGGACTCCGAAATTCAGTTCAGCAGGTGGAGAGAAGAAGCGGTCAAGTGCAGCAAACAGAACAAACGAGAAGCGGCGGCGCGGCGGCCAGCGAAGACAGACTCAAGGCAGACAGCCTCAAGGAGGCGCCACGCGGTAGGCGCTGTGTGTAGGCAGGTACTCGACGATCAGCGCGCGGTCGCCGCGTCTGAACTGTCCCGGCGCCGCACGCACCTGCAGCACCAGGCCGGCGGCGCCATCGTCGTAGTCGGCGGATCCCTGCGACTCACTGACTTCGGGGCTGCGCACGACCACCGCCTCACCGAGCAGCGAGGCGGCATCGCGGCCTTCGGCGCGCGCGAACAGCCCGCGAAACGGTCGCAGCGCCAGCCCGGCGAACGGCAGCGCGAGGAACAGCAGCAGCGGGGGCAATGCCAGCGCCAGCAAAATTCGCAGCAGGCCTGAGCCCAGCCCGGCCAGCAGGAAATAGTCGAGGAAGTAGCTGACAAGCCAGGCGATCGCCACCAGCGCGGTAAAAATCAGCGCGAACGGCAGCCCGGCCAGACCGAACTTCATCATCAGCGCACTCAAGCCGCCAACCGCGCCGATCTCAGCTTCGCCGCTGCCCGGCAGATCGAGCACGTCAAGTTGGAGCAGGCCCAGCAGGGCGAGCAGCCAATAGATCACGGCGCAGACGAGCAGCACGCTCAGGATCAGCGTCGGAAACGACAGCGCAATTTCAAGAAAGCGATCCACCAGAGCTCCCCTTGCATTGATACAACCCACCCCGCGCGGGCTTGCAGGCTGCTGCAGACGCCCACCGCCGCAGGCTGTGACCGCTGCGTCGGAGCGCAAGGATACGGCCTCAAGCGGGGCTAAGCGGACGGATCGAGCGCGTCGGCCGCAGGTCTTTGCAAACCGGCGCTGCCGCAGCGGCACTCCTGCAGATGTGCTGGCGATCACCCGCCGCTCGCTGCAGCAGGCCGATCGCGCCTAAACGCTGTCGAGGATCTCCGCACGCCTGCGCGCCCATTCGGGCTTCGACACCAGGCCTTCCGCCTTCATGGCATCAAGCTCGCGCAGACGGTCGGCTGCCGATCTCCGGGGCGCCGCAATCGCGGGTGCAGCGCTGCGCGATGATCGGGCAATCAGCCAGATGAGCAGACTGAGCAGGCCCGCGCCTCCGCCAAGCATGATCAAGAGCACCAGCCAGTGAGCTATTCCTAAGCTACCCATTGAATTTCTCCATCAAAATTGCGCGATAAATAACCCCGTCGCCGCGGGATTCTACGCGTGGGCACTTCGTCCCGATCAGGGGCTGCGCCTGCATCGAAGCCCTTTGCGGAACACCAAGGTTGCCGCAAAGGCTGCGCGCGTAAGGCAGCAGCCGAGAATTGCGTGCGCTCAGTCAATCGCTCCGGCTCAGCGCGGGGATGGGTAATTCCGCACGCTCAGGGGCCGGAAAGTTGCAGCAGAGAATTAAAGACCCTATGACCTCACGGCTCGTCTTGATCTGCTGAAACCAGCGCCAGCGCAGGCGGATACACCCGCCCCTCGCGCAGCGGCCGAAAGCACTCGCCCTCGCGCAGGAAAGCGGCTTCGCAGCTGCGCGGATGCCAGCCCGGCAGCAGGGCGGTCGGCAGCGGGCGCAGCTCCTGCGGGTCGGCGAGCAGTTCGGCATCAACGATGCCTTCGGCAACGCGCGCAATCAGCGCGTGGGCGCGGGCTTCAGGCGGGGCGAGGATGGCGATGGACTTGCCGACCAGCATCGGCTGCGGCCACAGCGCGTGTTCCAGCAGGGCGTGGCCGAACACGTGGACCTCGATGGCCTCGGGGTCCAGCTGGACCCGGCCGGCCAACGCGCCCCAGTCGTGCGCGTCCCACAGGCTCAAGGTGTGGGTATCCGAAATACGGACGATCAGGCCGGCCTCGTCGAATTGGGTGAGCGCGCACTGGCCGCGGGTGCGAGTGCTGGGCCCGACCGCAGCGACGTCATGCGCTTGGCGCAGGTTGAGCGCGCTCTTGATCTGCGGATAGCGCATCCACGCCAGCGCGTTGAGCAGGTCGTGCCAGCTGTCGGCGCGGGTCGGAATCTCGCCGCGCTCGAAGATACGGGTCTCGTAATGCAGGCCATCGGCCAGCATGGCCGGAGTCTGCTCGATGAAGCGCAGATCTCGGCCCGTCTGCGCATGCTTCAGCCCGCAGGCGCGCGCGTTGAGTGCGCCAAGCTCCGGCCAGCTGTCGCCGGTGAGCAGGTCGAGTTCAAAGCGATACGGCGCAAACGCCGGATGCTCGAACACCGCGCGATCAAGAGCCTCCCGCGCGGGGGCCTGGAAGCGACGGCGCGCCATCAGTCCTCGCCGAACTCGTCCTCAGCGGGGCCGATCAGGCCGAACAGGTCGTGCTCGTCGCTGCCCAGAATTCGCACGTTGACGATGTCGCCGGGCTTGACGCCCATCGCCTCGCCGTCCTGAATCTGCACCAAGCCGTCGATTTCGGGCGCGTCGAAGCGCGAGCGGCCAATGGCGAGCTCGCCTTCCAGGTGATCGACGATCACCGGCTGCACGCTGCCGACGCGGGCCTCAAGGCGCTGCGCGCTGATCTCGGCCTGCAGCTGCATGAAGCGCTGCAGCCGCTCCTGCTTCACTTCTTCCGGCACCGCGCCCGGCAGCGCGTTGGCGGCGGCGCCGACGACCGGCGAGTACGCGAACGCGCCGACGCGGTCGAGCTGGGCCTCTTCGAGGAAATCCAGCAGCTCCTCGAAGTCGTCCTCGGTCTCGCCAGGAAAGCCGACGATGAAGGTGCTGCGAACAGCGAGTTCGGGACAGATCGACCGCCAGTTCTGGATGCGTTCCAGCGTCTTGTCGACCGCACCCGGGCGTTTCATCGCCTTCAGGATTTTCGGGCTGGCGTGCTGGAACGGGATGTCCAGATACGGCAGCAGCTTGCTCTCGGCCATCAGCGGGATGATGTCGTCCACATGCGGATACGGATACACGTAGTGCAGGCGGGTCCAGATGCCCAGTTCGGACAGGCCTTCGCACAGCGCCTTCATGCGGGTCTGGTAGGTCTTGCCGCGCCACTCGCGCTCGACGTACTTCATGTCGACGCCGTAGGCCGAGGTGTCCTGCGAGATCACCAGCAGCTCGCGCACCCCGCCGCGGGCCAGCCTTTCGGCCTCGCGCAGCACCTCGTCGACCGGCCGGCTGACCAGATCGCCGCGCATGCTCGGGATGATGCAGAAGCTGCAGCGGTGGTTGCAGCCCTCGGAAATCTTCAGATACGCGAAGTGCTTGGGCGTCAGCTTCAGCCCGTAGTCCGGCATCAGGTCGATGTAGGGGTTGTGCTCGGGCGGCAGCAGTTCGTGCACCGCATTCATCACGCTGGCGTAATCCTGCGGGCCGGAGATGGCCAGCACTTCCGGGTGCGCCTCGCGAATGGTTTCAGGGCGCTTGCCCAAGCAGCCGGTGACGATCACCCGGCCGTTCTGCGCGATGGCCTCGCCGATGGCATCCAGGGATTCCTCAATCGCTGAATCGATGAAGCCGCAGGTGTTGACCACCACCACGTCGGCGTCCTCGTAGCTCGGCACGATTTCGTAGCCCTCTACCTTCAGCTGGGTCAGGATGCGCTCCGAATCCACCAGCGCTTTAGGGCAGCCAAGGCTGACGAAACCAACTTTATGGGCGGTGCTGGGCATGGGCGGCGGCGGCTGCGCGTGCGCGGGTGGGCGCGGGGCGCGGAGTATACGCCCCTGCCGCGCGGCTGCCCTGCTGGCGCGCTTGGCAGCCGACGCGGGCAGACGCTGTCGATGCATGACGCAAGTCGTGGCTTTGCTCCGTATGAAGCAGGTCCACTCCCCATGAGAACCTCCATGCCCGTCTTCTCCGCACGCTCCGCGCTGCTCGCAAACCTGCTCTCCGGCCTCGCGCTCAGCCTGGCCGTGCCCGCTTCTGCCGCCACCTTTACGGTGACATCGACCGCAAACTCAGGCCCGGGCAGCCTGCGCGAGGCAATTGCAGCCGCCAATGCCACCATCGGCAATGTCCACAGCGTTGTGTTCGAGCTGCCGGCAGACAGTCGCATCGTGCTGCAGAGCGAGCTGCCGCCGATCGAGAAGCCCATCTTTTCGATCAACGGCAGCGGATCCGCACGGCTGTTGATCACCGATCGCACGCCGTCTCCTTCTTCCATCGACTACGACGCGCCGCTGCTGCGCGTGGCCAGCACCAACACGCTGCTGACGCTGACCGACCTCAGCCTGTTCAGCGGCAGGCGGGTGGGCGGCGGCGGCTGCCTGCTGGCCAACCCACCGTCGGGCAACAACGCCACCGTTGTGCTGACCCGGGTCAACGTGGAGGGCTGCTCCGGCGTACGCAATACGCTGTTTGGATCGGCCTATGGCGGAGGCGTGCTGGTCTTCGGGCGCAGCGTCAATATCAACGGCGGCAGGTTCGAGGGTAACGGCTTTGAGAATCAGCCGCCGGGCAACTTCCGCGTGGGCGGCGCCGCGCTGGCGGTGTTCGCGGACAGCGGCCAGCAGGTGGTCATCCAGGGTGCTTATTTCGGCGAAAACCCCGCTATAGGCGGCACGGTAGATAGCGGTTTCGCGGCCGCGGGCGGGGCGATTTACGTCGAGGGCGGCGCGCGGCTGTCGATCAACCGATCACAGTTTTTGGAAAATGTTGCCGGTGCGGCCGCCGGCAACCGGAGCTCCGGCAGCGCCATCCACACCGACGGCAACCTGCTGCTGGAGAACTCGCTGTTCTTCGAAGGTAACTCGGCGCGCGGCCTGGTGGTGGCGACCGCTGAAGACCGCACCCGCACGCTCAACATTCGCAACACCACCTTCTTCCGAGGTATCGCTGAGGGCAGCGGCAACAGCCTCATCTACAGCGACTACGCCGAGGTACTGGTGCGCAACAGCACCTTTGCCGAAAGCGCGCTGAGCCCCACCAGCGCCAGCGAGATCCGCGTTGAGGCCCGTGCGGGCCAAATCGGGCCAAGCGTGCTGCGGCTCTCCAACAGTCTGTTCGGCAGCGGCAGCAGCGCCGGCGCAGCCTGCTCGGTAGGCGCCAATGTCGGCGTGGAAACCAGCTTCAACCTGTCAAACCGTCCGGCGCCGGGCTGCGGAATCACCAGCACTCCTGCGTCGCTGAGGCTGGACGACTTCCCGGACATTCCGCCCAGCGGCGAAGGCGGCTTTCTGGCCCTACTGCTGGACAGCCCGGCCGTGGACGCCGGCAACTTCGCGCTGCCCAGCATCGGCGACTGGCGCACCTGCATGACAACGGATGCGCGCGGCGTGGCCCGGCCGCAGAACGGCACGGGCCACCCGGTGCTGTTCGCCTGCGACATCGGCGCCTACGAGCAGGAACCCGCCCGCCTGTTCCGCAACGGCTTCGAACCGGTGATTTCAATGCGCTGAGGCAGCCCTGGCGTCTCGACGCCGCTGCGAATCCGCTCGAGTCAATTGCCGCGTTCCGCAGCCAAGGCATGCCGAACTGACGGCTCAGGCGCGCGCGCACCTGAGCGCATGAAGACCAGCCCGAATTTGCAGCACGCGCCGAGCGGGCTCAGAAAGCCTGCACGGCTCTATCGACACTCGCCCCGTGGCAATGGATGACCCGCTGGCCCAGCAAGACCGCAGTTGACCAAAGCCCCCAACACGCCCAAGGCGAAACCCTCAAAGGCTGACCCGCAGATCGCAGTTGAGCGATCGCCGCACTTCGCCACTCCTTGGAGCTCTGTATGACTCATTCAAGGAAGCTGCTGCTCCTCTTGCTGCTGGCTGGAACCTGCCAAGCCGTAATTTTTACCGTCACTAATACGAACGCCGCCGGCCCCGGCAGCCTGCGGTAGGCGGCGCTGAATGTGAACGCTGCGACCGGTTATTCAAACGTGATCGAATTTCAAGCCGGGCTGAGCGGAGCCATCGCGACGCAGTTCGGCAGCAGTTCGCTGCCGCCGATCAAAACGCCTTTCCTGCGCATCACCGGCTCAGGGCGGGATCTGGTCAACCTCGATCTGAGCAGCTTTCAGGTGCTCAAGCTCGCTGCAATCAACGGCGGATTATTTGCGCTGGAAGACATCAACGTGGTGAACGGGGTAGGCAATCGCGGCGGCTGCCTGAACAGTGAATTTGGCGCCGTACTACTTCTGAATCGGGTCTGCTTTGCCGACTGCATCGCACTTGCCTCAGGCGCGATGGCGGCCGAGGGTGGCGCCATTTAAACCACCGGCACCACCGAGATAGAAGACAGCGTGTTTGAGGACACTCTTGCCGATGGAGCTACCGAAGAAGGCGCATCAGGCGGCGCGATTCTCTTCTCGCGCAGCGCCACCGGTCAGCGTTGAACCGTTCGACGCTCGAGGCTGGATCGCAATATCGCGCGGAGCGACTCGACCGCGTCAAATCACTTCTTCAGCGGCGGCGCATTTAAAGTTCGGAACAACGGTGCCTTGACCCTGGAGCAAAGCCGCTTTGTCGCTAACCAGGTGAGTGCTCCTGCGAGCTCTGGCGGCGCCACGGGCGGCGCCGCACGCGCGCGGATCAGCGGTGCTGAGCTCAGTCGCAACGCCTTTGCCGGCAACCAAAGCTCGGAGGCGGCCTCTGCCGTGTACTTCTCGGCGGTCAACCCACCAGACCGGCCACTCCTGCGGCTTTCGAACAGTCTCTTTCAGGCCAATTCCGGCCTCTCGACTAGCACTCAGGCAGGCGCGGCACTGTTCATCCAGCGCGCAACCCTGCGCATGCGCAACAACACGCTCTCGTTCAACGCTGCGGGTGCCAGCGGCCTGGCCGCTGATCTTTTCATCGCCGGCAACGTTGTACTTGAC
>Ga0105045_10002093_pt1 | contig 16717 bp, 12 predicted proteins | sample MAT02_FD_78089 | JGI IMG/M metagenome (GOLD analysis project Ga0105045, IMG submission 78089) | Freshwater microbial communities from Lake Fryxell liftoff mats and glacier meltwater in Antarctica - MAT-02 (megahit assembly) | ecosystem: Environmental > Aquatic > Freshwater > Ice > Liftoff... | reverse complement strand
TTTGGGTGTCCTCATTGAAAGCGTTTGTTATCCGCAATCTAAAATAGAGAATCACTTTTTCTAGCATGATTTTTTCTAAAAAGAATTGAACGAGTAACATATTTTTGCCCTAACTTTACTAAAATTCTAATTATGAGAAAGATACTTGTTTTAGGTTTAATTTGCTGTTCCTTTCAGGTGTTAGCACAAACGTTTAGCACAACTGGCAATGCTATTTTCGATCCTTGTTTAGATGTGTTTATTCCACGAGGTGTAAATTACTCACTCGCAGATGATTGGAATTTCCCCGCAAATTTGAATAATGGAAAGGAAAGGTCTTCCGAAATTGTTCAAGCAAATCCAAACACTGTTAGAATTCAATGGTATGTTAATTATGGCAACGCTAGTCGACCTGCTTTAACGCTAGTAGGTTTGGATAGTGTAATCACTCGTTTTGCGCGAGCCAATATTGTTTCAATGTTAGAAATACATGATTTCACACACATTCACACAGATACAAATGCATTTAATAATCAAATAATCAACTGGTGGACTAGTTCGGATGTTTTAGACTTGATAGACAAACATAAATCACATATTTTAGTGAATATCGCTAACGAATATGGTCCCGCATTATATCCAGCTCCAAATTACACTTTGAATCCAAATTATGCGTCTGAAATTGCAACTTGGGTTGTACATTATAAAAGTTGTATTACTTATTTAAGAAATGCTGGAATTTCAGTTCCCTTGATTATTGATGCTCCGAATTATGGAATGGATCATCAAACAGTAATAAATAATGCGACTATTTTTAAAAATCATGACCCCTTAAATAGCATAATCATGAGTTGTCATGGATATTGGGATAGCGATGTTGTTGGAATGCAAAGCATTATTAATCAATTGGCAATTTTGGATGTGCCAGTAATTCTTGGTGAAATCGGGAATGTAGATTTCGCTTGTAATCCTATTCAAATGAATGCATTATTGACTGCTGCAACTGCAAACGATATTGGTTGGTTAGCTTGGACATGGAATAGAGACGAATGCGCTGTTCGAAATATGACGGCTAATGTTACGAATCCGACTTCGACAACCGATGGGACTTTTGCTTCATTGTCAGCTTATGGGAGCACGATTGTAAATAATCCAACTTTTGGATTATTAGCGACGGCTTTAAAACCTGATCCAGGCTGCTTGCTGCATGTTTTGGAAATAAATAAAAATTTTGATTTTTCAATTTTCCCGAATCCATCGAATGACATGGTAAGAATTAGTTTTGATGCTAATCTTAAATCCATTCAATTAACAATTGTAAATCAAATCGGTGAAATCGTAGAGACAATTATTCCTAAATCAAATGAAATAAATTTAAACGTTTCAAAATGGGAGTCGGGAATTTATTATTTGAAAATGGCATCTGCTAAACAATATCAAATAAAAAAATTGGCTGTGCTTAATGATTGATTTAAAACTTATTGAAACTGAATGAATTTAACTTATATTTAAACTTGGTTAAACCATTATACATGTCTAATAAAAAATTGATCATAATTATTGCGACATCCTTCGCTTTGCTTTCTTGTAACAAAGACCCAATAGATCCCGATATTGATTCAGGTGAATCTGCATCTATTTCAGTTTGGAAAAATGAAGCAATTGGAGCTATTTTTAATGAAGCTACGAATAGTGTTGCTTATAATAAACCAGATGCAAATGGAAATTATAAAATCTATATTTCAAATTATGATGGAACGGGTGAAGTCCAGTTAACCAATTCGCAATGGGCTTCAAACCGCCATCAATGGGCAGAAGAATGGGATCCAGATGGTCAATATTTAATTTGCTACATTGAAAAAACGGACTACGTTTCCGAATCTGGTCATACAAGGGTTCCTGCGGATGCAATTCCTGGTTATGGTGCATATACAGATATTTGGTTGGTTACAAGAGACGGTTCGCAAGCGTGGCCATTGTGGGTTGTCTCAAATGATTATGATCATGGAATTATTCATGGTGGAATTTCTCTTGATGGCACAAAATTCGTATGGACAGAACGAGTTCAAGCCCCGATTTTTCTTGATTTGAACCTAGGCGCAGGAGCTTATGTGTTTAAAGTTGCGGATTTAACAATCGGTAATTCACCAAGTTTGACAAATGTACAAACCTTTCAACCTGGAGGAGTTTTGGCAGGTGGCGAGGTAGAATGTATATCTCCAGATAAAACCAACATTCTTGTTTATAGCAGTTTTGAAAGTGGAAATATGATTGCAACACCTATTTATAAAATTGAAATTGCAACTGGAGCAACCACAAAATTAACGACGGTTAGTTTTTCCCAAACCCCAACTTATACACCCTCGGGAAATAAAATTGTTTACATGACGGGAAGCCAATGCGATATTTTCCCTGGTCAACTTCAAGGAGCTGATTGGTGGATTATGAATCCGGATGGAACAGGCAAAAAGCGTTTGACTTACATGAACAAAAAAGATCATCCACAATCTGTGAATAGTTATCGCCTCGCTGGTTCTTTGTCTTTTGTAAATGATACAACATTCCTTGGCGGAATCATGACGCAATCTTTTGGATTAGTTGGTTACACTGGTTTGGTAACATTTTAGAAATCCCCATTTTACATTTATTTCTAAATTTCTGTGACTTTTTGTTAATCCTTGCATTCCATGTTTATAATCAATTAAATTTTAAACCATGGCAGGAGGAAAAGAAACACCAAGACAAAAGATGATCGGAATGATGTATTTAGTGCTAACGGCATTACTTGCGTTGAACGTGTCAAAATCAATTTTAGATGCTTTCGTAGCAATTGAGGAGAACATGCAAAAGGTAAATGTTGTACAAGCAGATAGAGGAAACGTATTTCTAAGTGATGTGAAATCTGAACTTAGCACAACGACCGGAGAAGATCAAGCGGAAAAAAGAGCAAAGCTTAAATATGTAGCTCAAAAGATGCAAGCGATTGACAAAGAAACATCTGAAATAATCGGTTTTATTGATGATTTGAAGCTTGAAATTCTGAAAGAAAGCGGAGAAAATGTAAGCAGTTATCATTTTCGAGATCAAAAATCAATTCTTTGGAAAAAACAAGATGGAATTACGCCAATGCGTATGTGGCTCGCAGCTGTTGAGGGAATGGATAAATTCGATGAGCCGATGCGCGTTCTAGGAGTTGATAGTGATATCAAAAATCCGAAAGGAAAAGGAATGGAATTATGGAAACGATATAATAATTTCCGCTCGTTCATTGTCAATTCCACAGGAACTTACCAAATGCCTGAAGCTGAAAGTGGATATAGAATCGAAACGAAACCAATCAATGATTTTGTTGACAATCAAGATTTAGCGAAAAAAGTAAATGCTATGATTGAAAATAGTGAAGTCAACCTTCGGGAGGACAAACAAGTTTTGATTGATTTATACATGATGTTAACAAAAAAAGAGAAAAATGACGTTCACGACCAATCGGGAATCCATTGGATAGGGATGACTTTCGATCATTCGCCAGTCGTGGCTGCAATTGCTTCACTTTCTTCTATGCAGCAGGAAATTCTTGCAGCTCGAGCGCTGTCATTGGCAAATTATAAAGGTAAAGTTGGTGTAGGAAATTATTCCTTCAATAAAATTGTTGGTTTGGCTTACGGTCCATCATTCGCAAATGCAGGAGAAGATGTTCAAGTAAAAGTTATGATGGCAGCTTTCGATACGGATAATAATCCAACGATTTCTTACGGTGGAAATTCATTTGTTGGCGAAGGTGGACAAGGAATAATAAACGTTAAGGCGAGTGGTAATGAAATGACGCTTTCAGGAACGGTTTCCATTAAAAACAAATCGGGCGTTTCGAAAACGGAGAAATGGGAACATAAGGTGAAAATTATGAAACCAGCTGGCGCAATATCATTGCCTGAAATGAATGTACTTTATCGTGGGCACAAAAATCGTGTATCGGCGGTTGCATCTGGGTTTGATCAAACAAATCTTTCGGCTTCTGCAGGAACAACTCTCATGCGTTCAGGTGATGAATGGATTGCTAGTCCAGGCGCTGGTCGCACGGCTTCATTAACCGTTTCAGGTGTAAACTCAATCACAAAAAAAACACAACAATTATTGACTCAATCGTTTCGAGTAATGCAAGTGCCAAATCCAGATTTATTTTGGGGGAGTTCTGGACCAGGTGGACCCGTAGCTCCTAATGCAACGCAATTATTTACTAAATATGGTGAGGGAATTCCGTTAGAACCAAATTTTAAAATTATTAGTTGGCAATGTAAAATACCAAATGCACCAGGTGCACCAATTAGTGGAAATGGATCAAACGTCTCTGCTGCTTTGTCCATGGTCAAAATGTTAAAACCAGGAATGTATGTGAACTTCATTGCTTTAGTAGAAGATGGTTCGGGACTTCGGAGAAAAGTTGAATCCAACTATAAAATGTAAATGAAATATGAGTTAGGAATTATGGATTAGGAATTGTGTTCATTCAAAATTCCTAATTCAAAATTCCTAATTATCAAACGTCGCTTTATTCTTATTCGCTAACTGACCACAAGCCGCATCAATGTCTTTTCCTCGGCTTCTGCGAATATTAACGATTAGACCTTTGTTTTCAAGATATGCAGCAAACTCATTGACCTTATTTGTGTCAGCTTGAAGAAATTCACTATCGTCGATGGAATTATATTCGATGATGTTAATTTTACAAGGAACGCATCTCGAAAAGGCAACTAATTCGCGCGCATCTTCAATCGTATCATTGAAATTTTTGAAAATAATGTATTCAAAAGTAACACGTGTTCCTGTTTTGTCGTGGAAATAAACTAAGGCTTCTGATAATGTTTCGAGATTGTTAGAATCATTAATCTCCATGATTTTACTGCGTTTTTCATCATTCGCTGCATGAAGAGAGACAGCAAGATTGAATTTCACTTCATCATCACCCAATTTTTTTATCATTTTAGCGATTCCTGCAGTTGAAACCGTAATTCGTCTTGGCGACATTCCTAATCCTTCAGGTGAAGTCAAAATTTCTGTTGATCGCAACATGTGTTTGTAATTCAACAAAGGCTCGCCCATTCCCATGTAAACAACATTACTCAGCGTAGTATTGTATCTTGTTTCTGCCTCATTTTTTAAATGAACTACCTGATCGACGATTTCACCAGGAGTTAAATTTCGTAGAAGCTTTAATTTTCCTGTTGCGCAGAATTTGCATGCCAAACTGCATCCTACTTGCGACGAAATACAAGCAGTCATTCGGTTGGTTGTCGGTATTAAGACACCTTCAACAACTTTCCCTATTTCAACAGAAAAAGCACATTTTATGGTCCTATCACTTGAAATTTGTTGGTCTTCAAGTTTAATTTTATCTATGTAAAAATGGTTTTCTAAGATTTCACGAAATCCGACGCTTAAATTTGACATTTCGCCAAAAGTGCTTGCATCTTTTTTCCATAACCATTCATCAATTTGTTTTGCACGATATCCTTTCTCACCGAGCTGTTCAATGGCGATTTTCAATTCACTTAAGGATAAATTTCGGATATTCTGCTTTTCCATGATGCGGCAAAGGTACGAAGAAAAAAAAGCGGATGAAAATTAATGATGTGAACAGATTTGCACAATGGTTGAACTCTGGTAATTTATAATTGACTTTAAATTTAAACTTATTAAAGTGACAGATTAGGTTTTAATTATTCTGTTTTTAGTTTGTTATAGTTATCCTAATTCAATATTAAGATGTTGTAAATCATTAAATTAAAGCTTGTAGGTGAATTAGTGCCGCCGAGGGCAGCAGCGAAGCTAATATTGCTGACGCACAAGAAATATTACTTACTCCATTTTGAAATTTAACTTTAAGAGAGAAGATTTGGTAAAGCTTCTTTTAGAAATGCTAAAGACTTTTAAATCAGTGACAAATTAAACGATATTCACTTCACGCTCTAGTTGAACGCCGAATTTTGCGTAAACATCAGCAAGTAAGGCAGTCGAAAGATCATAAATTTGTTGTCCAGTTGCACCACCGTAATTTACTAAAACTAGGGCTTGTTTGGCATGAACACCATAACAATCAATTGTTTTTCCTTTCCAACCAGCTTGCTCAATGAGCCAACCTGCGGCCAGTTTTACGCAACCATTCGGTGCTGGATAGTATGGAATATCTGGATAATGTTTTTGAATTTGCTCCAACATATACTCCTCTACAACGGGATTTTTGAAAAAACTTCCTGCATTTCCAATTTCCGCTGGGTTGGGTAATTTGCTCGAACGAATTGCAACAACGGCATTGCTCACATCTTTAATTGTCGCATTTGTGATTCCCATTTCAATGAGTTCTGCGCTGATTGCACCGTAACTTGTATTTAAAATATGTTTTGTAGAAAGCTTAAAAGTGACATTCAAAATGATGAATTGTCCTTTTAATTCATTTTTAAAAACACTTTCACGATAACCAAATTTGCACGCTTCATTTGAAAATGTATGAATTTCACCCGTTTCAATATGATATGCTTCCAATGAATGAAAGACATCTTTAATCTCACGACCGTAAGCTCCAATATTTTGCATCGGACTTGCGCCAACACAGCCTGGAATGAGTGATAAATTCTCAAGTCCGCATAATCCTTCTTCAATTGTTTTTAACACAAATGAATGCCAAGGTTCTCCAGCCCCAGATTTTACATAGATATATTCACCTTCTGTTTGAACAACTTCGTATCCTTTGATATTGTTTTTGATTATTAATCCATCATAATCTTGGGTAAATAGCACGTTGCTGCCACCGCCTAGAATCATGAATTTCTCCTGCTTCACACTAAAAATGGATTTTAGTTCTTCCAAATTTGAAAATTCAGCAAACTTTTCAGCAACAACATCGATGCCGAAAGTGTTCATGGGTTTTAAAGAAACGTTGTGCGAAATCATGCAACAAATTTAGTTTTTTTAAAGGAATTAATTCGAGAAGGGGAGTGGGACTTGGTCAAATGCATTAAAACAACCAACAAAAATAAGTTAATCAGCGGTTGAAATTCAATTAAGTATTCTTTTCTTAAGTATTTTTAAAATCGTAAATTTTTCTGATAATCAGATAAATATGAAAGAAAATAGTTTACTAAACTTCGCTAAAAGCATAAAAGATTTTAGATTGAATAGAAAGAAATTACATCCTTTAGAAAACATTCTTTTTATAACTGTAATTGCCGTGATTTGTAATGCACAAGATTGGGAGGAGATGGAGGATTTTTGGAAATTCAAGGATGGATTTTTTTCCGAACACCTGGATGTGTCAAATGGCATACCTTCCCACGATACCTTCATCTTTTTTTTCAATTTATAATCCAAAGGCGTTTCAGAAACTATTCATTGAATGGCTCACGAGTGTGCTGAATTGAGAAAGAAAGAAATTCTAAATTAACCTTAAAAATTAGCACCAAAGAAAACAACACCTAAGGACGCAATTAACGCAAAGCGATTACCAAAAAGAACGTATAAATTTTCTCTTTTTCCTTTGCGTTCATGGCATTCATAGCGGTAAAAGAAACATGCGTAATTTTACACATTATAACTTTTAAATTTTTAATGCGTTTGATCTGGAGTGAGACAGCAAGTTTATTTTTGTTGCTCGAAAACACTAAAAAACGTGAAGGTAATATTATTAGGGCGCTGATAATGTCAGTTTCGTTGCTGCCATCGGTGATGCGAAATCACCAAACGAACATATCCTTTTGATAATGAGCTTTATACTTTCTCTTTTAGTGAAATAAATCACACATTGATCATCGGAACTTCGATAATTAAAAGTTGAACAGACTGGTTCGCATAAATAACAGTTTCATTCTCATCAAGGATTCCAATTGCATCCCTTTTTTCTAATTTTTCGTCTAAAATATTTACCTCACCTTCAATAATCATTATATAAACACCATTTTTCTGATCTTTTTTGGAATAAGTAATGGAATTGTTTTTATCAATTTGAGCCAAGTGAATCCAAGCATTTTGATGAATCCAAGTTCCTTCGTCATCACTCTCTGGACTTACAACTTGTGTTAAAGAATTTGCTTTAAACTCAAATTTAATCTGGTCATAGCGAGGTTCGTGATTTCTTTTATTGGGAATAATCCAAACTTGAAATAAACACACTTCTTCCGATTGACTTGCATTTTTTTCGGTGTGAAAAATTCCGGTTCCAGCGCTCATTACTTGAACTTCGCCGACAGAAATTGTCGAACCATTTCCCATGCTATCCTCATGAGATAAAGAACCACTCAAAGGAATGGTAATGATTTCCATATTGTCATGTGGATGCCTCCCAAAACCGGTTGAAGGGGCAACAATGTCATCATTTAAAACACGAAGTGCTCCAAATTGAATTTTGTCAGGGTCATACCATTGTCCAAAACTGAATGAATGATTTGCTTTCAGCCAACCGTGATTTGCATGACCGCGATCATTGGCTCTATGAATAATTGTTGACATAACTTTAATATTTATCCAAAGATAGGTGTAATATAATTACCTCGGTAATTAAATTAAATACATTTAATTATTTTATTAGGAAAATGGGTCAATTGTTTTTTGAATTTGAAGAAAACGATTACCTTTGAAAAAAAAAGAAAACATGGCAGATAATTTTTTTGAAGAATCGACAGCAGCGCTTGGAACAATTTATACAATCATTGTTTTAGGAATTTTGACAGCTATTTTTATTTGGGGTTAAGCCAACTAAGCTTACGAGTAAATTAAATTTTAGAAGGTTTTACTTCTAAACGCTTTACTTATTGTCTAGTTTCATCGATTGCATCAACAATAATTTTTGCGGCTAGGTGAATTTCATCTTCTGTAATTGTTAAAGGTGGCGATAAGCGAAAACTGTAAGGATGAGATAAAAACCAAAAGCTTATTAGTCCATTTTCTAAGCATTTTTTCACCACTTTTTCAACTCGCTCAAAGGATTCCATATCAAAGGCGAACATCATTCCGATGCGTCTCACTTCTTTTATTTCACTCGATTGAGAAATCGTATCTGCTAAAAGTTTCCCAAGTCGTTCAACTTCTCTCCAATTAATTAAGCGTTCTGTTTCTTGCAAATTAGCAAGTGCTGAAGCGCACACGACTGGGTGTCCACCAAAAGTTGTGATGTGACCAAGCATTGGATTGTAGGTGAACACATTCAATAATTCATGTGAAGAAACGACTGCGCCAATCGGCATTCCACCTCCTAATGCTTTTCCGAGTGTTAAGATATCTGGAACAACATTAAAATGTTCGAATGCAAATAATTTACCCGTTCGACCCATTCCGCATTGGATTTCGTCAAAAATCAGCAAAGCTCCAACTTCGTTGCAACGATTTCGCAATGCGGATAAAAATTCTATTGTAGGAATTCGCACTCCTGCATCACCTTGAATTGTTTCAATAATTACCCCTGCTGTTTTTTCGGTGATTTGATTTAGCTGAGCAATGTCATTAAATGTCAGAAAACGAACATCGGGAAGTAAAGGTCGAAAGGCAGATTTCTTGACTTCATTGCCAGAAACGGAAAGTGAACCATGTGTGCTTCCGTGGTACGAACCTCGAAATGAAGCCAATTCTGTTCTACCTGTTGCTCGTTTTACTAGTTTCAGCGCAGCTTCATTTGCTTCAGTTCCTGAATTCACAGTGTAAACGCATTGCAAGTTTTTCGGTAAAAAAGTTGTGAGTTTATTGGCAAACTGAAGTGTAGATTCCTGCACAAATTCGCCATAAACCATTACGTGTAAATATTTATCTACTTGATTTTTTATTGCATTTTGAATATGTGAATTTGCGTGACCTAAATTATTTACAGCAACACCAGCAATCATATCGATGTAAGATTTCCCTGATTTATCGTAGATATAAATTCCTTCTGCATAATCGACTTCTATCAAATAGGGAAATGGATTCGTTTGACCTAACTTCAATAAGAAATCTCTGCGCTTGTTCATACACTTTTTTATTCTACAAAAATAGGATTATCGCTCAAAAACCGGGCAAATTTTTTAGTAGAGATGCGTGCATAAAAAAAGGGAACACTAATTATATGCTCCCCTTGATAAACCAAACAAACTTATTACATTTTTATTTCAACGATTCTTGAAATTGGAATCCAAATTCCACCTTTGAGACAAATGAATTTTGATCCATGCGCCCAAAGTGTTGTTTCTACTCGTTTTAAACCTCCATCATCCATAAATGTTATAGAAACCTTACTATGATAGGCATTCCCAAGTCGAACAGCTAATTCAATTTGATGTTGAATGTTCGGATCTTGGTCAACAACGATAGACTCTTTGAAATGAAGAGAAGAAATTGCTTCTTTCTCAATCAATTCTGGTTTCACTGCTAATAACATACTACAATAATTAAAGATGGAATTGGAAATTTATGAATTTATTCTGAATAAACAATATTAATTTTTTAGGATTTAACAATAATTGGAAAAAAATAGATTAAAAAAGATGTATACAGCATTAATAGATTGAATATCAATATTAACTTCATTTATTAATCTTTTACAATTTCACATTTTCAATCTTGCCGCAGCTGCAATTGTTTGATCTGCGAAAATGCCTTTTTTATATTGATGAAATCCTGTAATTGCAATCATTGCAGCGTTGTCTGTGCAATAGTCGAATTTTGGAATATAGACATTCCAACCTAATTTTTCTCCTGTTGCTTTTAATTCATTTCTCAAACCACTGTTTGCGCTAACGCCACCAGCAATTGCGATTTCTTTGATGTTTAATTCTTTGGATGCTTTAATCAATTTCTTAATCAAAATCTGACAGATTGTTTCTTGAATGGAAGCGCATAAATCGTTTAAATTTTGCGAAATAAAATTTGAATTTTCAGCTTCTTTTCCGCGAAGGAAATAAAGAATTGATGTTTTTAATCCGCTGAAACTGAAATCGTAGTTTTTCATGTTTGGTCGAACAAATTCAAACGCATTCGGATTTCCTACTTGTGCATGTTTGTCGATTAATGGACCGCCTGGATAAGGAAAGCCAAGCATTTTTGCTGATTTATCAAATGCTTCGCCTGCAGCATCATCAATTGTGGAGCCGATGACTTTCATGTCCAAATAATCTTTAACGAGCACGATTTGCGTATGTCCACCAGAAACAGTTAGACATAAAAACGGAAATTTAGGTTTACTTTTTCCTTCCTCATCAATGAAATGTGCCAAAACATGACCGTGCATGTGATTTACATCCAACAACGGAATGTTTAAAGCAAGCGCAAAGGCTTTAGAAAATGAAGTGCCAACAACCAAAGAGCCAAGCAATCCTGGACCACGTGTAAAAGCTATTGCGTCAATTTCTTTTTTGTCAATTCCAGCTCGGCGAATTGCAGCATCAACAACGGGAACGATATTTTGTTGGTGCGCTCTGCTCGCTAGTTCTGGAACAACGCCACCATACAATTCGTGAATTTTCTGATTTGCAATGACATTCGATAAAATGGTTTCATTTTTGATAATAGCAGCTGAAGTGTCATCGCAAGATGATTCAATTCCTAAAATGATTATATCTTTTTGACTCAACTTTGCGTAAGTTTGTATATTGATGGCAAAAGTACTTAAAATAATTGCTCGGTTAATTGGTGGAATCCTCGAATGGTTGCTGATTGCCTTGATTGTATTTGCATTTGCCATTCGCACCGCGCCCGTTCAAACGTACTTCGCTAAATTAGCAACAGATTTTCTCTCCAAAGAACTTGGCACAACTGTCCGAATAGATAAATTAGACATTGTTTTTGTGGATCGCGTTGATTTAAAAGGCGTTTTGCTAATGGATGAACAAGCTGATACGCTTGCAAATATTCATTCTTTACTTGTAAATATTTCTGGAATTAGTGCTTTCTCAGGCAAAATTCATATTGACGAAGCGACATTAGATGGAGGAGTTGTTAAAATCAATCGCCATGCAAAAACGGGTGACTACAATTATTGGTTTTTGGAAGATTATTTTGCTTCGGGTTCAACATCTAAAAAATCAAAATCGCCTTTGTTGCGCATAGATAAAGTGGGCATTGGTCATATTCGTTTTCATTATGACGATTATCGGAAGTCTTATTCCAAGCGAGGAATGGATTTCGATCATTTGATGTTCACCGACGTGACTTTTCAAGCACAACAAATTCAAGTAAAAGATCAAATAATTTCATCAAAAATTGATTTTTTCTCTACGAAAGAAAAATGTGGTTTTGAATTGTCGGAATTTAAATGCTTTGCGATTGTTACCCCAGCGGGACTTTCATTAAAAAAACTTAAAATTAAAACACCCCAATCTGAAATTACAAGTAATGATTTTAAATTTCTCTATTCAGGATTTACGGACTATCGTGAGTTCTTTGATAGTGTGGCGTTTGATGTAAAATTTCGTCCTTCCTTGATTTCGATGAAAGACATATCCTACTTTGCTCCAGCGTTGACGGGAATGGATCAGCAACTCAACTTTACAGGACATATAACTCGATTTGTGAAAAATTTGAAAGTTGAAAATTTCGAACTTACAACAGGAAAAAAAACGAAAATTAAAGGAACCGTTATCTTGCCAGATTTCAATAATATTAGACGGGCGTTTTATCAAGAACGACTTGATTATGCGTATATTGATTTAAAAGACATTCAATCTATAAAAATGCCCGATGACAATTCAGCAAGATACATTAAGTTGGATCCAATGCTCAATCGCCTTGCCTTTTTTGAAGCCAAAGATGTGCGTGTTGATGGAATTTATTCTGAATTTGTTCTTTCTTCAGATATTGTTAGCACAGAACTTGGATCAGTGAATATCGACAATGGAATATTATTCACCCGAAATGAAGCGAATAATTCTTGGATGTTTGAAAAATCTCAAGCGGGTGAATACGACGTTAAAGTGAATGATTTTAGACTCGATAAATTTTTGAATGATGCCATGTACGGTTCTGTCGATGGAACCTTTTTCTTAAGCGGAGAAGCAAAATCAATTTGGGAAATCTCATTTAATTCAATCCAAGGAATAGTGAATCGTTTTGATTTGGATAATTATTCATACTCAAATATCGAAATTGAAGAAGGTTCTTTAATTGATAATGTTATTATTACCAAGGCAAACGTTAAGGATAAAAATTTAAACTTGACCTATAAAGGAACGATTGATTTGAATGGCAGACCAAAATTGAGAATGACCATTGATTTAGAGAAAGCGCTTTTATCTAAACTTGGATTTTTGTCAACACCTTATTCCAATTTCGTCTCCAAAATAGAATTAGATGTTGTTGGTGTAGATCCAAATAACATGGAAGGATCAATGATTTTTACTGGTTTAAATTACACCGAAGGAGATAAAGTCATCAAAATACCATCCTTAAATTTAAATATAGAGCGAGGAGTTGAGAATGATGTTTTTGACATTACAAGTACGCTCTTAACTGGAAGAGTAATGGGTAAAATTGATTTCAATCAAATAGCACCAAATTTTCTAGCCCAATTTGCGCAAATTTTCCCTGGATTGTATAAATATGAAGATAAACGGGTGAAAAACATGACCAGTAATGATCATTTTAGTTATTCTCTTATAACAGGAGACCTAGCAGAATTACTCGCTGTTTTTGCACCAGATTTATATGTGAAACAAGGAACATCGTTGATTGGTGATTACAACGGCTTGACGAAAGATTTTGATTTAATCCTTAGTTCAAAGCAAATTATTTACGACGGAATCGTATTTAATGGAGTTCGGGTGAATCAAACTTTTTCTAATAATCAACTTGAGGCCGATTACCATTTAGATCAATTTGTGTACAATGATTCAATTTCGCTTGAAGATGTTTCGTTTGACTCGCAGGGAAATGGAGATAATTTGCTATCTAATTTATCGTGGAATCCGGGGGGTGCGAATGAAACCGTTATTCAATGGCAAACTGCGATTGAAAGCACAACCAAATTTAATTTCTTTTTAGAGCCTTCTTACTTTAGTTTGAATGAAAAACGATGGGATATATCGAATGAATCGATAATTAAATTAGATTCAACAGACCTAGAAATTGTTGATTTTAAATTGACTCGTGGAAAACAATTTATAGCCATTAATGGGCATGTTTCGAACAACGATAGTGAAAAAGTAAAGTTTGAATTGAATGAAGTGGATCTTCAAGAAATCTCAGTTTTGGCAGGATTGTCCACCGAATTATCAGGTAAATTGAATGGTTGGGGCTATATTTCAAATCCATATACCAATTTGACTTATTTGGGTGATTTACTGATTAAGGACTTGTATGTTGATCAAGAAGAGATTGGAGATGTTTATGTTATGTCGCAATGGGATCAAACGTTTAATACAGTAACACTTAACGGAGAATTGCTTTACAAAGGAATTCAATCTTTGGATTTTTCTGGGAAATATTTCATCACAAGAGAAACAGATAATCTTGATTTTCAATTAGATTTTGATCAAACGAATATCGCCTTCGCAAATGCTTTTATGGATCCGCAAGTGATGAGCGATGTGCGAGGTTTTGTTGATGGTTCCTTAAAAATTCGAGGCACGCCAGCTAGACCAATTATTGAAGGCGAAGTTGACCTTAAAAACGCTTCGGCTAAACTAGCAATTTTAGGAACCTCATTTTCTATGAACGGAGTTGTTCAGGCCGATGAAGATGGTTTTTACATTGATAATATGCCTATTTCTGATGTAGAAGGAAATACAGGTTCTTTGATTGGGTCTATTTACCACCGAGATTATGGAGATTGGAACTTTGATGTCAATGTGAATTTGGAAGATGATGCGGTAAATAAAAACCCACTACAACCATGGATTCCATTACCATTAAACAAATTTTTGGTTATGAATACCGAATTCAAAGAAGGAGAATTGTATTACGGAAAAGCCTATGGAACGGGAAATGTGAATATTTTTGGTTACTCAGACAACCTTGAAATTGAGGTGAATATGAAAACTGAAAAAGGAACTTGGATTAATTTTCCTTTTTATGGTTCTAGCGAAATTGAAGAAGGTTCAAATTTTATTACATTTAAATCAAATGATACAATCAGTGCGCAGGCTGAACGTAAAATAGATTTTACAGGCGTTGACTTAAACCTCAATTTTGAAATCACGCCTGATGCTGACTTGAAAATTATTTTCAACGATCAACTCGGGGACGAAATAAGCGCCAAGGGGAATGGGAAATTCAACATTAAACTCAATCAACTAGGTGACATTTCGATGGATGGAACATATAGAGTTGCAGAAGGGAGTAAGTACAATTTTGCATTGGGACCAGTAAAACAAGTTTTTTACATTGTGGATGGTGGCACGATTACGTGGACAGGAAGTCCCTATGATGCAACTATCGATTTGAGCACATATTACCGCGTAAGAGCTAGTTTGGCAGAATTAAGTTCGGAGTACGCATCCAGAAGTATGCAAGAAGTTTTTTGTTATTTGAACCTAACAGAATCGTTAATGACACCAACAATTGGTTTCGATATTAAGGTTCCAAAAGCGGAAGAAGCTGGAAAATCCTTGATTTCACGAGTAACGAGTGATAAAGATGAATTAAACAGACAATTCTTTTCTTTGCTTTTGACAAAGAATTTTCAACCGCTTAGAGGATCTTCAGTAGGAGGAACAAGCGCCGCACTCGATCTCGTTAGTAGTCAAATTAATTCATTGTTGGATCAAGTATCATCTGGTTATAAATTGAATGTGGACATTAACTCCGATCAGATATCGGGCAATGAACTTGCATTTGGAGTTACAAAAGGATTTTTGGATGATCGATTAACGGTGACTGGTTCTTTTGGGGTTGAAAACACGAATGCTGGAGATCAATCAAGGTCGGCATTAATTGGTGATTTGGAACTAGAATATAAATTGAACAAAGATGGAACTTTTAGAATAAATGTCTTCAATGAATCAAATGATAACAGTGTGCTTCAAACGCAAAATCAAGGGCGATTTAGACAGGGTGGAGGTGTTTATTACCGCGAAGATTTCAGTGACGCCAATGACTTTAAAGCATTGCAAATATTTTTCGATATTTTCAGAAAAAAGCAAAATAAAAGGTATCCAATTAAGAGAAAAAAACAACAGACACCACTTCCGAAAGATATTTTAGAGCCAAAAGATCCGACAATTGAAAAATAATATGCGTTGTGTCTTTTAAAGTAAATTTGCTAATTCTGGATTTCAGGACATCCCGAATTCACAACCGACTTGGTCAGAAGCGAAGCTAATTCCCGCAATGCCCTGAAATTTTGTTACAAACAACTAGTTTAAAATTTAACGGCATTTCCGACTTTTTTTCAAACCCAATTTATTCGCCAATAAATCCGCGTAGAATGGCTTGTTTCACCAAGCCAGCAACATTTTTCACACCAAATTTCAAAAGCAAATTAGATCGATAAACTTCAATCGTTTTTTCTGAAAGGAATAACTTAGTCGCAATTTCTTTGGTCGATAGTTCATTCTGAATTCCATAGAGCACTTCTTTTTCGCGCTCAGACAACTCGATAAAATCTTGGTTTATTGCATTTTTTGCATTTGAATTATTCAAGCGTTCCGCAACTTCTTTAGAGAAATAAGAATTGCCAGCCAAAACACTTTCTATTGCAATTTGTATTTCGGAAACGGGCGCACCTTTTGAGATGTAGCCATTATAACCAGCCGCTAAACATGATTTTATTGAGAATTGGTCAATGTGTGTT
>Ga0105045_10002091_pt1 | contig 16721 bp, 10 predicted proteins | sample MAT02_FD_78089 | JGI IMG/M metagenome (GOLD analysis project Ga0105045, IMG submission 78089) | Freshwater microbial communities from Lake Fryxell liftoff mats and glacier meltwater in Antarctica - MAT-02 (megahit assembly) | ecosystem: Environmental > Aquatic > Freshwater > Ice > Liftoff... | reverse complement strand
GCGTAATCGATTTGAGGATCACGATTTCGCGAATTTCGCCGATCGGGAACGCGTATCGTTGGTCGTTGACCTCGAACTCCACGAATTGAGCCATGTCTTTGCGTCGGTTGACCGCGACAGAACGTGCATCCGCGTCGTCGTTAATGGATTCGTTCGGCGGAAGGCTCATGAGACAACAGGCCGGCGTGGCAGCGATTCGGGCAATCCTCACTTAAGCCTAAGAGTAAAGTCTAAGCCCGCTGCCAGTTCAAGCTTTGCTCGCGTTTGCGGCGAGAATGCACCGTAAATTTAACGACAAATTCTTCTGTGCTGGTTACAGCAGGGTGCCGTTGGCGTCGCCGAAGCGGTCGGTCTGGACACCCATCTTTTGGATCATCGTGAGTAGCAAGTTGTTGAGCGGGGGGTGGTTGGTTTCGTCAAACGCATGGTGTTGGCCGTGCTTGATCCCCAGCCCGGTGCCGCCAGCCAACAGAAGCGGCAGGTTTTTTGGCGAATGGTCGCCGCCTTGGCCCGAGTTCATGCCGCTGCCGTAGAGCACCATCGTGTGGTCGAGCATGTTGCCGTCGCCGTCGTCGGTTTGTTTTAGAAATTCGATAAATCGACCCAATCGGGAAAGGTGAAACCGATCGATTGTCGCCAGTTTCTCCAGCATTGCGGCATCGCCGCCGTGGTGCGAAAGCTCGTGATGATTTTCGCCACCACCGCCAAAACCGCCCGCTTCGCGAGACCACTGATACGTGATGACGCGTGTCGTGTCGGTCACGAATGCTAGATAGGACACCTCCATCATCACGTCGATCCACATCGGTCGGTCGTGCGCGTTTGACGGCTGGCTGGACAATTGCAGGTCGGTGCTCTGGACGTCCGGCTTGGGGACATCGATCCATGATTGCAGTCGCTCGACACGCTGCTCGGTCGCACGGATGCTGGCGAGGTACTGGTCCAATTTCTCCTGGTCTTTTTTGCCAAGTTTTTGCTGCAGTGATCGCGCTTCAGTAAGCACGCTGTCGAGAATTGATTTTTGTTCCGCATAACGACGCAGGGTTGCGGCGCGGTCGCCCTGGCTGTCCGGTACGAACAAACGCTCGAACGCACGTTGGGGCGAATTTTCCGCGGGAACCGGTGTCCCGCTGCGATCGAACGAAAGCGTGTGCGAATGTCCCGCCGCACCCGTGCCGCTTTGATCAGAGAACTGGAGCGACGCGAAGCGAGTATCCTTCGCATGATGTTGGGCAACGATTTGGTCGGCGGAAATATGATTGCTGTAATCGCTGCCCGGGGTCGCGGTCAGGTCGGCACCGGTCAACCACGTATCCGCGCCGCTGTGTCCGCCCTGGGACGCGGGATGCCCAAGACCAGTGAGCACCGTAAATTGGTCCCGATGGTCGGCAAGCGTTTGCAGCGTGGGGGAAAGTGCGTAATCGCGGCCCGGCGTTTGGGGCATCCACTGAAGAATGTTGACGCCGTTGGGAACATAGCAACAAATCATTCGCGGTTGGCGAACGAGTGATTTGGCCAGCGGTTTGAACTGCGACGGTGCCGCGAAAGCGCTTGGCAACATCGCGTCGAGCAGCGGCAGACTCAAGCACGCTCCAACGCCTCGCAAAACCGAGCGGCGTGACAAAGGGTTGTTCATACGTTTACTTTTGGTTGAATGCGGATGATGCAACGAGGTATTGAATTAATGAACGAAGCGTCAAATCGTTTTGTTGAAGATGATCGACCGCACCTTGAATTTGAGGCCGATCGACGATGGACATTTCTCGGCCAAGTGCGAAAGTGAACATTTTTTCGCTCAAACATCTTAAAAATGGTTCTTGATTTTTCATCAGGGCATTCTTTAAAGACTCGATGCCATCAATCTCGGTTCCATCGGGCAACTTGGACGATGCGTCGATGATCGGATCGCTCGCCTCGATGCGGCCCTGGTATCCATGGCCCTCGCGGTCTCGCCATTCGCCCGATGCATCAAAGTTTTCCAGCGCAAAGCCAAGCGGATCGATCTTATTGTGACACCGTGCGCATTGAGGCAACTGGCGATGGATTTCCAGCCGCTGGCGAACCGTTGCCTTGTCGATTCCCGGAACCTGGGGTGCAATCTCACCCGCGTTGGCGACGGGCAAACCCGGGTCGGTGCCGAGGATATTCTTCAGGATCCAAACGCCGCGTTTCACGGGTGAGGTGCGTGTGCCGTTGGACGTGGTCGACAACATCGAAGCTTGGGTCAACACGCCGCCGCGATGAACATCGCCGGGAATCGCCACGCGACGCAGCGTATCCCCGCGAACCCCATCGATGCCATAAAACCTCGCCAGCCGCTCGTTGATCATGACAAAGTCGGAATCGATGAAGTTCATGACGCTAAGATCGTTTTGCAACACCTCGCGAAACATACCAAGCGACTCCGATACAATCGAAATTTCCAAATGGCGATCGTACCGACGATACAGGTCCGCTGCCGGCGGGTTCGCGCCGACATCGCGGAGGCCCAACCACTGTCCTGCAAAATTAGTGATAAATGCCTCGGACTTTGGATCCGCAAGCATGCGGTTGACTTGAGCCGCACGAACTTGGGGCTCATGAAGTTTTTGCTGTGACGCGAGCCGGAACAATTCGTCGTCCGGCATGCTACCCCAGAGAAAATAGGACATTCGAGAGGCCAATTGAAAGTCATCGATCGGCTGCTGATTCGTCGTGGCATCACTCGGCGACGGTTCGGCAAGATACAGGAAACTTGGTGAGACCAGGATCGCGGTCAACGGAGACGCAATCGCTTGTTCCAGCGTGTCCGCGTCTTTGCGAGCGGCATCATAGAGCGCAAGCTTTTGTTCGATCTCGACCTCGCTGACCCGTCGGCGATACGCACGCTGCATGAAACGAGTGATGACTTCACGAGCGTACTCGCGCTCGTTGCGGTCGCGCTTGGGCGAATCGAACAGCAAACGACGATGGCTCGCGGGGGGCCACTGGGGATAGATCGGTCCTTCCAACTCCATCCAGTCAACCACGGCTTCGGGGCGGGCGAATTCGTCTTTCTCCAACAACCAAAAATTCTCGACCTCCTTGGGAATGTCATAGGCGTACTCAATCGTCAACCCCGCGTTGTCGGTCGTGAAATCGGTTTCGAACTCGATCGTTTGCATTTCATCGAGTGAACCCTCGACGTCAAATTCCGCGATCACACGTGGTTGACCAGCGAGGTGTTGGATGATTTTTAAGCGCGGCGGACCATAGTCGTAAGATCGAAACGTTTGAAAGTGCTCGAGCGATTTTTCAGACTCCTGAATCTTCCATTTCATTTGGTCGGGTTGCGTTCGTCGTACTTCTTCCAGGTTTTTTTCCAAGAAAACTTTTGCCGATTCGATCACTTGGTCGCGCGTGGGGATTCGTCCACCGGCGCGAACTCGAACGATGTATTTGCCGCCGTCCTTCAATGCAAAGTCACGCACGTTAAAGGTTCGATCCCAGGACGCATGGTGCATCACGATATGACCGCCCTCAACACGGTTTTGTCCCGCGTTGACGATCAATCGTTGTCCGTCGTACTCGACTCGGTTGCTGTCCGAATTTCCTGACTCGGGTTCAAAACGCCACCGGACCATCGGCGGCTTTTCGCCATCAACGATTGCTTCGTCCAAAATGTCGCGGGCCGCGTTGAGATAGAGCTCGATGTGCATCGGCGAAATCGTCAGCGCCGCACCGTTGTTATCGAAGCCGCCGGTCGGTGGGTCTTGGGGGAAATGCTTGGTCGAATAATCGATACCAACAAGATCCCGGATCGTATTGCGGTACTCGTCGCGATTCATTCGCCGCAGCACGATCGCCGAATCATGGCGCAGCTTGTCCGCTCGAATCAATTCGTCGGTTACCCAATCGACGAACGATGTGACTTCGTCTGCACTGGGTTGAGGCTCGTCCGCGGGCGGCATCTCGTGGCTGTTTAGGACGTTGACGACCTCGTCCCATTTGCCACGCGTTGTCAGGTCATCAAACGCGGGACCGACATCCGTATCGACGCGAAAATCGCCTTCGGACAATTCCTCACCATGACAACGCAAGCAATTCTGTTTTAAGAACGCGACGCCATTCGTCTGGAACGCCGCGGCGTCAGGCACGAATTCGTCACCCGGATCAGCCTTTAACGCCGACCCCGTTGACATCGCGAAACAGAACGCCAGCGAGATAGTAAAAAAACGGTACACGGAGATTTTTGAACGGAGAATGGTTGAGTACGATTCAATCAGTTTATTTCAATTGCGTCGATCAAAGTAGTCCGTCGACCGTAACCTACGGAAAATGCATGTAATGACGCCCTGGAAAAGTTCCTGGTAGGGGTGCCGATCGAGGGCCAGTATTATGGATTCATCCGCCGAGTAGCCTGCGATCAGGCCATCGCTGGGGACCAGTGGCGAAAGCGGTCGCGTGTCGACATCCGAACGGGGGACGTCGGCGAGCGCGGACGTTGTGAAATAACAGACCAGAAAAATGGCGACGAACCACGATAAATGATAGGCCAGTCTTCTGGTCCATTCGGGTTTATCGTGGATTCAGTCGAATGCTCCGCCAAGTAGAACTACCATGCAAGACAAAGAACTCTACCAGCAGATTCTAGGTCTTTCGTCGCCCAGGTCAGTGGCCGATGTGCAGCTTGATCGAGACGTTCAAGAGATCCGCGGCCGTGATGAACATCCACAACGTACCAAGTTTCGGTGCTGCATGTGTGACAGCGAGTGTCCGATCCATGACTATACCGATGAACGTCGTTGGAGACATTTGGATTCGTGCCAATTTAAGACATTCTTGATCGTCACGCCGCCTCGGGTGAAATGTCCAACCCTTGGCGTCAGGAATGCGGCGTTACCCTGAACCCAGAAAGGGGGGTCGATTCACCTTGCTCTTGGTACGCTTCGCGATGAAAAGGCATTTTCACTATCGCATCCATTCGCTCGGTCCGTAGGTTGCAATTATCAGAAAAATGGCACCGATGACGTGCAAGCAAACAACGAACGGCCAAACAAAGTTTACCCAGGTGGTCCAAGATATCTTCGCCGCCCCAAGAACGCCCATCAATACCGCCGACGTCGGAATGACAATGTTCCCAAATCCATCCCCAAATTGAAATGCAAGCACTCCCACTTGGCGATCCAATTGAATCAAATCGCACAAAGGGGCAATCAGAGGCATCGTCATCGCCGCTTGACCACTGCCCGAGGGTACGAAAAAATTGAGCGATGCCTGCACCATCATCATCGCCACCGCCGCAATACTCACCGATATCCCCTGAAGCGGAGCCGCCAATGCATACAAGATCGTGTCTAGCACCCGGGCCTGCTGCAAAACAATGACGACCCCCGCCGAGAACGCGATGATCAACGCGGGCTCGACCATACCCGAAGCCCCTTTTACGAACTCTTGCGACACACGCATCGGCGAATAACCATTTACCATGCCACAGATCACCGCCGCGACCATCAATAACGCTGCCATCTCGTTAATGAACCAACCCATATTTGCGACGCAATAACCGCTGACAAAGACTGCCCCAACGGCAAGGCCAATGATTGCGAATTGACGCACTGACGGCCTGGTTGCCCCATGGCTTGCTTCCTTTGCCATGGCGGCTCGTCGCGATTCATCGAACGCGAATGTTGGCGACATCTGCGGACACTTCTCGACCCGCTTCGCCCACCATGTCGTAAATAAAATCCCGGCCAGTGTCATGACAAACCAAATGACATATCGGAATTGAAGACCACTCAAATAAGGCAACTCCGCAATTCCTTGTGCGATGCCGATCGTAAAGGGATTGAAAAACGCGCCCGCAAATCCGACCTGTGACGCCATGTAGCACATCGCAACTCCGGTAATTGAATCATACCCAAGACGGATCGCGAAGGGGACCGTGATCAGCACAAACGCGATCGTATCCTCACCCATTCCGTACACCGCACCTCCAAGACTGAACAGCGTGAAGCTGACGGGGATGATGGTCCACTTGGCTTTGCCATCGCCCAGTTTTGTCACCACCCACCCAAGGCCATGGTCAATCGCTCCCGTCGAAAGGATGATTCCAAATGCCCCACCGACAAGCAAAACAAATCCGATAATCTGTGCTCGATCGACGAGACCTAAGATTGGTGCCCTGGCCACATTGGAAATCAATTCGGTGATTCCGACCGCAGTAAGGTGATTTGGGCGAGGATCAATCGCACGGTAGGAATTGGGAATGACGACGCTCCGCACGCTGCCGCCCGACGGGACTAAAATTTCAGCACCGACAACCAGCAACTCGATAGAGGATGTGTCTTTTTCCGTGGGACGGAGGTCCTCCATCGAAAGCTGTTCGATCGACATCAATGAGGCGATGGATTGGATCGTATCGCCGGCACGCACCTTGTAAGTGACCCAATTTGGGAAACTACGCTCCTGCCGTTGGTATTCGCCGGGGGTTAAGACCAACGTCGCCAGGGCGGACGCAACCATGATGATTGATAAGATGACGAGTGCCGACGGCATCTCAAAAATTTTCTGTTTCGGCAGGTTTGGGTCAAATCCCATTAACTCAGTATCGCCGTCCGTCGCATCAGCTTGCATCATGACGAGTAAATTTCTTTTGATGGATGACAGTGAAAGCGGGTAATTTTATTCGTGATTGTCAACGCCATCAAAGACTCTAAAGACAGGAGCAATCCCGTCTTTACCGATAAGATCGTCGAATTCTCTCCATTGATACAATCCGAACAGTTGCCGTGGTTCGAGCAACATTATCGCACGTCGCGAATCGATTGGGGCAAGCGTTGACAAATCGACTTTCAAAGTACCAACCGGGAGTAATCGTTCTTCGATGGGTAAGGCTACCATGACCTGACGACCTTCGTACCGATGATAGACCTCGTCGAAATTATCTTCGATTTTTAAACGTCTAATCCGCTCGATCGAAAAACTAGCTGGCTCTGCAATCACCGTGTACGAAATCGCATGAGCCTCCAAAAGTTCGGCAAATTTCGCCGCCGCTTCAACATCGATTAAATACGCTTCTGGAACCGAAACCGCGGCCTTAACAATTCTGTCTTGCATCAATGTCGTCGTTGCCAAATCTAATGTCCCTCCTGAATCTAACTCGATAACACGGATTGACGATAACCGGGCGCTGGTATTTCCCCAAAAAACGTTGGTGGGGATCGCTTGCGGGATCGATTGTGTTCGTACCGCAACCGCGTCATCTCGAATTTGCCTCAGACGATCTTCTTCCTCCAAAAAATATTCGAATAGTTGTTCGTAGGCATCAATTCGCAGTTCTAAATCGCTTTGAGGATTTACCGCTTCTCTTCTCATTCCAGATTCGATGATAAAAGAGACGCAACCGTAAAGTGAAATTCCGTTCCGCGCATCATCGGAATCGAGCGTGGAATATCTCAGTTCACCGTTTCCCTCAGCACAAGGGCAGTCACCTACCATATAACGGGTAAAGTTGATGCGTTGTTCTTTAAGTCGAAGTCCTGCGTCGTCGCACCATGCAACCCCTGCTAAATAAAGAGCTTCAGGCATGATCGGTAGATTGGCGGTGTCGATCATGATCGCTGGCCATTCCAGCCATCCCCGTTTGGTATAGTCCGACGAGTCACGCCCAAACTCATGACAATCGACGAACAAGTGCGGCCGAATTTTTCGAGCCAGTCGATGGATGGCCTGCGTTTCGGGTTGAGAGAGTATCAAATGATCGCGATTTAAATCATTTTCATTCGCGTTTCGCCTCCGTTGACGTGCGGCACCGTCGGGATTGATCCTCGGCACGATCCAAAGGTCCAGGCCAGGACTCAATTTCGAAGCGTCTACGGATAACTCACCAATCAATTTTAGCAATGCTTCACAGCCAGCCGGTTCGTCACCATGTTGCTGACCAATCCATAAAGCGACACATTCTTGAGCAATCGCTGGGTCTAACCCGTCAACGCGGTCGGCCTTCCCTCGACGTAGCCGAATCGCCCATAGCGGTAAACCCTCGACACTTCGGCCGATTTCATGAAGTTGCACGTGCGGGGCCAAAGCAGCTTCACGCAAACGCGTTTCCAGCGACGCATTGTCAGTCAAACTATCGGCATAGCCCACGGAGGACTCGAAACGAGCCAACGAACAAACGACAGTGAAGAGACAGATAAAGTAAGCTCTCGGCATATTACGCCTATTCCAGGTGAGGAAATCTAAAGTCGTCGTATGTACACGTTAGAATTAACGACAAATTGACCGCTATTATCAGTGCGTAGGGGACGGCTCAAATTTTGCTTTTTCGATTGAGACTTTTTCCGCGACATCGGAATGAGCCTTGATATCCAAGCGGACGTTCACGGCCGTCATTGTTCGCTTGCCATGCTTTTCATGAAAATAGAACTTTGTTTTTTCATCTTTGATGAAGACGTAATCAAACGCGTCATCGGCAGCGACGACACTTCCGAATTCTGTACTGCTTAACATCGCAAGAATCTTCCCAACCGCATTTCGTCGCCAAATGGGTTGCGAAAATGAAGTGGGGGTTGCTGATAAAGAAGTGGCACCGTCCTCGGTCTTGCCTTCTTCAGGGAGAACCTGCTGGATTTTGGCATCAAACGTGTCTGCGTCACCAAGTAGGTGAACGCGGATATTGTCGCGGTCGTGGCCCTGCCTGTGTGCATCGTGAGTATCGATAATCGTAACGGCTTGTTCGCCGATCGCCGTCATCCGACCCGTCTTCAAATCGACCACCAGCGCACAATCCTCGCTTATGCCGAAACCCAAACGCATTTGAGTCGCTTCCAATGCGACCAGCAAACGGCCAAAACGTCCGCGCTGTAGAAAATGTTGGTCGGATAATCCGTAGGGGAACAACCCCATTCCCTTTTTTAGACAGACCCCGGGTCCGTCCAATTGATCGGTGGAACCCAATAGCATGGCGGTCTCACTCTCGCCGCTGCCGATCATCGGATTGGACATCATCGCCGCACCCGCCGAAGAGCCTCCGACAACACCGCCATTCGCGAGAACGTCCAGCACGGCTTGATAGCCGAGTGTATCGCCGGAAACCGGTCGCAGTGCTTCAACGATTCGGCTTTGGTCGCCACCGGTAAACCACAAGCCGCCGCAGGCTCCGACTTGGGCCGCGACCTTGGGGTCGGCGGCCAAAGCAGGATTTGTATAGGTAAGCTCGGTATCAAAGATTCGGTCCGGTCGAGATGCGTACTGTTGAAAGTCCTGAACGGATAGTGGTCCGGATTCCTCCGGAACGCCGCTGGCCAACGGAATGATTCCAATCTTCGACGCATCATCGCAGACATTAAGCAAGCTTTGGTAGACCTCCGCGTTCGCCGGATCCAGGCCGCCACCAACAATCAACAGCGTCCCCTGGCCAAGGATTGGTCCGCCGCAAAAGGAAGCGAAAACAAGTGTTAACAAACCGCCTGCGGTGGGAAACAAAGTGCGATTAAATGTCACGAACAAACTCCTTCGTAACAGGGTGACTTAGAAACGAGTAGATCGAAAGAAAACGCTGTCGAGTGACCACCGGGATCAGACTTCTCGATCCCGATCCACACATTTGGAAAACAGTCAAAAATTAAAATTCGTAGCTCCGTCCGAGAAGCGGCAATTTAAGGTGCTGCACACAGCTACCGTTGTACCGCATATAAAATAATGAATTCGAATCACAAAATTTGAACTAAGCTTTGGCAGTTGCAATTTTAGAAGAATGGCGATTATGCAGACCGCGCGCGACAAGCAACATAATGTTCATTGACCGCGTTGTCCGCTTGAGGGCCTCAAGGAAATGGCCGTCGGGTTCACCGGCAGCCATTTCCATAAAACTTTGCGAGAGCATGTCGATTAAAAATCGCCATTCAATACTTCGCGGCCAGATTTCGTTCCCAATGCTCCCCACAATCCGTAGGCGCTTGCCGCGCCAGCGGTTCGCTCTGGCGGCAAAACAAGACCGGCCTGAGCTCGGATAACGCCGATCGATGAATTGCCCGCTTCAATCGAATCAGTGATGAATTTGACAGCACCATCTCCCATCAAGACGTGAACACCGCCCTGATGCCGACTGCTCGGCGGAGCGACTCCGTAGCCATCTTCCTCGAATGTAAAGCAAAGTTCCGAGTTCGGGGGAAGGATCGTGTTCATGACCGTTGACGCAACGCCGCCGCTGGCCCAGCGGAATCCCCGACCCTGGTTCGCAGGCAGGACCCTCGTCAGCGATGGATTCCAGAATCTTGGTCGCAAGGGGTCAAGACCTGGTGCTGTCACACGGCACCAAAGCGGATTATCCATGATCGGACGAAATGAAGTTTGGCTGCGGGCGAGTGTCCGAGAATCACGATCGCCGAGGTCCGTCGCGATCTCGCCAGCCATTATCGTATTCGCAAGGCCATCCAGGATGTCTCGGAATCCGGTTCTGGTGCGAGTCACGAAGACACCCCGACCGGTCGCGCGTAACTCGCTGGCTCGATCGGTTCGGATGGTTGCCAAGCTCGTGGAATAGGGTCCGACGTCGTGCAAATCCATATTATCTCCAAGGCACGCACCGTAATTAGTCCTGCCCATCGCCGGCAATCCACGCCCCGGGTCGCTGGGGCACCGCAATGTCGCAATCTCGGTCATCCAGGGTGCGTAGGCCGTGTTCCTTGCGTTGGGTCCAACGGGCGATACGTTGGGTTCATCCGTCGGAGTAGGTCCCATCGAAGGCCATGCGGGAACCCGAACCGTGCCAGGATTAGCAAGATTGATCGTATTCGGATTGCTTATCTGTTCCCAAAGAGCTTGTTGCTCGATAAATGGAGTCAGACCAACAAGAATACTGAGCCGCATGTGATTGGAGCGGTCGCTGGCGTCGTACCAGAGACCACCTCCGGAGGCACCAGCGGTACGGGTTCCCGCGTTGTGCATCGGCAATTGATCGTACGCAGCATGGTAATTATGAATGCCTAAACCAATCTGCTTGAAATTGTTACCGCAACTCATCCGGCGAGCTGCTTCACGAGCCGCCTGGACTGCGGGTAGCAACAACCCCACCATCACCCCGATGATTGCGATAACCACTAAAAGCTCGACAAGCGTAAAACCAGCACGACGCGAACGTAATCGGACGCACATAAAACCTCCAATAAGAAAACTACAGTGGTAAGAAAACTAAAGACTTGAGTGCAGATAGAGCGGTTCCGAAGCACCAGTCACAAACAATGTCATATAAGCAGCTTGGGTCGCTCGGTGGTCTACCGGTCGCCTTTCCGCGCCGCTTCGACCTCCATACGATTGGATTTTTCTTGATCGGTTAACTGATATTCCGTCGTGGGCATGATGACGGTTGAGTCCGTGCTGGACCCGCACCCTGTCGTAATTGCGAACGAGAGGAAAAAGAAATATCCAACGATTACAAAAACGGAGAACCTCGGTAACGACATGGATTGCACTGGGGTTAAAAGGGTCGGTAACGCAGTCCGTTCCGACGCCGACGGACGATCCGGGAAATAATCGTCCATCGCGGCGGTAAGAAAGGGCCCATTACCGCGGATGACGATCGCTAACGGCCGGTGTCCGCTGAAACACGACACAAAAGAATTCCGCCAAGTATTCTTTGCCTGTCGTTACGCGACGGGCAATGTCGAGGTTAGCGAGCGTTTTTTGCTTCGCAACCGTAAAATTAAGCATAATTCTTTATCTGCCCTTCGAAGGGATCTAGCGGCAAAGAAACCGCAATACCGTCAAAGGTAGAATCGTCGGCGCGGTCGCGCAATCTTTGTCGGTCGTTGCAACCGAGCATCAAAGTGGTTGCCAACCGTTGCAACGCCACACGCGTTGACGAGCTAGCGAGATTCACAGACGCGGGGCGTGTACATAGCGCCGTAATCGTAGCGTGAGGGGCTTTAACGTTTGCGGATTTTGCCGCTGTGAGGACGGTCGACGTGCTGCGAAGAGGAAAATGAGTTCAACGGATCTTAGATATTCGCCTCGTTCGGCCTAAACGTATCGTAGATTGACTCGTACGCGCTGTCGGACCGACCGTTACCTAGTGCGTGCAAATGCACATTTTCGTCATTCCCTGCCTGCCCCGGGCAAGCGGCGTGACCGATACCAGCGGCGCAGGTGGACATGATTACCGTCAAAGAACTCACGAAGACCTATACGGATTTGCACCGCGGTACGTTCGTGGCGGTCGACAATGTTTCTTTCGAAGTGACCGCGGGTGAGATTTTTGGATTGCTCGGTGCCAACGGTGCCGGGAAGACGACGGTGCTGCGGATCCTCAGCACGGTGCTTCGCCCGACATCGGGTGATGTTCGTGTGCTCGGGTACGACGTGGTCGAACAATCCATTCAGGTCCGATCCCGAATCGGTTTCGTCAGCAACAATACCGCAATCTATGACCGGATGACGGCTCGGGAGATGGTGACATTTTTCGGTCGGTTGCAGGGGATGACGACTGACCAATTGGCAACCCGGTTGGACGCATTATTTAATCAATTGCGGATGAATGAGTTTCGCGATTGCCCCGGTTCAAAGATGTCAACGGGAATGAAACAGAAGGTATCGATCGCACGCGCTCTGGTTCACGACCCGCCGGTTTTGATCTTTGACGAAGCGACAATCGGTTTGGATGTTCTCGTTGCGCGCAATCTGCTGGGCGTCGTTCAATCGCTCCGCGATGCGGGCAAATGCCTGATCTTTTCGACGCACATCATGAGCGAGGTCGAGCGGCTTTGCGACCGGGTCGCGATCATGCATCAGGGCCGAATTCTCGATACCGGAACGCTTGACCAATTGAAGTCGCGTCATGGAAATCAGAGTCTCGAAGATTTGTTTTTTGATCTGATCTCGCGGCATGATACGTCGGTTGACTCGCAAACCTCATTTTCCCAATGACCGGTGTCCCCTATGACCGCGATTGATCCCCACGAAGATAAATTGACTCCGGAATCACAAAGTCCCAAATGGACGAATGTGCGGTTGATCTATTGTCGTGAAATGTTAGATCAATTGCGTGATCGCCGGACGCTGTTCACGATCGTTCTTCTGCCAATCGTCCTGTATCCGTTGGTGGGGACGTTGTTGTTGCAGATCGCACAATTCAGTCGCCAGTATCCAAACATTGTTTGCGTTATTGGCGGCGAAACGCTTGGCGACGATTTACCAGATCTTTTTGTGGGGGACGGGTTCGCCGCGGAGTTGTCCAATCCGGAACACGCGATTGATTTGGCCCGCCATCAATGGAACGAGTTTTCGAGCCCAGAGGATTTGAAATCGAAATCGCATGATTGGATTCGAAATTCGGTTTATGACGTGGTCGTCGTCATTCCGCCGACGGTTTTCGACGCGTCACCTGCCGACGGTGTAGGCGACGTATCGAAAGCATCGGGTTTGATCGCGCCGCAGTGGGAATTGTTATACAACGTCGCATCGGATCAATCGATGTTGGCTCGCGATCGCGTCACCGGAATCTTGGCGTCTTGGCGTGACCGATGGGTTTCGATGCGATTGGAATCACGCCAGATTGATGCCGAGTTGCTGCACCCGTTTTCTTTGAAATTTTTAGACATCGCACCGTCCAGTGTTCGCGAAGCGGCATTCTGGAGCAAGGTGTTGCCATTTGTGATGTTGGTATGGGCGATGACCGGCGCTTTCTATCCGGCGGTCGACCTCGTTGCGGGAGAGAAAGAACGTGGCACGCTCGAAACGTTGCTATGCAGCAGCGCGCTGCGTGGCGAGATTGTGTGGGGCAAGTTGCTTGCCGTGACGACGTTCAGCATGCTGACCGCGATCCTCAATGTGGGCAGCATGCTCGTGACCAGTTCGTTGGTGTTCCGGCAAATGGCGATCAGCCAGACGGGTACGTTTGCGTCACCCCCGTTGGTGCCGTTGATGTGGTTGGTCGTGGCGTTGGTTCCACTGTCGGCGCTCTTCAGTGCACTTGCGCTCGCGGTGGCGGCGATGGCGAAAAGCAGCAAAGAGGGTCAGTACTATTTGATGCCGCTGATGATGGTGTCGTTGCCGTTGGTCTTGTTGCCCATGATGCCCGGGACGACGTTGTCGATGGGAACCAGTTTGATCCCCGTCACGGGAATGTTTTTGTTGGTGAGGTCGCTCGTCGAAGGTCAGTACGCGTCGGCGCTGATGCACCTGCCGATGGTTGCCGGCGTGACGATGTTGGCGCTCGGTTTGGCGGCGCGTTGGGCTCGACGACAATTCGAAAGCGAAGCGGTGCTGTTCGCTGGTGGCGAGCAGTGGCAATTGTCGCGTTGGGCGCGAACGATTTGGGAAGATCGACGTTTAACCGCATCGCCGGCTCAGGCCTATTTCGCCGCGGGCGTGATCCTGATTGGTCTGTTTTTTGGCAAGCTGATCGTCACGTCGATGCCAGACGACTTCGCGGGCATCGTGCGAATGGTGCTCGTCCCCCAGATCGGCCTGATCCTCACGCCGACGTTGCTGATCGCCATGATTTGCACGCGATCGGTTCGCAAAAGCCTCCGATTGACCGCGCCGACGTCATGGGCCTCGCTGCCGATTGCGCTCTTGCTAGGGATCGTGATTCATCCGGCGTATGTCATGCTCGCCGGTTGGATACATGCCATCTATCCGATCAGCCAAGCGGCAACGGATTCATTAAAACCCTTCGCGCAAACGGTTGCGGACGCCCCCTGGTTGTACGTCGTTTTATTGATGGCCGTGCTGCCCGCGATTTGCGAAGAGCTGGCTTACCGAGGGTTCATCTTTGGAGGGCTCGTTTGCGGTGCGTCGCCGCTTCGCGCCGTCTTGGTCACTTCGGTCGTCTTCGGCGTATCGCATAGCGTGTTGCAGCAATCGATCGCGGCTACGACGATGGGAATGTTGCTTGGGTACGTTTGTTTACGAAGCGGAAGTGTATTTCCGAGCATGATCATTCATGTCGTCGTGAATTCCTTCTCGCTGATGATCAGTCGCGTGGATCAATGGGAATTTCCGGGGCTGTCGCTGTTTGTTCGCACCAGTATCGAGGGAGTGGAATATCAACCGATGTGGGTCGTGATCGCAAGCTGCATCGCGTTGTGTACGGTCATGTACTTTGCGTTGATGGATTACCGGGACGAGTGTGAAATTGCGTGTCCGGTCCAGGGCAATGCCTCGCCCCTGGGATTGTCGACGTAGCGATTTTCGCGAAACTCTGGTGGAACGCAGAGTCATGAACAGGAAAGGATTTTGACATCGAAACGACATGGTCATGGGTGGCGCTGACGCTGGGCAGCGCCGCGGCGCTCGGCGTCTACGAGGTCGCGAAAAAAGTCTCGGTCCGCGACAATCCGGTCGCACCGGTTCTGTACCTCAACGCGCTGGTGTGTGCGATGGTTTGGATACCGTTTGTGATTTGGTCGGCGGTGTCGGCGGATACGATCCCGTTGGCGATGTTAAAAGTCACGACGCTGGACATGACGCAGCACGCCGCATTGTTTCTAAAATCATTGATCGTCGGCTTGTCCTGGACGCTTGCCTATTTCGCCGTCAAGCAATTGCCGATATCGATCGCCGGTCCCATCCGTGCGACGAGTCCGTTTTGGACGATTCTTTTCGCGACGACGTGGCTGAATGAACATCCGTCGTCGATGCAGTGGGCTGGTATCGCGGTAACGCTGGGCTCGTTTTATGCATTCAGCCTCGCCGGTCGATTGGAGGGGATCCATTTTCATCGTGACCGTTGGGTGGGGTTGATGTTGTTGGCAACCCTGTTCGCGGCGATCAGCTCCATCTATGACAAGTTTTTGTTGCAAACCATGAAGCTCGACGCGGCCACGGTTCAGGCTTGGTTCTCGATCGATTTGACCATCATCCTGATGCCGCTGTTGATTTATTGGCGATTCATCGACCCGGCCAGCAAACCGTTCCGGTGGCGACCAGCGATCGCGGGAATCGCATTTGCGCTATTGATCGCCGACTTCCTTTACTTCACCGCGATCTCGCAACCCGGGGCGTTGATTTCAGTCATCTCGACCTTGCGACGGTCGTCGATCGTGGTGTCGTTCTTGATCGGGATTTTTATGATGGGAGAAAAGAACTTTCGCCCCAAGGCGATTTGCATCGCATCGATGCTAATCGGCATCGCAATCGTGACACTTGGGTAAGCCAAATCCACTAAGAGATTGTCTGGTGTTGACCATGAACGCACCGAGGCATGCTTCTGTAACGGTGATTCAACGGCGGCGAGTTACAAAAACGGCGATTGTCTGGTCAACTAGAGTCAGACGTCCCCAGTTTTGTTTGATCCTCCGAAATTTCGTCCCCAAGTAGGCCAGGCAACCGCCAACCATGCAAATCGGAAATGTCTCCATCGCTCATTCGATCACGCTTGCGCCGATGGAGGAGCACACGAACTATCCGTTTCGCTTGCTCTGCAAGCAACTCGGTGCGAGTCTGGTTTGCGGTGAGCGAGTCGATGCAAGCGATGTGGCAAAGCGAGATCGCCGCGCGATCAAGTTATTGCACACAACTCCGTCCGAGAAACCATCCGTGGGGCAAATCAGCGGCAGCGATGCGCACGTACTTGCGGAGGCGGCCAAGGTCGTTGCTGAGCAGGGCTTTTCGATTGTCGATCTTAATTTTGAGTGCCCGATTCGGCGGCTGATCGCTCGCGGCGAAGGCGGTGCGTTGATGTCCGATCCACCGGCAATCGCGAGGCTCGTCGCAGCCGTTGTCAAAGCGGTCGACATCCCAGTGACGATTAAAATTCG
>Ga0105045_10002088_pt1 | contig 16730 bp, 13 predicted proteins | sample MAT02_FD_78089 | JGI IMG/M metagenome (GOLD analysis project Ga0105045, IMG submission 78089) | Freshwater microbial communities from Lake Fryxell liftoff mats and glacier meltwater in Antarctica - MAT-02 (megahit assembly) | ecosystem: Environmental > Aquatic > Freshwater > Ice > Liftoff... | reverse complement strand
TAGCCGGCCTGCAAACACATTCTGAAATTCAGCTTGACCTAAATTTTGCTCCCAGCCCACCCCGCAACGGTCAACCTAGTATTTCATCATCCCAAGGCGTATGGCAATCTCAAGTTGATTTGCACGACCACGATCATTCGCACGACCACGATCATTCACACGACCACGGTCATGATGCGATCGATCAGTACGAATATGATTTGCGTACGAATTCCGACGGTTCCGCGATGGATCAGCAAGCGAACCAGGGCCGCTTTTCAGAGCTAGCTTGGCCGACAGAAACGCCTACGGAAGTAACGAATCCACCGAAAGAAATCTCTCGGAATCCGAAAGATTTCTTTCCTGTCTCACGGTCGTACCACAGTTCTTCATCCGTGCCACCACCTCACTTTCGACCCATCGAAACGCAAAATGAGGACGATAGTACTGATCCAGCAGGTTGAAAACCACGGAAGTCACCAGGGTGACGAAACAGACGGGACAAAACTAGTAATTCTCGAACTAACTTCTTTCTGAACTGCCTTCCCGACTTGTGGTCTCTGGGGCTGGTCGATACAATCTGCCGCTTCTTCGGTTCGTTTGGTCGAGACTTTGAAATGACACTTGATAAAAGCTTAAAGGTCCGTGCAGGATCTATCAAATCTAGAAATGTTCTTAATCGTGCAGAACGCATCAAGCGTCTCATGGATCTAGACAAATGGACGGAACAAAACATCGTTCTTGGAATGGCAAAAGTACGTGTTCCGAAGATCTCCTTGAAAAAGAAGAAGAAGGTCAAGAAGGAAGACGAAGCCGATGACAAGAAGAAGAAGAAGAAGTAACGTCTTCTTGTCCTCCGTTCTGTATTGCCCGCTCATCAAGCCCAGTTTGAGCGTTCTTTAAATGAAACAGTATTAAAAAGACGCGTCGTTAGCCCGGTGCGTCTTTTTTTATTGAGCTTTTCCGCTGGTTTTGCAGAGATTTGATCTGATGAGGGCTATCCATTGAATTTAACCATCGCCAGTTGTTTTTCTGTACAATAGGAGCAGGAACGCCAAGCTCGTTGCGTCTTGTGCATTCGGTATGATTTCGTATTCGTAAAGGTTCCTTGCCTCTCCATAGCCCCTTCCGTTTATGTTTTCAAGGAAACTTCCATGCGAGTGTTTCGGCTTGCTTCCATGCTCTTGTGCGCCAGTTTGCTCTCGACCATCGGTTGTGACAACAGTGATATGGATAAACTAGATGTTGAAGAAACCGTCGCAGTCGATCCCCCCTTGCCCAAACCCTTTGAGGCTCGTGTTGCTGAAGTTGGGGTAGGAATCAAGGGTCAGAGTCTTCGAGACGAAACGGGTGTTGGGAAGATCATCTCGCAACCAGCCATGACTCTCTTCACTACAAAGGAGAAAGTTGCATTTGAAATTCTGATTCCTCATGCGATGGGACTCTTCGAGGGACTCAACGGCCGTAAACCAGAGTCGCATGAAGAATTCATGCAAAAGATTATCAAGGAGCAGCAAATAGCTTTACCGAAGCTGCCTCCCGGTCAAATCTACCGCTACCATCCTGACGATTCGCAGTTGTGGGTTGAGCCCTCCACGGACGAGTAGTTCCTATACAACTTTCGAGAATTGAAAACGCTTTAATGCAACGGTCTCCCGATCAGAATTCGAGCCCGCAAAATATTGCTGCTTCGAGATTGGGGGCTGATTCTCATAGATCATCGTGGGCAGTCGTTGGTAGCGGGATGATGGGTTTGATTACAGCGCTGCGACTCGTTGAGAGGGGGCAGCGCATCACACTTTTTGAGAGTTCCTCAGCAGTTGGCGGGCTGACATCATCATGGAAGCTACCAATATGTGGAAACGAAAGTACCCCATCCAACGAGACGGTCGTCGAGTGGGACAAGTACTATCACGTCATCCTGCTCAGCGATTCTCGTATTCGTAGCGTCCTTCAGATGCTCGGTTTGGATGACAAGATCGAGTGGGTACAGACAAAAACGGCCTTCTATTCTGCAGGTAAAATCTACCCGCTATCTAACTCGCTGGACTTCCTCAAGTTCCCGCCGCTAACTCTCTACCAAAAGCTTCGTCTCGGAGGCACTATCTTTCTCGGCTCCAAGATTCGTAACTGGCGACTGATGGAGAAGATGCTTGTCGAAGACTGGTTACGGCGTTGGAGCGGCAATTCGACATACGAAAAAATCTGGAAACCACTGCTAAAAGCAAAGCTTGGTCGAGCTTACGAGCGGACTGCTGCTTCATTCATCTGGGCGTACATCGATCGTATGTATAAAGCCAGACGAACCGGTATGAAACGCGAACTTTTTGGATACGTCCCAGGTGGGTACAAGCAGATCATCCGGGGCCTTGAAAAACACCTAAAAGACGCGGGGGTCGAGATTATCTTAAACGCGACTGTACAACGAGTCTTCGCGCCGTCTCAAGATCCGCGCCACTTACAAATTGATTATGGTTCTAACTCCGGAACTCAGAGTCAGGGTTTTGATCGAGTGATCATGACTTCGCCCTATCAAACCGTTGATCGAGTTTGCGACACGTTGAGTGACGAAGAGAAAAAAAGGTTGCGAGAGACCGAGTACCTCGGGGTCATCTGTACCTCCTTACTTTTGGACAATCCGCTCACGGGATACTATGTGACGAACATCATCGACGATTGGGTCCCTTTAACAGGAATCATCGAAATGGGCTCGATCGTACCGCCTGAAAAATTGAATGGTAGCTACTTGGTGTACCTTCCTCAGTACATGCCATCGAATGACCTGCGATTCGACGAATCTGATGAGAATATTCATGAGCGATGTTTGAACACGTTGGAAAAAATGTATCCAGATACGTTTTGTCGCTCTAGCGTTAAGGTCATCCAGTCGGCAAGAGCTCGTTGTGTAATGGCTCTTCCTACGTTGAATTTTTCTGAAAACCGTCCTCCGGTTGTATTGAGTGAAGCTGGTTTGTATCTATTAAACTCCGCTCGAATCGTCAAAGGCACCCTGAACGTCAACGAGACTCTCGAGTTGCTGGAAGAGGAATTCAACGGGGTCATCTGGCCCAATCATCTATCTATTGCCTCGGGTGCTCGCGCAACGGATGAAGTCAATCGATAAACAACCTGTCATTTATGTCGTTGGTGCGAGTGGCCGCGCGGCAGCGGAAAGCGTAAGACAAACGGGCTTGCGAGCTATCGTGTTGGATCTTTACGCAGATGCCGATAGCGGAGACCAAGTGGACCTTCTGATTGTTGAAAGCTATCCCGAATCGATTCTTGACCAACTGAGTCAGCAACCTCCTGGCTGGATTCTCTTGGCCGGCGGTATGGAACACTACCCGGATCTGGTTACCAGCCTCGAAGAATGGCATCGATTGATTGGGCCCAATGTAACTCAAATCAAACAGCTTCGTGATTTGCGTTTTTTGTCGAACAGCCTAGCGAAATCAATCAAGTTGAAATTCCCGACAACCATTATTAGCGATCGCGAAAGACTAATATCTGCGGATAACGATTCAATCGCCATTAGCTCAGCAAAGAAAGTTCTTCGATCGAGCGAACCGGTGTGGCTCAAGAAGTCCTGGAGAGGTTGCGGCGGCTTTCATATAGAAGAGTTTCGTGGAACGCTACCGTCAAAGGAGATTGATTTCTCAACTTCTTATCTTCAGCAAAAACTCTTCGGGAGGTCTATCGGTAGCGTGTTTTATTGCCGCTCAAGCCAGATCGAATTACTGGGGGTTGTCGATGCGATTTCGCAAGCAACTCATGAGTCGCTTGTGGGTCCACAGCCTGAGCTTCCGCGGATGGCGTACCGCGGCAGCTATGGTCCAACCGAGATTTCGGACGAGCTGCGAGATGCCATGTGTGAATGGATTAGGGAGCTTACACGAGCAATCGACTACTCTGGATTATTGCAAGTGGATTGGATCGTCGACAATTTAGATCAGGCATGGCTCTTAGAGATCAATCCTCGTTGGACCGCGAGCATGGAGATCATCGAATGGGCAGCACAGCGGAATCTTTTTTCGATACAAGCAGGATGCACCGAGGGGCTCAGAGAACAGATCGGCCCCGCAATAGGTGCAACTTTGATAACCCGCTCCGAGCAAAAACTCTATAAGGCTATCGTTTATGCGTCGTCGTCATTTGATGTCTCCTCGGAGATGTTCAATGAAATGCTCGACAGAAAATTTCAAAGGTTCAACCAAATGCATTCAGATCCCGTCATCGAATCAGGCTGGAGCGATATACCGAGAGTCGGCACGCCGATCCGTCTCGGAAATCCACTTGCAACCTGGCTATGCACCGATTAGCGAGGCACAGTTGAATCTGAAGCACCTTTTGTGGATTTAGTCGACGATTGGAGATATACGAGAAGGTCCACCATTCCCTCGGGGCCCAAGGTCGCTTGTTGCCCGTCCGGCATAAGCGACTTACCGCTTGAACGTTGCGATTCGATTTCACTGACCTCGACACTTTGAACCTTACCAGTAACATCGACAAACTCAATAACCAATTCGGATTGCGAGCGAATCAACCCTGTTTGCACTGTACCGTTCTCCAGCAAAAAACTTGTGGTTCGAAAGGCTTTATCTACGTTTCGATCTGGGAGCAAAATATCTTCTAATAATCGTTCGAAGCCTCGTGATCCAATTCCGTCAAGTTGTGGTCCAATCAATGCCCCCTGGCCACCCAGTTGATGACAGATTGCGCAGTGCTTCTGAAATAAAGATGTCCCGTTGGCTAAATCTCCAGGCTTAGCCGTTGCCATCTTAAGGATGGCAGTTCTCAGTTCTGACAAGTCATCCTGCTTGATGGAACTTGCTTGTAGTTCTGAGAGACGCGATCGATTGACTTCTCCGATAGTAGATTCAAGCGATGTTGAAATCGACTTGTCGTTCAGCAAATCGTTTGATAACCAACCGTCTTCCATCGCGTCAACCAACCAAACAGAGAGCTCCTTGTTCGAAGCCAATGCATGAGCGATACTCAGTTGGTCGCGCTGAGCCAGAGTCTTACAAAGGCCTCGAAGAATTTCCTTGTATTTCCCGCGTCGCTCCGAGACGGCCGTTGCGTCGCTACCACTTTGCTGCGAGATTACGCCAAGAAAGGCGTCACTCAAAGGCGAATTAGCTGAGAAGCGGAGTAAGTTCTCTGCGACAATCTTCATCGGCACGTCTCCTGCTTGTTCTGCGTACGCAGCAGTCGCTTCGAGTCTTCGCCTCTGCCCTAGTTTCTGAATACTCGCGAATCGCAAAAGTGATTCGGTATGTGATCCCAACTTATACTGTGAGATCAGATCCATCGCATTCGTCCATTCGTCATTGAAGCTTGAAATGGGGTTGAGCCGAACTGGATCAAATCGTCCAACTCCAATCCACGCGAACGATGGACCTGAGTCGGCGTCCTTTACTTCGACTGCAACCGATCGGCCGCTCCAGGCGTTCAAGTCCCACTCCACTTTCACACCAACGTCGCTTCGAGGAGGGAAGGCTTCGATAAGCCGCTCATTTGTACTCGCGTCGACCAGTCGAACACAATTAAGCCGTTGATCGGCTTCGGGTGGTTGCCCGTTATGACCCAGCAGCCAAAACGAAATAGTGCCAATCGCTACGAAGTCTCCACTACGAAGCGTTCCCGTATATCTTTCACCCAGAGGAAGGCTAGAGGTGAATTCGTTTTTTTGTTCGTCTAAACTGCGACGAGACTCCTGTCCCCACTTCTTATCCGCGCTCCATAGTAACGGAATGGTGTCGGAGTCGATGTCGCCTTGTACATATCTGAGAGCGTCGGAAACTACCGAATCAGCCCATGAGGTCAACTCGGCATTCGACCGTCCAACGGTAGAGTCTTTGAGCCTAACAAACATTAAACGTCGATCACTCTCGGATTGCTCGGTGCGAGCACGAACCATCTTGACTAGCTCGGTAACAATTTGGTCTGTTCCATAGCGTGCGGTATGCTCGATCCACGGCAACAGACCAGAAAGAGGCCTTTGGCTTTTTTGTAAATTGGCGAAAATCACTTCGGATACCGCAGTGGTTCTTATCCCCAACAAGATATCCATGAACGCTTCCCGATCCTCTGCCGACGAAGTCTCGCTTCCAGCTAACAGCAAGCACTCCTGATCATGGCTTATCAAGTCCCGCAATGCGATTCGCAGGCGGGCAAGTAACATTGGATCGTCGGCGGGGACTACTTTTATTCTATCGATTATTCGTTGTGCGTCCGATGCATTGCCATGCACAGCCATCACCTGCGCCGTCGTTGCAACGACCATGGGTTCAGGGTCGTTCAATAGCTCGCGCACGATTGGAAGTGTTGCTGACAAACAATCGGAGTCGATCACATCGATTGATTCGGTTAGGCGTCGAAGTGCGTTGTGCCGAACCAGCGGTTCGGGATCTTTTAGGAGACTGACCATATGATCTGAAGTGAGTCGATGCGTTTGATGAAGCAACCACATCGTATTGGCTCGCACGAACGCTGCCGGACTTACAAGCCCTTTCTCCGTCATGTTAGCAAAGCCATTCTCGGTAGTGCCTTCGCGAACGTTTGGTTCGTTGAAAAAACGATCTGTCAACGTGTCTAGAGCTAACCGTCGCTGAGTTGCATTGGCATCGGCAAACCTATCAAACATCGACTCCAAACTCTCCTGAGAGCTATTGATTTCCACGAAAGAACTATCGGAGGTTGGAATGTCACCTGGAGATCGATATCGAATGCGCCAAATTCTTCCCGAATCACGATCGCGTCCGGGATGCTCTAATGGAACCTCATAGTGTCCAATAATTCGATTGTAGAAATCGGCAACATAGATCGCGCCGTCGGGGCCGAGTTGTATATCGACGGGGCGAAACCAGGGGTCATCGCTTGTGAGAAAGTCATCTACTTCACTTGCTGCAAAGGTGGCTCCCGTGCGTTTGATCGCATCGCGATTGATTCGCGAGGTCATCACGTTGCCACTATACAGCTGATTTCGATAGGGTTCCGGAAACTCTTCGGCGTCGTAAAGGCATATACCCGAGATGGCCGTACTGCCATGCAAGTGATCCATCATAGAGGGAAAGAAACCAAGACCATCGTGCGGTCTTCCAAAGCTTGGATAGCAGGCGTTGCGAACTACGCAAGTGATCGGCTTGCTGTGACAATCAGCACTGAATCGATTCCCCCATTTGTCAACCGTCATGCCGAACGGATTGACTTGCCCCTGGGAAACCAATTCAACTCGTGAGCCATCTGGTCGGAATCGGAACGTATTTCCGCTCGTCATCGTAATCTTGTGGCCATCACTTCCAGCAACGATAGAGTGATTGTTAAATCCATGGCAAGCATAAACCCAACCGTCATCGCCTCGACGTAGCGCATTGACCATGCCGTGCGTGTCGCGAGTAGTGTCGAACGGCCCTAAGATAATGTCTCGTCGATCGCATACTCCATCGCCATCTAAATCTCGCAAGTGGATTAAATTTGGAATACTGAAAACGATTACACCATCGGCATAGGGAAGGATTCCAATGGGAATGTTTAGCCGGTCTGCAAAGGTCGTCACGCGATCAAAACTGCCATCGCCATCCGTATCCTCAAGCGTCTTTACGCAATCACGCGCAGGAGAGTCGACCTCAGCCGGATAGGGATACTCGACAGTTTGTGTGATCCAAAGTTTTCCGACCGAGTCGAATGCCATATTCAGTGGCTTCGCAATCGACGGTTCCGAAGCGATCAGATCGATCTCAAATCCAATTGGAAGATGAAATCCCACGCGTTCCTCTTCTGGCGAGCGTTTCTCGGATGTGCGAATCCCTTCGCCATACCACTCCTTCGGTGAATTCGGTTCGGCTGCCCCCTCACCGATATTGGCTTCTATCGTCGCTTCCGAATTCGCTTCAGCCGGTGCATCTGCTTTTGATAGGCTCACTATCTGAATGGCAACTACCGCTGACAAGATAGTCCGCAAAAATGGAAAACTCATGAACAATCCCTAGCATCTTTTATCCAATCTACGACAAAGCGAGCGGGCCATCACCGCAGAAATCTGGATTGCCGAAGGATTTTTCTGGGAATCCCATGCCTTCGCAAAAACTCATCAACAGTCGGTTGTGGGAGACTCCTTTGAAATCTAGCGCTCGACCGGTTTTGACTCCCAATCCGCCCCCCACCAACACGAAGGGAATATCATCTCGTGTATGCGAGTTCCCTTTTCCAAGCTCATTGGTCCAGACAATGGTAGTATTGTCGAGCATGGAGCCACTTCCATCCGGTTCAGGTGTCTCAGACAAGCGTTTTGCCAGGTAAGCCACTTGTTCACAATACCAGGTATTGATCTTGATTAGGCTTTCGTAGGCGGCTTCGTTGGAATCGGGTTCGTGAGACAGCTCGTGATGTCCCGCGTCAATACCAAGCCAACGCATTTTTGCATCTCCAACGCTGTTTGTGATTTGGAAAGTCGCAATTCTCGCAAAATCGGACATGAAGCTATTCACCATCAGGTCCATTTGCATCTTCGTTAGCTCGGGCATGTTGTCGTTTTGTTCTTCGACATTTGGCGTCAATTGAGGAACGGCATGACTTACATTGCCTTGGGTCAACTGTTGAGCCAATTGCTGCTTGAGCTCCTTTTCTACTTCACGAACCATTGTCACGTGATCTTGCAGCAGTCTTCGATCCTTAGCACTGATCAAGGATTCCACTTTTCGGAAATCATTACTCAAATCATCTAGGACGCTAGCAAGCATAGCGCGGTTCTTGGTCTGACCGTACAATTTGTCAAACATTTGATAGGGATTGTCGATGGGAGCCACTGGTTGATTGGGACCGGAATACGACATTCGCGTCCAAGTATCCGCCCGTTCTGGAACCATTACACCAAATTCCAGCGAGCCGAAGCGAGTTTGAGTCTCTGGCAAAGATTGAAGTTTGTTTTTTAGATGCTGATCGACAGAGATTCCTTGGGACCATCCAGCCGGAGTATCCGAACCACCTTGAACATCTCCTGGATATAGCTCAATCCCGGTCAACAAGCACCCAATACCACGCATGTGTCCGTCACCGTCGCCGTTAATTCGATTGCAAACGCCGTGCAGGGTAAGAACTTGGCTCTTGAACGGATTCAACGGTTGCAGGATCCGTTTAAAGTCCATTTCCGATGCATTCGGATCAGGCCAAAAGTGATCGGGAATGACACCATTGGGGCTGAAAACGAAGACGAGTCGTTTCTTGGGAGCGTTGGCGGCTCCAAAACCGAGGCTTGGCAAGTTGAACATCAAATTAGCTGCCGCTACGCTGATACCTGACCTAGCCAAAAAATCACGACGAGAAACATAGGACTTCATTTTAGGATCCCTTACTTTCATGTTGGGTGTCTATTTGGGCTGCAACAACAGCAATTTCTACAATCAGTGTTCGAATATTGCAGCCTGATGCGACAAACCGCTCAGTCAGTTCGTCTAGCATGCCAGGGCCATAAGCAGTAATGGGTTGCTTTACAAAGTATTGAAAAGCACGATTTACAAACCCTTTGTAAGCATCATCGCTATTTGCTAGATAAGTTGCAAGTTCGGCGATCCCTGTAAACTCAACTTCTTGGCTCGATCTAGAAGTATAACGTCCCGTCGAGTCAATCGGTTTGTTTTTCTCAGAGACGCGAAACCGACCAACCGCATCGTAATTTTCTAACGTAAAACCTAGCCCATTAATCTTGATATGGCATACTTGGCAATTCTCTGAACTAGTTTGCAACGATACTCGTTCACGTGTCGTTAGGTCTGGATGAAGGTCCGGGCTGATCGGTGAAAATGCTTCATTGGGGGGGCGAAGCGTTCTCCCCAGCATGTATCGGATCAGAAAGACTCCACGATGAATCGGTGATGTCGATTCATGATACGCCAGTCCACTCATCAAATAGGGGTGCGTCAAAACGCCAAATCGATTAGCGTCCTCTGTTCCACCTTTTCGAAGTTGGAGTCCCGTACCTTCCTGAGGTTTCCAAGAATCACCATAAAAAGCCGCCAGTCGATCGTTTGTATATACGGATTTCGATAGGAACAATTGCCGGTAGTCACTCGAATTGTTCCAAATCACTTCATCCAAAAACGCATCTAGCGAGCCTCGCAAGTCGGATATGACCAACGCGTCGAAGCCTGGGAACAGTTGTTTGTCTTTCGTAAGATCCGTAATGTGACCAATGTTTAGCCATTCATACATCATCTGCCGAACTTTGGCTTGCGCGCGGTAGTCGTTTACCATTCTCTCTGCGGCGTTTCGCAACAAATCTTTTTCGTCTAGCTTCTCGTTGTTAGCTTGAGCGATAAGTCTGTCGTCACTTGGTAACGAATCATGTAAAATCAATGATAATCGGCTTGCAACTTTTTGAGACGGAGACAAGTTGATGTCAATTGCTGGATAAAGAAAGTAAGGGGACTTTAACGCCATCAGGAGAGTTCGCTTAATCGCCTCATGATCGTCCTCTGTTGCAGCAAGATTCTTGTCGATGTAAATCGTTTTTTCATCGTCGTTGACCGGTCCACGAAACGCAACGGACAAGATTTCACCGAGAAATTTCCTCAGTTTTTCACGCCCTTCATTGGGTTCATCCTTATGATCGTTCTGATATCTTGGCCATAACTCTTGCGACATAATCTCGCCAATTTCAAGCGAGGCTACCGTTGATGCATCATCCCATTCACGACTAACTGAAATGCCGCGTTCAAAACCATAACTCCGATCATCGGGAGGAAACGCCGTTTGTACCGAAAAGGTTGGCCTCGCTACATCGGGAACAAGACTCGAATTTGGAATAATCTCTTCCACGCCACCCGGCTTTATCCATGAGAGGGAGATGCGAGCTGGAGGCTTTTCCGTTTTTCGATCCTTCTGCGTGAAATCAAACTTGAATGGGTAAACTCTTCCTGCTGTCAACAGAATCGTTCGCCGGAATTCTGTCTTATCACCAGACTGAACATGATTGTCGATAAACTCACGCCCTGTTTTTCCAAGATCCATCACAAAGGAGCATGTACTCCGAACGATGATTTCGTATCGGCCGGTAACGTCGGCTTTGATGCCTCCCTCCCAGTAGATGTAGAAAGCTTCACCAATACCCTCTCCAGGACTATTGTGTCCAAAGTCGAAATCGATGACTGCGTCAGTGCGTTCGATTTTTTTGTTCTCATTCTTCCACTCTGGCCCATCGAAATAGACCGCCTTGACGCCCCTTTCCGATGTGACAGCGGGCTGTTCGTAGAATCGGCAGTAGATATCAGAAAGACTTTGGCGAAGCTGTGTTGCAGTGAGCCTGGAGAAGCTGACGGTCGGCGGACGGTTTCGAATCTGCGCCGCTTCGCTGTAAAAGCGATGGTGGATGAACTCAGAAACCGCTTCCGCATCCCTGCCGACGCAGGTACCCTCCTCGTCCTTCGGCATAGTTTCAGAAATAACTTTGGTCAACTCACCAATCGTTGAGTCACCAACCAATGGTAACGAATGGGCGCCTTTTACTCCCTCGCCATTCTCACCGTGACACGATCCGCAAGTGTTCCGATAAATTGACTCGCCTCGTTCCAACAGCAAAGCTCGCGATTCCTTGGGACTAGATTCGGCGATTTCGTCACCAAAAACCACCACCGCTCTGCCAATGAATAACAATCCAACAATCGTCACGACGAACGCGAAAGGAAATCTTGATTTGCAAAGGGGTGGGGAACGCATAGCAATGATAGAGCCTGATTCGTGCTAAACTTTACCGTCTCTCGCTAAAGAAACGGGCTGCATTAAAGCTGACTCCGATTTAAGTCGGGACGGACGCAAGGGTGGGATTTCGTAGGCGATGGCATCTAGGCCTTCTCAAAGAACCCCATTCTGTAAACACTTTCATCATACCTTATCGTCAACGGAATTGTGACTGGCTATCTTTAGTATATGGTATCGAGTTGCCAGTATCAAGAAATCAAGCAATAAGGCGATCGGCAGAATGAAAAGTACCGTAGGATGGGACCGATGTCCCGTCCGTTGATTCGTTCGGGACAATTGTCCTAAACCACCGCCCGCATCTTACAGCCTGCCGCTCGCCTAGGGGAGCAAGCCATTAAACTGCACGTTACGATGCTGTTGCCCTTCATCAAGAAAGTAAAGCCATGTTACTGAGCGAATTTAGTTGGCGAAACGAAGTAATCCAATCCACTGAGCCGGTATTAGTCGATTTCTGGGCAGCTTGGTGCGCTCCGTGTCGACAGATGGCTCCAACCATTGATTCTCTTGCAAATGATTTCAAAGTTTGCAAAGTCGATATCGACAAGAATCAATCGCTGGCTGCCGCATGTAACATCTCGTCGATCCCCGCGTTGCTGATAATTCATCAAGGTAAGATCGTCGCGAGACATATTGGGGTCACGTCAGAGGCTACGTTGCGCGACGAATTAAATCGATACTCGTAAGTACTAGCCGCGAATAGACTAGTCGCAACTCTACGTAGCATTAACTTGAGTCATTCTTTCTCGGCTTTACTTTTTTCAATGGGCGAGAATATCAAATCAAAGTATTCGGTCGGAAATCGTTTAATTGCATCGGAAAGGGTTTCATGCCACCAGAGAGATATAGGTGTCAATTCCTCCGTGTCAAACCTTCGATGTAAAGGTTCCGTCGAACCATTACTAAGAACGGTTATATCAATTGGAAAGTCAACGTCGGTTACACTGGCACGGGTCGCGTCGAATGCAAGAAACGCTAAAGCTGCTACGTCCCTTAATGGTGCATCATATCGAAGCAATCGATCTAAGATGGGTTTTGCATAAGGCGTCCGACCGATTATGAAGTAAGGCGAGTCCTGGTTGGATTCGATCCAGTTTCCTTCAGGATAGATGTAATACATTTTTAGACTTGCATCGGCTGATAACCGGCCCCCAATAATCGCATGCAAATTGAATGAAAAGCCGCTGGAAGCCAAGGCGATGCCATCCTCGTCGCGCACACGACGGAGTTGCTTTCCAAACTCGTTTGCTAGCTCGAAAAGATGCGTGCTCGCAATCGTCTTCTCCAACTGTTCCTGCTCGAAGTAAGTCATTGCTTTATCACGGATAGACCGCAACCCTGAAGTCATTACCCACCAGTAGTTTTGCCCGCTGCGCTGAAGGGAAAGTTTCGACTTGGTTGATTGCTCGTTGCCTTTGACAATTCTTGTGTCGGCCAAAGCCAACAGTCCGTCGCGTACGCATATTCCTATACAAAAAGTCACGTTACTGTCTTTCTCACGGTCTAATACGAGCAGCATCGAGGTCTAGAATAGAGGACGCCATGAAGTTTAACGATTTGTCCTTCATTTATAGAGAAGCAATCTCCGTGCCGTTTAAAGCTTTCGAATTGACGTGAATCGACCCTATCTGACAGAAAAGATTGCACAAATCTTCGAAGCAATGGTCGCTCAACGTTGGATTGGCTCGGTAATTGCGGTCGAATGGATTGGGCATGGCGAACATCGCCGCTCAATGGAACTTATTCATGGTTAGGAAACCCAAAATGAAAACTTTATCTATTGTCTCCCTTAAAGCAACAAAAGAGACTGCTAATGATCGTCGTCTAGCCATTCAAAATGCTTGGTCAATTCAGGAAATGACGCAAAGACACCAAGACGCAATCGAGTCGCAGTTTCGGCTTGCAGGTCTCATTTTGATGGCCGCACAGAAGAAACGTCAAGTCAAAAAAGTGCTTGAGTTTGCCTCGTAGAAGAAGCAGTTCGCAGCATAAAATCATTTTTCGACTTAAGTCTGTTTAAATTTGATCTTGAGTTCCTGAGTAAGCCTTCATAGCTCTTTGAAATCGCGCTGCGTGGAAGTTTGTTACAAGACGATTTAAATGCGGGGCCGAAATACCTATTACCGAAATTGACATTTGAATTAGAAGTCATGCCACTGCCTTTCGCTTAACAAGATTTCACGTCGCCCCAACATCCTGATTTAATCCTAAGAATTTAGCCATCAGGGCCAACATTAAAAGAAATTGCTCTTCCGAGCTGTATACCGAAGAAAGCAATTCGATCGCGAACTTTACCGCGAGTGATACCAAGCATTTCAGCAGCTCTGGATTGATTGCCGTCGGTTCTCTCAAGCACTTTTGCAAACAAATATCGCTCGATTTCTTCGATAGTCTCGCTATACAGATTGGAAGTACCCGAAGCGATTCTCGCGTCAATAAAAGCTGCGATATCAACCGGTGGTGAAACGTGTTCCAAGTCATCGTCACTTTTGGAGAAGATCGATGAAGCCGGTTCGATTCTAAGCGATTCAGTCCTTAAATTCGAGGTTTCGATCTCTGTGTGGCTGACAATTGAATCTGAACTTTCTGTTATCTTAAAAATGAATTCTGGCAGAGAATCCGGCCCTAAGACCGTGCCGGTTGTGTGCAGTATTGCATGACGGATCACCGATTGGAGCTGTCGAATGTTTCCAGGCCAATGGTACTTAACAATTGCATCTAAGCAGGCTGGAGCGACGCCTTGAAGTTCCATTTTCCCCATTTCACGACGTTCGCGCTTCAAGAAGTATTCTAGCAATGGCTGGATGTCTTCGCGTCGCTCGCGAAGTGGTGGAAGGTTTATCGAGTAGCCATTAAGCCGGTAAAAAAGATCTTCTCGGAATTGACCGTTTGCGACCATCTCCTCCAAATTACGATTTGTTGCGGCGATGATCCTCACATCGGTAGAGATCTCGTCATTTCCGCCCAAACGTTGAAAACGTTGGTCTTGAATTAATCGCAAGACTTTCCCTTGAACCGTCAAAGACATATCTCCAACTTCATCCAGAAAGATCGTTCCCCCGTTGCACTGTTCGAACTTTCCCTTTCGACGTTGATCGGCTCCCGTGAATGCACCTTTTTCGTATCCAAAAAGCTCGCTCTCAAGAAGTTGATCAGGAATTGCTGCACAGTTCACCGCTGTATAGGGTTTCGACTCTCTTTCACTATGCTGCAAGATTGCTCTTGCGACAAGTTCCTTGCCGCAACCGCTTTCGCCGCGAATCAAGACGGTTACGTTTTGATCGGAAACCCGTCCGATTGATTTGAAAACCTCCATCATTTGTTCGCTTCTGCCAATAAATCGATCACCAATCTCGTCGGTTCCCGATAACGGCATGACAACGGGCTGGTCCATCAGCTTACGCGCTTTGAGAGCGCTTAAGGTGAATTTCCGAAGTTGATCAAGTTGAATGGGTTTTGCGAGATAATCGAATGCCCCCATCCGCATCGCTTGGATCGTCGTTTCACTAGTGCAGTCTGAAGTCACAAAAATCACAGGGATTTTCGAGTCGATTGCCCGAATTTTCCGAAATAGCTCAAATCCATTTACTTCTGGCATCTGAATATCTACCAGGGCTACGTCAGGCTTTTCCATTTCAACGAGTCGCAACCCTTCCATTGCCATTGAAGCAGCGAGCACCGTAACATGAAGGCTTTCAAGCCCTTGTTCGACCATTAAACGCACTGAGCGGTCATCATCAATCACAATAACCTTCGACATAAGTACCTCAATTCCAAAGCTATCGATCAAACACGAGTACCACTCACGCCGATTCAAGGCTCTAACAACTATAGAAAATCACGAATGCTTTGGATGCCAAATGGCATACCGTATGCAGTAGTTTTTAGCTTTGGTCCCCACAATTTCTGTGACCGTAAATGTTTAACGAGCCTCTTCAATATGAGAAGTGTAATGGTTCCTGTCAAATTAGATCTCAATCTTACCCTTACGAACCTCGACCATGATTATGACTTGATCCGCGCTATATCTGCTGTAGTCATCGAGGATTTGCCAGCACTCATTAAAAGCCTAACATCGGCGTTTGAAGTCAGTGACTACGAAAACGTCCGACTCGTCGCTCACAGCATTAAAGGGCTGGCCTCAAACTTTTCTGTCGAACCCTTGATGCGGTTTACTGGGACTTTGGAAAGAGATTATCTGGCACTATCGCGTCGGGAGATAGGGGCATTAGTTTTTGAAGTCGAGTCTATCCAAGAGGCCACGATTTGTGCTATTCGACAAGCAGTTGAAACCTTGCCGAGTCATGATTGTGTCGGTCCTTCAAGCTTAAATCCTCTGCTTCCAGGCTCAGCCTAGACCCGAATTTAGTGGGACGTGAGCACCGTCCTGTCTGGCTGGCTCAGGATAAGGCCCCAAGATACTCCTCAAGAAGTTCATAAGATTGTTTATCATTCTTCAAGCTTCAGCAACTTTCTTAGCCAGTTTCATGGTACTCTTGGATTTGCTGGATAAAATTCGACCAACGTCGCGTTTACTTCCCAGCATCGCAAAATGAATATTCGGAAGACTACGTAAATGGTTTTTTGGCGTAACGCCAAAGAAGCAGTAATCGAGTAAGCCGGCGAAGTGAAACCTTGCAACGGGTATGCTTTCGTCGGCTTTTTTTATTCTGAGTGCCCATACCCGTACCTGAAGGCTGAAATTCACCTGCTTTGAGTTCAAGCCATTCTATGTAGTCCCTCAGAATTATGCCGACATCTACCGATGAACCACTGGTCGAAGATATTCAAAACTATGCGCAAAACATTGTCGATACGGTCCGTGAGCCGCTACTGATCCTCGATGCGACCCTTCGCGTTCGATCGGCAAACCGCGCCTTTTATCAGACGTTTCAAGTCTCCGCGGCTGAAACCGAGGGCCGCCTAATTTATGAATTGGGCAATGGCCAATGGGACATTCCCGACCTTCGAACCTTGCTCGAGGATATCGTTCCTAAGAG
>Ga0105045_10002087_pt1 | contig 16730 bp, 12 predicted proteins | sample MAT02_FD_78089 | JGI IMG/M metagenome (GOLD analysis project Ga0105045, IMG submission 78089) | Freshwater microbial communities from Lake Fryxell liftoff mats and glacier meltwater in Antarctica - MAT-02 (megahit assembly) | ecosystem: Environmental > Aquatic > Freshwater > Ice > Liftoff... | reverse complement strand
TGTATGGCAGGGCTGGTAGCATAGCTGGCATTTACCACAGCCATATATCCGCCATTGGTACCGGGAGCAACCGGATTATTACCGGCAGATGGGTTCGCCGCACCTGTATGGTCGCCAATAATATCCCATATATTAAACACCCTTGAGGGATGCGAAGCTGCAACGGCTGGGTTGGTGGCACCGGTAGCACTACTATTATTGGCGATGCCATAAAAGCCATCGTTTGGCTGATTGCTGCTAAAATTCACAAAGGTGTAACCCGGAATAATGGCAGAGGCATTCCGGTTTTGAGTGGTGCCACTGCCAAAGGTTCCGTTGTTTTCAATCACCGCATTTGCGCCGATATAATTGTTGCAACTGGGTAAATTCTCTACTAGCATTATTCTATTGGTGGTAAAACCAATCGTCACGGCAGTACCGGATCCATTGGTGTACCTGAACGCACCTCCGGGTAAAGTAACCAGGGTATTAAAAGCAAGCGCCGGATTAATTCTTACCCTAAAGGAAGCTACCATAATACAGACACCGCCGTAAAAAGACGGCTTATTGTTGAATGCGATTGTGCCGCCGGTAGCAGCGGCGTTTCCTGTGCTTGTTGCGTTGATTGCTGTAGCGCCTAAGTTAATGCGGAGATTATTGCCGATACTGCTAAACATCGCCTCGTCATCACTGGTGGCATCTGTATAAGCCCGAAAAGTAAGTCCTTCATTGGTAAGTATTTTAAGACTGCCCGGGATAAAAGCAAAGTCGGGACCGATGCTATCGTTGTAGCGTGCGTTGGTAATGGTAGTGCTGTTACCTACCGCAATCGCTGCCCTTATTTCAAGTATATCTCCGGGCTCAAAAGTGCCGCCGGTGGTTCCTTTTGTAATGTTAACATAGCTTCTGCCGGTTTCAACCTGTGCGGTAACGGTTACAGCCAACAACATTCCGGCTAAGGTAAATGAGGAAATAAAAACTGTAACCGGTAAAAGTTTTTTCATGGGTAGGATGTTTGAAGTTTACAAAGATGTCAGCTTTCTTCAATTTATTTGTTCGGATTACTAACTTATGTAAACGGATAACACAAATCTTTAGTGCATTCACTGGTATATAAAACCTGATTTTTAAGCGCTTTTGGAAAAACGGCAATTTTTTCTCGGGGAAGTAGGTATTTATCCGTAACAAACCTGTATTTACCGCCATCTTTTTGCAGGTAATTCTACCCTTTTTTTATTGCGTGAATTACCAGCGGTATTTTATTGAAATGTTTACGATTTAATCCCGGATAAAAATTTTGTGAAAACTACTTACAGGAGACAAGCGAAATGGTAAAAATGGAGTTAAAATAGGTTTATAATTCCATTTAACAACCTTAAATTCAAGCTGAATAGTTACTGATTTGATCGTTGCTTTCGGGTTATTTTTCGTTGATAACAATATAATCTCAATGCGGGACATCGCTCCTACCAAGGTCATTTCAAAAATACCAAAGGTCAATGGCCTGCTTTCAATACTGGCAAGTAATGAGTTGCGACCAGCTTTTAATTGATCCTCTGTATATACAGATGTAAGAAACACGATGACAACAGAAAGGCTACAAAAAGGCACTTTGAAGTTAACATCAATGATCTGGCAATGGTAAAAAGCAAGGCTGAAATCCAAATTTATTTTTATCAGCCAATTGAATAGAAAAACATTGAGCCGACAGCAACAGCATGCCCCAAATGAATCTTTACCGGTGGCTTGCTGTTTCTAAAATTCTAACCGGCCGCTGTATGCAGGGAGAATTGGTTATTTAATCGGAATACTCATTTCTCCTTCGACCCGTCTTTTCTCCGGTTTTCAAAAACCAGGATGGCCGGGTCGAAAAGTTTAACCTGCTTTATATGCATAAATCCAGGTTCACCAGGATGCCTTTACATCCTTACAATTATATCATCCGATATGATGATGGCACTGGTGTAATTATCCTTCGGCTTTTTGTTTTCCTTACCATTTATGAGCCAGGGAAAGTAATTCGAATGGATTACCCGTATTGCATTGATTTGAAAAGTAACTGTTGCCTGCATAACAGCCGCTGCCTTTTTAAATGATGAATAGTACTGGAAAACGTTGCTGTAGCAAACAAAATGATTGTAAATTATGCTTTATGCATATTTGAAAGCGTTTAGATAACCGGTATTGAATTGTAAATAAATTATTTTTATTTATTCCAATAAAATATAAGAGCAAAGCCTGTTTTATAGAAACGAAAAAGAATGATCGTTGCCGTTCATTAACCATGTCCTGATTACACTTCTTCTTTTAGGCTCCTGCAATTTAGCAGGGCATGCGGGTTAATCCGGTTCAATTTTACACCACAAAGAAACAGCTACTACATTCCACCAGACGGTTTCAATGTGCGCTCTAAAACAGGTCGTAACAATACAAGGATGAATACCAAATATTTTCGGAAACAGTGCGTTGTTTAAAAATTAGATATTGAGGTTCAATTTATCCTGTATCCAACCTGTTGAAAAACCATAGATTGCCAGTGCCAGCAAGGTAAGAACTACTAATATCATAACGGCGTTGATGGAAGATTTAGACTTTTTTACGGTGTTGACCGAATGAACTCCTGCACGGTCATTTAACAATGCAACGGCTTTTGCTTTAATAAGTTTTCCGGTGTACCTGTTGGTAAAATTGGTTATTTCAGCCTGTGTATTTACTACCTGTTCTGCTAAAAACACCTCCCGGCTATCTTCCAATTCAAATGCCTGTAAAGTTGCAGGCAGCTCTTCGTTGCGTAAGTCCATTGTATTCTATTTTAAAAATGATTGTAAAAACTACATGTACAAGAATGCAGCCAGTTAGTAAACCATACCCAACGGGATACTTTTGACAGTGGGCAACAATTTTATGGGTGAGGTTGGGTAAAATTTTCTACTGCTACTCAAGAGACACTGCTCATTAAAGTTCTTGCGAATAATTTGGAAGATTCAACTGCTTCCTGATAAAAGGGTTTCAGCGCATTGCCGACCTTCCTTTTCCGCTAATGTTGATGCGAAATTGACTTTTTTCAAAACAACTAAGCGTTCATCAACCCGTGGGCCTGGTTAATATTGGTTTATAAGGTGCTTTTTATTTGATGGAAGTGGCAATTTTTTTGCAAATGGCGTTGGCTTCGTTATCGGTGGTTTCTACCGCCATTTTAAGCCTTGCTTTTTTATTATACGGTATTCGATAGTTGGAGTTAAACTGTAACCCAATTTGTTTGCAATCACTAAAATGATTGTGGAAGAACTCAATCTTCGTGTAAATAACAGTCATGCTAAAGGCCACTGATGCTAATGCCTTGCTGCGGGTAATATTACCAGCAATTTATTGGTTTGACACGCTACGAAATGCTGGGTAGCAGTATGAAAACCCCATTTCAATAACCGTTACCAGCCTATCAATGGTTTCTTTTTTGCAACCAACAATTAGGATAACAACTGTCAACTGCAATAAATCTTTCATTTCACTAATTTAAGCGGGCAACGTCTGTTGCTGCTTTCCGATGCATTATTCATCTACCAGAGCTGGTTTTGATGGTAATGATACAGGTTAAAAAAATATTTCAGCAATTTTAATATTTTTAAAGTTTTAAATATATCTTTAAACAATTCCATTTCAAATCGTTAAACAAAACTATTCCTTTCGTTTTTTATCCTTCTACTACGTTAATCTGCAGACAACCCCTCTAATTTTAAAAAAAATCAAATGATAAAGAGAATTTTTCTCGCTGAAGATGATGAAGACGATGCTTTTTTATTTAGGGATGTACTCACTGATTTAAATAAAAATGTGCAGCTCTCCATCACCGAAAACGGTTTAAAGTTAGTCGCATTACTTGAGCAGGCGGATGCATTACCGGATCTGATATTTACCGACTTGAATATGCCCATTAAAAATGGATTTCAATGCCTGCAGGAAATACGAAGCCGACCTGAATGGAATTCTATAAAATTAATTATTCATTCCACCACATCACAGCAAGACCAAATAGACAAGGCATACAGGCTGGGGGCAGATCTTTACCTGCCTAAATCGACGGATTACATTGAGTTTAGAAATGCACTTACCAGATGCCTGGAATTGGACTGGCAAAACGATTCAAGGAAATAACTGAAATTGATTTTTTATTTAAAAAAATGTTCGTGCAGTCGTCACCTTTTCTACAACAGCTCAGGCATTCCACAGCAGCCAGTCATCAGGCTTTAGAGCAAAATCCCTGCTCAGTAGCATTGATGAGCCATGCAGTTACACTGGATCAATATACTGTTTACCTCAACCGTTTGCTGCCTTTTATAAAGGGATTTGAAGAACAGGTATTCCCCGGTTTGCAGCCATATATCAAGGATCTGGATGAACGACGTAAGCTGCATCTGCTTCGTTCAGATTTGCGATTGTCAGGAGCAACAGAGCAAGTTGACCCATCTTTTACCGGGGCTTTTTTCGGGCATCATTATCCGGATAAAGTCAGCCGTCTTGGCGGGATGTATGTGCTGGAGGGATCTACGTTAGGTGGTAAAATGATAACAAAACATCTGCGGCAATCACTGGGTGAAAAAGTAGATGGCATAACAACCTATCTAAACCCTTATGGCGAACAGGCAGGTTCTAAATGGAAAAACTTTATGCAGTTGTTACAAAATGCAGCAGACGAAAGCAACAACGAAACAGCGATCATAAAAGGCGCCCTCAGCACCTTTGCTATTTTTGAAAGTTTATTATCAAATGCTACGCTAAATAAATCTACCAATGAATATAAGAAACCTGCTCAATAAAGATGTTCTAAGCATCACCAACTGCGAAAGCGAACCCATCCACATTCCCGGTAGTATTCAGCCCAATGGTTTTTTACTGGGCATCTCGCCAACCGATCATACGATTCACTATTGTAGTCAAAATTGCGAGGAGTATTTCAATGTTGGTGTCACAGAAATACTGGGTAATAATATTGCTACTTTTTTTAAACAAGAGGAAATTGAAAGTTTCACAAAAAACTTTCAATCTGATACAATGGAAATGTTACGGCCTTTTGTGTTTTTATTAAAAGGAATTGGGTATAATTGTACAACGCATACCAGCGGTCAATTTATTATACTTGAATTTGAACCTTTTACCGAAGATCTTTTTGAACTACCGAATCTTTACATTCAAAGCAGGCGTTTCTCTTATTTTACAGAAAAAGCAGATAACCTGCAATCTCTTTGCCAGGATATTGCCGACGAAACAAGACTGATCATCGGCTTTGACCGGGTGATGATCTACCGCTTTGATGAGCAATACAATGGTGAAGTATTTGCAGAAAGCAGGGCACCGCACCTGGAATCCTTTCTAAACCTACATTACCCACACACCGATATTCCGGTGCAGGCACGGGAACTGTATCTTAAAAATCTGGTAAGGATGGTGGCGGATGTAAATTATGTGCCAGTGCCTCTTTTTACTTTTGAGGAATCCGGCAGGCAGGCCGAAAACCTTGATCTGGGTAATTCATTCCTCCGAAGCGTTTCACCTATCCATGTAGAATACCTTAAAAATATGGGCGTGAGCGCCACATTTGTGATATCGCTGTTACGCAATAACAAATTATGGGGATTGATCTCCTGTCATCATTACGCCCCCAAAAATATTCCTTATTACAAAAGACTGGCAGCTCATCTACAGGCAATCCTGCTCACTTCTCAAATTGATGTGCGACAGGCTGCCGACAGGTTTGAATTTGTAAAACAAACAAATCAAAAAGCCGATTTACTCAACAACTTATTGACCAATGAACCCAATAATGTGAGCGAGCCTGCAGCCCTGCAATTGTTGCAAACAATGTTGAATGCGGATGGCATCCTGGTTGTGTTCAGAGATAAATTATTTACCAACGGCATCATTCCGGAAGAAAAGGAAATACCACGGTTGATTAGATGGCTGATGGATGTGGTACAAAAAGAAGTTTTTTTTACGCACAAATTAAACGATCATTACCCGGATGCTTTATCACAGAATACAAAAGTGGCAGGTCTTTGCTTTATGGCATTTGGTCCTGATTTAAAAAATGGAATCGTCTGGTTAAGGGAGGAAGTAAAGAAGACAATTAATTGGAGCGGCGACCCTGATAAAGCTATTCAGAAAGACAATACCACGCAGTTTTTGTCGCCACGCAAATCCTTCGAAAAATTTTTGCAACTGGTAGAGCACCAAAGTAATGAATGGCAAAAGCCGGAACTGGACGCCGCCCGCACAATTTGCGCTACCCTGCAGCGCCAATTGCACCTGGCCGATCTTAAGGAAGAAGAAAGCAGGTACCTCAGCCTCAATGATAAGTTGAAAAAGGCCAATGACGAATTGGCCAATATGAATTGGATCAGTACCCACGATTTAAAGGAACCACTTCGTAAAATCCAGATTTACGCATCGATGATACTAAATAAAAGTAGCCACGAAATACCAGAATCCGTTCGGTCTAATATTAAACGTATGCAGTCATCTGCAGTAAGAATGCAAACACTCATTGAAGACCTGCTGGCTTATTCCAAAGTAGTGGATGAGGAAATCCGTTTTACAAGGGTTGATCTCAATACGGTGTACGAAGAAGTAAGGGCCCATTTATCCGATACCATTGAAGCAAAACAAGCCGTTATCAATTTGGTGGAACTACCGGTGATACGGGGCATTCACTTTCAAATGCGACAGCTTTTTATAAACCTCATCAGCAACGCGTTAAAGTTTGCAAAAGAGGATGTATCCTCCATCATCCATATCAGTTTTGAGCAGGTATATGTGGAAGATCAGGATGTAATCAAACTAGCAAAACTGCCCAATTATTTCAAAATAAGTATTGCAGATAACGGCATTGGATTTAATCCTGAATACGGCAAAAAAGCGCTTCAAATATTCCAACGGTTAAACGGTAACATGTATGAGGGAACAGGGATTGGACTGGCAATCTGCAAACGAATCATGGATAACCACTATGGATTTTTAGAAGTAACCGGAGAAGAGGGACTGGGCGCAACTTTTACGATTTTACTTCCAATACTATCTCACGATAATAGCGACAGTGCTTAATTTATCCCTGTTGGCTGGCTGTAATTTGTAAATGGTGTATGGAAAACAACCCATGCTTTACCACGAATTTTTGTAACTGATGGACTGTTGATAAAAACCGCTTTTGAACCTGTAGGCAGCACTGGATCTGTCACCGGATTCATCCTATTTTGAACCTGCCCGCTACTGGGATTATTACCCGCCAAGTACGGGGTACATCCCCAAATTTTGGCTCCTGATTTCGGTCGGTGAGGACACCAGCCGAGACCGGGCAAAAAATTTTACCAGACATTGAAACTTGATTACCAGCGAACAAAAAAAATGAAATGCAACTATACATACAGCAGCACCAGCACCAACACAATTCCGGCAATAATGAAATAAATACCCTTTTTAAATATTGCAGTGCCGGGCCTAAACATCCAGCAAGAAGACACAACGAAAAACAACAGCGATACGCCAAAAAAATATTGAGCCAATATAAAGGATGTTTGGTGTTAGCCTTGTGTAGTTTGGTAAGTTTGTTTAAAATAAAGGGCAATTCTTTAGAAGTATAATTTGACTTTCCGGTAGCGATGCTGTATCGACCAATTCAAAATAAATAGTGTCACCCTCCGTTTTGTAAATCTTCAAATTCTTAACGCCCAGCAATTTACCCAGTTCAGCCGGATCTGCATTGGGAATGATTGTCTTTTCTACCTGTTTCTGCTTCTTTAAAAAACTTGTTTCTCTAAAAATGAGCACAATACCACTAATAGCATATACCGCTATGATGCCGGCTAAAGAAAACCTATGTAACGGTATAAAATGCGCATGGTGCAGCTGAGTGGCTTTCTGATCTCTGTCATGGTTGTGATACAGTTATTATAAAACATAGAACGAATTACCCCTTTTTTCGGGTATCCTTAAATCTTCCAAGGGACTACAATTTTATCTCAAAAGGCAAAATTATGCAAATGTTTTCGATGTGAACAAGGCGTTTAAATTAAACTGGGGTACCTCAATCAGAAAGTCTAAATGCCATAAAAATTTGGGCTCCGCTCTGTACTGAATTTGATCCGTTCCGGCAGACACCAATGTCGCTCCTATCAATCCCGATTGCTATCGTGTTGGTGTCAAATTAAGAAAGCTCAATTCCTTTTTAAACGCCTTCCTGCTACCAAATTGGGCAATATCATTTAATGAAACGATTTCAATTCCTCTCCTTTTAGAAAATGGATAAAAAATAATCTGCATAATGTAGCTTTAGCCAAAATGTATTCGGCTAATGGGTGAGGGAGCATTCCAAATCCGATGGCTATCGGATTTGGAATCAACAAGTGGAAGGCGGGGACAACGACCACTCCTGAGCCTCGGTTGGTATCCTCACCTACCGAAATAAGTAGCTAAAATTTGAGGTATACCAATGGAAGCTTTTCGATTTCTGTTGCCGGCTAATTGGAATTGCCAACCAAACACATTTTAAAAATTCATGTACATTGAAGCCCGTAAAGGGCGTAATAGTTTAAACGTAAGACATTGCCTTATGTAAACAATGAGCAAAACCGAACAATTCATGAAAGAACACAATCACAGAGCGTTTCCCGGAATGGCGTATTTAAGATTTATTACGCCCTTACAGGCCTTTTAACTGCTGTCAATTTCTATTCATATTGAGATAACCTTTGCCTGGATATTGTGTCCTTTAAGGGCTTGAAAAAGTGTTAACTCAATGACATTGCCAATCGGGACGACATCTTGTTTGGTCGGTTATTGAGGTATCTTAAAAAATATCGCCCGGATGGACTTTACTTCACTCCAACCATTTAATGATTTTAAAAAGTCATCTCTGCAAGACTTGTTTTGCTTCAAGCAGATGGGACAGGTATTTGGCCGAAAGATGGCAAACAAATAACTTTTTTTCAAATACTGCTTACAGGTTGAAAGCCGGTTTCCGTTAATTAGTTTCGGCACCGCTGCCTTTATTTCCACCGCTAAAAAGAGAGAAATTACTATCGCCAAATTTGTAACTGAAAGTAATCCGGAAGCTCCGCACATTCCAACGGCGGTATGAATCCTGAAAAAACTGTTCGGTATCATAAACGGCTCCCCATTTGCGACTGTTGAACACATCGTTTACTGCAAAGGTGAGTGACGCTTTTTTGCTTTTTAAAAAGTCTTTTCTGATGGCCATATCTATATCAAACTCTGCAATATTTCGCCCCTGCGGTATCACACTTGGCGATTCATAATCAAGTATCATTTGAAACCCAAGGTTGTTGAGGAAAGGTTTCTCCGGTTTTTCAATTTTATAATTGGTAATCAGTTTGGCTTCCCAGTTAAACCCTTCGTTACTCAGGTCCAACTTATTCACGTTGGCTTTTACCGTACGATATTGCAGGTTTACAGTAGGAGTAATATCAAAATTTTTACCCACCTTATGCTGTAGCGTTAGCTCTGCCCCATAACGGTTGGTTGTACTCGCATTGATAAATGTATTGAGGATGGCATTGGGATCAATGGCCGCATTACTCAACTGCTGATAAAGTGCATCGGTAATGGTATCGCTGTATTGGGTAATGTTGTTGGGATTATTCCTAAAATACAACACTGCCAGCAAACTTCCCTGCTTATAAGTTCTATTGTAATTTACTTCAAACGAATTGATGAATTCGGGCTTTAACTGCGGGTTGCCCTGCCGCAAATTAACAGGATCATTGATATCAATAAAAGGATTCATCTGCCAAAAATCCGGGCGCCTGATTCTGCGGGAATAGTTAAATTGCAACTCATCTTTTTCACTCAGTTTTTGCGTAACAAAAAGACTGGGAAAAAGTGCATCCCAGATACTGTTGATTTTGTTGGGATACTCGTAACCAAATTTATAAGCGCTATCTACCAACTCGCCATCAAATTTTGAATACTCTGTTCGCAAACCTGCCTGATAAGAGAAATCTTTTTTCTTGTATGAATAGGTGAAGTAAGCCGCATTCACCATTTCGGTGTATGCGTATTTATTGCTAAGCGGCAGCTTTACCACCTGCCCGAAAGCGCTTGTATAGGCATTGAACTCACTTACATACCGGTTGTGATAACTACGCACCCCCATTTCAATTTTGGTTTTTTCTGTGACCGGATTTGTGTAGTCTGCCTGTATGGTCAACTGCTTTTCGCTGCTCGTACCATCATTCCAGACATTGGATGGAATACGATATTCGCCGCCATCCGGTTTGATATAGTTATTTAATATTGTAGCATCACTGCTACGTCCGCCCCGGTTATAACTTACGTCGGCGGTTAACTCCTTTCCTTCCTTTGGAAAAATATGTTTATAATTGAGGCGGGTACCGCTTCGGTTAAATTGTGAAGTTCCATCAGAAACCCGTTCACCCCTGTATTGCAGGATTGCATTGGCATCCAGGTATTCCTGATCCTGATTTTCAACATTGCCAAACTTACCGGATACAAAATCCTGCGAAATGGAAAATGTGTTGCGGTTGTCCATAAAGAAATCAGCACCAAACCGCACTGAATTAAAATTGCGGGAACGCTCATTGGCCGAAACCTGGTTGAAATAATCAGTGATGGTGCCACCTTTTTTATTTTGCCGCAGCGTTTGGCCTTTGGCGATACCACCCGATTGGTTGTGACCGGCACTTGCAAAAAAGTTCATCTTACCCTGACGCAAATTCAGGTTAAGATTAGCACTGAATAAGTCGGGCGTTCCGCCGCTTACGGCAGCCATTCCGTTCAACCCAATGCGCTTATTTTTCTTTAAAACAATGTTGATGATACCACCCGAACTGGCCGCATCAAATTTGGCAGAAGGATTGGTGATTAGTTCAATTTTATCAATGTGATCGGCGGGTATCTGGTCGAGCGTTAAAATAGTTGGTCGGCCATCTATAAAAATTTGCGGGGTGCTATTGCGCAATTCCACATTCCCTTCAATATCTACTGATACAGAGGGAATATTCTTCATAATATCAACTGCTGTACCACCAGTAGCCAACAGGCTCTTACTTACATCAAACACTTTACGGTCGATGCCCATTTGCAGTGCCGGCTTTGCAGAAGTTACCACTACCTCGCTCAATTGTTGAATGTTATTTTCGAGTGCAATATTACCAAGGTCTCTGATACTACTCTGCGTTTTGATACCTGCATCAAAACGAATCAATTGTTCAATGGTTTTAAATCCAAGGGCTGATATTTCCAGCCAGTAACTGTTGGCTGGAGGCAACTGCTGAAAACGAAACTCCCCATTTGGTTTGCTCAGCATTCCATCTGCAAGGCTATCTTTTTGGCCGTTCGTTTTATAAAACAGTTGCACCGAAGCAGCATCAACCGGCTTGCCGGTACTTTTATTAAACAGTTTGCCGTAAATTGTTATCTTATCGCCTGCATTAGCTAGTCTGGAAACATTTCCAGCTTCCGACTTTGGTTCGGGACTACCCTGTGCATAAGCTCCAAAAAAAGATACGATACAAACGAAATACATTAAAAGATGCTTCATGCGCTAATATTTAATAATGCTTGCCATGTGAAAGTTTTCACTTTGGGTCCATTATACGAACTAAACAGTTACAACCTGTTTCCAAAATTGTTTTGCCCTTCATAATACAGGGACTGCTTAACCATTAATTATTACGATATAATGTTGAAAATAAAAACCAATTCAGGCAGCATTCAACTGCAAAACCACTTAATGGGTTTCAACCGTTCTCCGCTTTTGGAGAGTAACAATAAAAAGCTGCTTTTATACAAAGGACAATAGAGTTAGTTTCAACCATTTCACGAATGCTGCATTTGTCAGCAATTTTAACAATAAAACTACGGGCAAAGCTACTTGTTTACCACAGCCTTTCGGTTTAAGAATTGTCAATTTTACGCTTTCTTAACATATTGATATCAAAGCATTTGCTCAATTTGGGAAGATGTATTTCCGATAAAAATATATTTCCTCAATTTGGGCAAATACTTACCAATTATTTTTATTTTGAAAAGGAAATTGATCATTAGGTAACAAGAGTAGAAATTTTAAAATCTTTAAAGAAGAAAAGAAAACCAAAGATGGACATTGCTGTAAGTCATTCGAATTAAAAAAGAATTTCTTTTCAATTTGAGTGATCCGTATTAGCGGCCGATATCTGACAAAAATCATGCTTTAGACTGCCCTTGCTCATGTCTTGTTTTTATGGAATAAATAAATTCGTATAAAAATAAGCTATATGGAAAAGCACGATTTGATACACGAATTTCCTGAACACCGGGAGAAAATACTGGCACTGCAAAAACAAAGCAACCGCTTTAAAAAAATGGCGGAAGAATACCAGGAAGCCGACAACTATATCCACCGCATTGAAGAAGGCATTGAACCCACCACCGATGAACACCTGAACGAGCTAAGGATGAAAAGGGTATACTTGAAAGACAATCTTTACAAGTTGCTGGAGGAGTAAAAAAATTTCAATTTATAATGCTTGAACGGTAAGGTTAAATGCAATGAGTTTAATATCCATTGATATTTTTAATCCGTTTATTTTGGATACAAATAAAAACTGGCTCAAACCAGGCAGTCGTCTGTTAGAATAAACTGTATTAGAAATCGCAAAACTATTCATCTTTCACATGGGTGCGGATAACATCTGGTGAAGGATGACGAATCAATTACTTCAACAACAACATCAAAGTGCTTTTCAAATCTGATAGCTATCGGATGCAGCCGAATGCTCTCTTCTCAAAATACAACCCAATCTTCCCAAATTAAGCATCGTGTAAAGCACCGGTAATCCTAACCACAATTCAAAGACTGTGGAAAGAATTGAAACGGAGGCTTGCTTATGTTTTCTAACGTTGGTAGACTCGCATTATCACCACTACCATTCTTATTAAAGGCATTAGAATTTGCTTTTAACATACAAATTTCTAATGCCTTTTGTATTTTTTATTTTAATAATTTTCCACTTATTCACATCGCCAAAACTAACCGACCTTTTGTTGAGAATAAAAGACCTATTATTTGTTATGGTGAAATATTGACCATTAACCACCAAATAGCTAACGGATCACAATTCACCATTAACAATTGATAATCCAATAGCTATTGGATTCCCTTTAACTTAACACCAATGCAGCTATGGTTTAGCAGCATTTTCTTTCGTAAGGATCTTATAAAAAAGGCTATTAAAACCAACCAGCTCTTTCTCTAATAAATCGATGGTGCCTTCCTTGGTTACCGAAAGTGGTTCCAAGGCCGTTGCCACTTCCACATAAACATCACTCAGGCGGCGCCTGTATTTAAATTCATCAAAGAAAACCGTCTTCCGGTTTAATTCCAGCATTTCCCGCCGCATGCTGTCAAGTGCATTTAGTGTGGATTGCTGGGCGGGTGTTTTGGCCGAAATTTTTGATAGTATCGCCATTGAGTTATCAAGCGTATCTACCAACACCGCCAGTTTTTCATGCAGGTTATAGAGGCGCATTGCCTGTCCGTAAAGTTTGTCTATACTTTTTGCAGTAAATTCTTTGGCATCATTTGGTTTGATGTTAATGAATTGTTCATACTTTTTTCCGTCTACCAACAAAACTATTTTATACTTACCAACGGGTACCCTTGGTGCAACCAGCCCTGAAAAGAAAACAGTTGAGCCTGCTACAAAACCGCCTTTGGCAATCTTGGGTGGATTGATATTAAACGGCCAGTAAACTTTGTTAAGACCTTTAAGTGTGGTGCCATTGAAGTCTTTAATTTTTTTGTTGGCAGCATCATAAATTTCGAGTTTTACCCCGGTACCATTTCGCTCTTTCAGGTAATAATCGATAGAAGGTAACAGCACTTTTCCACTGGCGGTATAGCCATCAATATTGTCGCCGGTAGCAGGAAGCTGCGGGCTATAGTCATACACAAAGTCATTTACCGGGTACAAAATTACATCCTTGTTTAAGTCGGATTTCACCAGGTTTCTCAAAGGTTGAAGATCATCAATTATGTAAATGCCCCTTCCATGTGATGCAATTACAAGATCACCCGTTTTTGGCTCAATGGTAATATCTCTCACACTGTTATACCAGGGCATATTCTGGTATTTACTTCTCATCCAGTTGGCACCGCCGTCAATTGAAATAAACAGGCCCATTTCTGTACCGGCAAAAAGCAACTGGCTGTTTTTGATGTCTTCCCTGACCACATGTGCAAAACCCGTAAACTCGGGAGAACTCATCTTTTTCCAGGTATTGCCGGCATCATTGCTCATGGCAATATAAGTAGCATGATCGCCGTACATGTGGTTGTCAAAAGTTACATACATTCTTTTGGGATCCAGCTTTGAAAGCTCAATACAGCTTACCCAGGCTTGTTTGGGAATACCAGCCTTCCATACACTGGAAGCTTTATTGGTCCATGTTTTTCCAGCATCATTGGTTACCTGCAGATTGCCATCATCGGTGCCTGCCCAAATAATGTTTTCATTGGTAGGATGCTGGGTGATAGTATAAATGGTGCAATGGTTTTCGGCACTGGTATTATCGCCTGTGATGCCGCCACTTTCTTCTGTTTTTATTTTGCTTTTATCGTTGGTGCTCAGGTCGGGCGAAATGCGTTGCCAGTTTCTGCCTTCATCGGTTGATTTGTATAAATACTGATTGGCCATATACAAATTGAACAGCGGTTTTCCAGCAGCAGATTTTTTTAGTGAGCTTCCGGTCACGATCGGCGTATTCCAATGAAACCGATGGTCTTCTTCGCCCGCTATTTTCTGCGGTTTGATGGAGGAAGGAAGCCCGGTGGTTAAATTAATACGGTTGGCATTGCCACCCTGCGATTCTGCAAAAACAATTTTTGAATTAAGGGGACTTGGCTGCACCCAAAAACCATCGCCGCCGTTGATGTCTAACCAATCTGCACTGGTGAGGCCGCCGGGAGAGGAATTAGGCGCCATCCAGCTTCCGTTATCCTGCAAACCGCCATAAACGTTGTAAATTTTTTCATTGTCTGTCGCTACATGGTAAAATTGAGCGACCGGTAAATTATTTAGAAACTGCCAGGATACACCTTTGTTCATACTTAAATAAACACCACCATCGGTACCAAGATACATGATATCTGTATTGGACGGGTTGATCCAGAGTGCATGATGATCGGCATGTGGTGCAACGCCACCAATGATGGTATTGTTCCAGGAATAGCCACCATCTTTTGAATATTGAAAATCATAAGCTGGCCGGTAAACTTTTTTTGGATCTTTTGGATCAAACACAAGCGTGCTGAAATAGAAAGGTCTTGCAGTAATATTTTCGGTAGCCGCTAATTTTTCCCAACTGCTGCCTTCATCCTTTGAGATGAATAAGCCCGGCGTTTTAGCTTCTACTATTGCCAATACTTCAGCAGGTTTAGATGGATTGATCGTTACAACGATGCGCCCAAGATCCCCTGTTGGCAAGCCTTGGGTAATTTTATTCCAAGTTTCACCACCATCGGTGCTTTTGTAGAAACCGCTGCCCGGTCCGCCGGAAGAAAAGGAGTAAGGTTTTCGACTTGCCTGCCAGAAACTTGCCAGTATTATTTTGGGATTAGACGGATTGATGGCAATATCCGCACAGCCGGTTTCATTGTTTACAAACAATATTTTTTTCCAGGTTTTACCAGCATCGCTGGTTTTATACAAACCCCTGTGTGAGCTGCTGCTCCACAATGGGCCAGGTGCAGCCACAAAAACTGTTTTTGAATCATTGGGGTCAATCAAAATTTTACTGATATGCTCGGTGCTATCCAGTCCAATCTTTTGCCAGTTAGATCCGCCATCAGTGGTTTTGTAGATACCATCTCCAATGGATACAGTATTGCGCATGTTGCTTTCACCGGTGCCTGCATACACAACTTTATCATTGTTGGACTCAACTGCCAACGCACCGATGCTTTGACAATATTTATCAAAAACAGGCAGAAAGGAAATTCCCCCATTCTGGGTTTTCCAGATGCCGCCACCTGCGGTTCCAACATACAACGTCAATTGATCATTTACGTTTTTTCCTTCTATACAAGTAACGCGGCCGCTCATGGTAGATGGCCCCAAGGCCCTTGCACTAAGGGTTTGGAAGTAAGAGGTGTTGAGCGATACCTGTGCCTGCAAATAGCCTGCATTTAGTGCGAATAGCAGCAGGAAGTAGATGTTTTTTTTCATAAAATTGTTTTCGGAAGCGTATAATGGAAGTTAAAAGAGGCAAAAAAATAACCTTACTCATCTGTGAAAATGTTAATGAGTAAGGTTATTTATAAAAAGGATTACTGCTTATTCAGCAGTAAATATTTTTGCGTCTACCGTAGGATTTGTAACAAGCTTTTTGGTAACCATCACCATACCACCCTGGTCGACTTTGAACGGAATCTTTACTCCGAAATCAGTCACCTGGTAATCTAAGTTTTTTGCGGTTACTTTAATATCCTGGCCCTGTTGCTTTGCAGTGGTTTCTTGTTTGTAGATAAGGTTGGTTTTTAAATCAAAAAAATAAGTAGTTTCTTTATTATTTTTTGTGGTCATTTTTATTTTGAAATATTCATTGCCATCTTCCTCATCTTTACCAAGCGCTTCTACGGTACTACCTTTCTCCTTATAATCAATAAAGGCTCCCTGCAAATCAAGGTTATCTAATTTATCCTTTAGTTCATCGTCGCTCAATGGCTGTAGCGTTGTTTTGCC
>Ga0105045_10002086_pt1 | contig 16734 bp, 14 predicted proteins | sample MAT02_FD_78089 | JGI IMG/M metagenome (GOLD analysis project Ga0105045, IMG submission 78089) | Freshwater microbial communities from Lake Fryxell liftoff mats and glacier meltwater in Antarctica - MAT-02 (megahit assembly) | ecosystem: Environmental > Aquatic > Freshwater > Ice > Liftoff... | reverse complement strand
TGGGACGGCTGCTGACGTGACTGCCGGGCTTGGCGCCGCTCGCGGCGCCAGTAGAAGGCCAAGGCGGTTCCGATCAATAACATAGTCAACATGCCCGCGAGGCGCATGAGACCGAACGCAAACGGACCATAGCGACCGAGTGTCGCGTCGTAGTGAAAACAACTGAGGATGATGCGATCGAGGGTGCTGCCGACGCGGCCCTCGCTAGCCTCGATGAGCCCGAACTTGAGGTCGTTGCTTTTGTAACTGAGCCCGTACACGTAGCGGACGATCTTCGCGTCGGGCGAGGCGAACACGACCACCGCCGGGTGCGCGTACTGGTCCTGCTCGGGGTCGTAGGCGTACTGGATGCCGAGCTGCGCGGCGAGCAGGCGGATGCTCAGCGCGTCACCGGTCAGGAACTCCCAGTCGGCGTCGCCCTTGCCGAGCGCGGTGAGGTGGTTCTGGCGCTTGGTGTTGGCGAGCTCGGCGGTCTCGCGGGGGTCGATGCTGATCGTGACGACGCGAAAGTGCTCGTCCCCCGGGACCCAGTCGAAGGTGCGCAGCGCCTCGGTCAGCTCGTTGAGCTGGACGTTGCACAGCACCGGACACCGGAAGTAGTTCATCGTCACCAGCACCGGACGCTTGCCGTCGAAGTAGTCGGCGAGGGTCACCGCCTTGCCGGCGTGGTCGACGAAGCGGAGGCTGGTGTCGATGATGTTGCCGAGGTGCTCGTCGACGTCGATGCTGTGCATCGCCGGCGCCATCGCCTCGGCGGTCGCCGCGCGCTGCGGGGCCGCGAGGTTGGGGCGGTCGGCGCCGTCGGCGCGCGCCTGCCCGCCTGTCCCGAGGGACAGGAGGCAAAGGGCGAGCACGCTGCGGCGGAGGCGGGACATGGGCTTGTGGAGGAACGACGTTTAGTGGGCCGGGGGAGCGGCCGGGGCGGGGGTCGGCGTCGGGGTCGGCGTCGGGGACTGTCCCTCATCGGCGGTGGTTTTGCCAGCGTCGGTCGCAGGGGCGCCGGTCGCAGGGGCGACGGCGCCGCCGGTGCCATTGATCTTGGGATCGGCGACCGGCACGCCGGGCTCGCTGTGCACGTTGCCGGGGGCATCGGTGCCGGGACGACCGGGCACGATCGGGCCGGGCTGCGCCGAGCCGGCGTCGCCGGGGGCGGTCACGGCGGGGCCGGGGGTTGCGCCCTCACCGGGGGGCGCCTGCACGGCGCCTGGGACGGCGCCGGCCTGTGCGCCTGCGGCGATGTCGTCGGGGTGCATCCAGCCCTTCGGGGCGGGCGCCGCCTGCATGCGCTCGGGCTTGGCGAGCACGAGCTCACGGGCGACCGTCAAGGGCACGTAGCGCTGCTTGACCTCGACGCCGTTCGAGTCCTTGAAGGACGACTCGCCGGCTGTGCGGGTCGCGGCTTCCATGCCCTGGCGGTACTCGGCGAGCACCTGCGACGTCTCTATGCCGCGCTCGGCGATGAGGTCGCGCTGTTGGTTGTTGAACACCTGCACGCAGGTGACGAGCGAGAGCAGGGTCAGCGCGCCGAGGCCCCAGACGATGTTGAACAGCTCCTTGGTCGGCGGGACGTCCATCTCGTGGCCGGCGCCATGGCTGACGCCGTGGGCCGGGTCGTTGCCGTCGCCATCATCGCTGTGGCCGCTGTGCCCGGGGTGGTTGTGGTCGCTCATGGCAGGTCCTCCGAAGGGTCAGCTCTAGAAGTTCTCGAACTTGATGGACTCGATGATGCGCGGGTCCTTGACGGGGACGAGCGCCTTGCGCCCGAGGGCCCAGCCGAACGCGCCGAGGAACGCGCCGAACATGCCGACGAGGGTCAGGGCGTCGAGGGCGCCGATGTGTACGACCATCTCGTGGTTGCCCGACTTGACCGCGTGGTGATGCGCGAGCACCGGCTGGATGAGCCAGTACATGTCGACGAACTCCATCATCAGGATCCAGCTCGCGGCGATGAACAGGGTCACGCCGCTGCGCTTGACGGCCCGCGGGAGCAGGAAGAAGAACGGGATGAAGAAGCGGCCGAGGCACAGCAGCATGGTCACGGCGAAGAAGTCGCCGGAGATGCGGTAACCGAACCACATCGTCTCTTCGGGGATGTTGGCGTACCAGATCAGGAAGTACTGGCTAAACCCGATGTACGCGTAGAACACCGTGAAGCCGAACAGGTACTTGCCGAGGTCGTGGTAGTGCTCGTCGGTGACGATGCCCTGCAGGTAGCCCGACTTGCGCAGCAAGATGGACACCAGCGTCAGGAAGGCGTGGATCGTCAGGCAGGCGCCGGCGAAGTAGTAGACGCCGAACATGGTCGAGAACCAGTGCGGGTCGAGCGACATCAAAAAGTCGAACGCGGCGAAGGTCAGCGACAGGGCGAAGAGCAGCAGCGCGGGCGCGGCGAACGCTCGGGCGCGGTCGGCGTTGCGGGCGGCCTTGACCTCGTCGTCGTCGCCGCTGGTCGACCAGGTGTAGAAGACGACCGAGAGCACGGTCCAGATCAGGAAGTACACGCCGACGCGGATACGAAACGCGCCCTCGTTGAGGTAGCTGGCCTTGGCCGAGAGCATCACGTCGGCGGCGACGGCCTCGGTGTCGGTCCAGTGGTAGAGGTCGTGCATGCCGCCGAACACGATCGGCAGGCCGAGCAGGCACATGAACGGCAGGGTGATCATCGCGTTCTCGGCCAGGCGGCGGACGGCGATCGACCAGCCGGCGCGGACGAGGTGCTGCAAGATCACGAAGAACAGGCCGCCGAGGCTGATCGCCAGGACGCCGTAGTACGCGGTCAGGTAGGCGTACCAGAACTCGTGCTCGTGGCCGGTCTTCATAGCGAAGGCGCCGCCGAGGCCGCCGGCCGCCAGCACGAGGCCGAGGATCGGGAGGAAGCGCCAGGCCGAGCCCTTTGCCAGGTAGACCTGCGCGGGGGCGATCGTCACGGTGTCGTTGTGCGAGCTCATGGCTTACTTGCCCTCGATGGGGGTGCGGGCGACCTGCAGCGTACGGACCCAGGCGGCGATCGCCCAGCGGTCCTGGACCGGGATCTGGGCGGCGTAAGCGAGCATGGTGCCCTTGCCGTTGGTGATCACGTCGTAGAAGTGCGCGAGCGGCATGGCCCGCAGGCGCGGGTCGTGGAGGTTCGCCGGGGCGACCTTGAAGCCGCCGCCGCGCAGGGTGGCGATGCCGTGGCCGCCGCCGGTGTAGTCGTGGCAGGGCTGACAGTAGATGTCGAAGCGCTGTTGTCCGCGGTCGAGCAGCTTCGGGTCGAGCGGGATGCTGGCGGGCAGGCGGTCGAACAGGCGGCCGTCCGCGCCGCGGCCACGCCACAGCTCGTCGTCGTCCTTGAGGTGTCCGACGGCGACGGTGCCGGGGACCGGCATCCGCATCCCGCGGCCCTTACAGTCGTCGTTGAGGGCGTTGGCGCAGTCGACGTCCTGGAAGAAGGGGTTCTCTTCTTGGGCGTCGAAGCGGGCCTGGAAGTCCATGTTGTGGACCAGGTGGACCGGGGGCAGGTCGGAGCGGTTGCCCTGACAGCCGGCGGCCAGAGTTGCGGCCAGGGCGAGAGCGCTGACCAGAACCGAGGCGGTCGAGAGGCCGCGAAAGTGGAGATTGAAGCGGGGCATCTTAGTCCTCGACCTCCTCAACGTGCGCGGCGCCGGTGCCCTCGAGCAGCTTGCGCGTGCGTTCGAGGTCGTACTTGGGGTCCCGGGCCTCGATCGCGATGAAGAACTTGTCGTCGCTGAAGCGGTGGAAGCGCTCGGAGTTGAACAGCGAGTGGTACCACATGGGCAGGCGGTTGAGGCCCAGCATGCCGAACACAGCGCCGAACGCGGCCAGGAGGACGCCGAGCTCGAAGGTGACGGGCACGAAGGCCTGCCAACTGAAGTAGGGCTTGCCGGCGATGATGATCGGGTAGTCGACGGTCGAGGTCCACCACTGCAGCAGCAGCGCGGAGGAGGCCCCGGTCATGCCCATGACGAACACGATCCACGGCAGGATCGAGGGGCGCAGGCCCATCGCCTTGTCGAGGTTGTGGACGGCGAAGGGCGTGTGCGAGTCCCAGGCCGAGTAGCCGGCGTCGCGGACGGTCTCGCAGGCGTGGTAGACCGCGGCCGCAGAGTCATACTCTGCCAGCAACCCGTACACCTTCTTCTTGGCCGTGAAGTTAGCTGGTTTGCTCATGGCTAGTGCTGCTCCTTCGCCTGCGCGAAGCCAGGGCCGTTGTCGGTGCCAGGATGGTAGTGGGGGTCGGCGATCGCCATCACGCTCTTGACCTCGGCGATGGCGATGGTCGGCAGGTAGCGGACGAAGATGCAGAACAGGGTGAAGAACAGGCCGAAGCTGCCGACCAGGGTCGCCACGTCCCACAGCGACGGGGAGTAGTAGCCCCAGGACGACGGCAGGAAGTCGTGGTGGAGCGAGGTCACCGTGATGACGAAGCGCTCGAACCACATGCCGATGTTGACGAAGATGGAGAGGATGAACAGGGCGAGCGGGCTGCGGCGGATGGTCCGGGACCAGATGAACTGCGGCGTGATGACGTTGCAGCTCACCATGATCCAGTAGGCCCACCAGTAGTCGCCGAAGGCGCGGTTGGCGAACGCGTAGGACTCGTAGGGGTTGCCCGAGTACCAGGCGATGAAGAACTCCATGCCGTACGCGTAGCCGACCATGCTGCCGGTCAGCAGGATGATCTTCGCCATGTTCTCGAGGTGCTTGATCGTGATCAGGTGCTCGAGGCGAAACCAGGAGCGCAGCGGGATGAGCAGGGTCAAGACCATCGCGAAGCCGGAGAAGATGGCGCCGGCGACGAAGTAGGGCGGGAAGATCGTGGTGTGCCAGCCGGGGAGCTGCGACACGGCGAAGTCGAAGGACACGATCGTGTGCACGGAGAGCACCAGCGGCGTCGCCAGGCCCGCGAGGATCATGTAGGCCTTCTCGTAGTGCAGCCAGTGGCGGGTCGAGCCGCGCCAGCCGAGCGCGAACAGGCCGTAGGCGAAGCGGCGCATCGGCGTCTTGGCGCGGTCACGCATGGTCGCCAGGTCGGGGATCAGGCCGACGTACCAGAACAGCAGCGAGACCGTGAAGTAGGTCGAGACCGCGAACACGTCCCACAGCAGCGGGCTGCGGAAGTTGGGCCACATGTTCATCTGGTTCGGGATGGGCAGCGGCCAGTAGATGAACCAGGGGCGGCCGGTGTGGACCGTCGGGAACAGGAGGGCGCAGATGACCGCGAAGATGGTCATTGCCTCGGAGGCGCGGTTGATCGAGGTGCGCCACTTCTGGCGGAACAGGAACAGGACCGCGGAGATCAGGGTGCCGGCGTGGCCGATACCGACCCAGAACACGAAGTTGACGATCGCCCAACCCCACGCGACGGGGTTGTTGAGGCCCCAGATGCCGGTACCCATGTAGAACAGGTACGCGAGGGAGATGCCCAGCACGCCGAGCAGCGAGAGCGACATCAGGAACGCGATCCACCAGCGGGTGTTGTTCGGCTCTTCGATCGGGCGAGCGACGGCTTCCGTGATGTCGTGGAAGGTGAGCGCCTGCTCGACCAGCGGCTTACGGCCGGTGAGGGGGTCGAGCCGGTCGCGGTCGACCGCTTGCAGGGCCGGTGAGCCGTGGGGCTCCAGACCAGGGGTGCCCGGAGGGGAGTGAGTGTGACCAGCGGTTGCCATGGCGGTTTACACGAGCTCCGGATTGGGGTTGCGGACGCGAGCCAGGTAGGTGGTGCGGGGCCGGGTGTTGAGGTCGGTCAGCACGCCGTAGTTGCGGCCGTTCTTCTTGGCCTGCGACACGCGGGTGGTCGGGTCGGCGACGTCGCCGAAGGTGATCGCGGCGCTCGGGCACACTTGCTGGCAAGCGGTGACGATGACGCCGTCCTTGACGGTGTTCTCGCCGGCCGTGTGGGCCTGGATCTTGGCCTCCTGGATGCGCTGGACGCAGTAGGAGCACTTCTCGATGACGCCGCGAAAGCGCACGGTGACGTCCGGATTCTTCTGCATCCGGGCCATCTCGTTGTCGTTGACGGGGTCCTTGTTGTAGTTGAAGAAGTTGAAGCGCCGGACCTTGTACGGGCAGTTGTTGGCGCAGTACCGGGTGCCGATGCAGCGGTTGTAGGCCATGTCGTTGAGGCCCTCGGGGCTGTGGGCGGTCGCGTTGACCGGGCACACGTTCTCGCAGGGGGCCGTCTCGCAGTGCTGGCAGAGCATCGGCTGGACGACCGCCTCGGGGGCCTCCTTGGGGCCGGTGTAGTAGCGGTCGATGCGGATCCAGTGCATCTCGCGGCCGTTGGCGACCTGCGAGCGACCGACCACCGGGATGTTATTCTCCGCCTGGCAGGCGACGGTGCACGCGGTACAGCCGGTACACTTGTTGAGGTCGATCGTCATGCCCCACTGCTGGACGCCGATCAGGGCCGGGGGGCCGAGGTCGGGGTGGGTGTTGTGGTCCCACAGCGAGCGGAGGTTCTCTTTGGCGATCAGGTCGCCCTTCTGCGAGAAGTCCGGCTCGGCCTTGTAGCCCTCGACGGTGGTCTGACGGACGATCGGGCGCTCGGGGTAGCCGCGGCCGGGGTTCCAGCCTTGGCTGTCGTCCTTGGTCGACGCCGGGTCGACGCCGGGGTCGAGCGAGCCGTGGTTTTGCGTCGAGTAGACCATCCGGCGCGTGCCTTGTTTGGCCACCTCGGCGCCAGCGACGATCCAGGGGTTTGGCCCGGCCTGAAGCACGTAGGTGTCGATGCCGGAGTCATTGGCGACGGCGCCGATGTTGCGGCGGCCGTAGCCGAGCGGCAGCGAGATGGTGTCGTCGGCCTGACCGGGTGCGATCCACACCGGGATGATGATCTCGCGGCCGCCGAGGGCGATCCGGAGGTTGTCGCAGTTCTCGACGCCGAGCTTGCGGGCGGTCTCGATGCTGACGTAGGCCGCGTTATCCCAGGTCAGCTTGGTGAGCGGGTGCGGGTTCTCCTGCAGCCAGCCGTTGTTGGCGTGGCGGCCGTCGGCGAGCTTGGGGTCGAGGTGGAAGTCGAGCTCGTAGCCGGTGCCTGCGGCCTCGGCCGCGGTGAGGGCGGTGGTCAGGCCGGCGAGCTCACGCGGGGTCGGCGTGGTGCCGGCGCGCGGGATGCCCTGGACGACGCCGTCGTGCAGCCAGCGCCGCCAGGCGCGGTCCGAGTACATCGACTGGCCGAGCACGGTGCGCCAGTAGCCCTGGACCAGGCTGTAGCCGTCGACCTGGGCGTCGCTGGCGATCCAGGCGAGCAGCTCGATCGCGCTGCGGCTGGCCGGCAGACCGTTCTGGCTGTGCAGCGGGGCGATCAGCGGCTGGACGATCGAGACGGTGGAGTCGGCGGCCTCGAGGTCGCCCCAACTCTCGAGGTAGTGCGAGGCGGGCAGGCACCAGGCGGCGATCTGGCCGGTCTCGTCGACGTGGTGGCCGAGGTGCAGCAGCACCTTGCCCTTGAGCGCCTCGGCGAGGCCGAGCTCGCCGGGGGCGTCGTAGGCGGGGTTGGTCTCGAGGCTGATGACCTGGGTGATCGAGCCGTCGCGCAGGCCGGCGGCGAGCACCGGCAGGCCCTCGGTGGCGACCGCGAGGTCATCGAGGCGCAGGCGCAGGGCGTTGGCGCCGTTGCCGAGCGCGTAGTTGAGGAGGAAGCCGAGCGCGTGGGCCCACGCGGGCTGGCGCTCGCCGACGATGATCACGCTCGGGCGGCGAGTCTTGCGGGCTGTGGTGAGGTCGCGGGCCAGCGCGCCGATGAACTTGTCCTGCTCGGGCGAGAGGGTGGTCTTCGGCAGGGCGGCGCGCAGTTGCTCGCCGCCGGGCGGCAGGCGGACATCCTTCTCGGCGAACAGGCGGTCGGCGAGCGCGGCCAGCAGCCCGCCGACCTCACCGCCGCGGACGCGCAGGCGGTGGTCCGCCTGGGCGCCGGTGACCGTGAGGTGCGGGTCGACCGCGTAGAGGCGGCTCATCTCGACGGCGTCGGTCGGGCTGGTGACCGCGCGGCCGTCGGCGTACTCGCGTTGCAGGCGGACGTGGTCGAAGTCGGTGCCGAGGAAGTCGGAGTCGAAGGCGGCGATCAGCTTGACGCCCGCGAGGTGGTAGGTCGGGCGCGCGCCGGGGCCGGCGATCATCTCGGCGCCGGCGACGGCGTTGCTGGCCGCGGTCGGGTCATCGACGATGATCTTCGCCTTGGGCCACTTCTCCTGGAAGCTGCGCAGGGTGTCGCGGTAGCTCGGCGAGAGGACCGTCGGCACGACGAGCGCGACGCCGGCACCCTGGGCGCCGCGCAGCTCCTTGAGGGTGGCGCCGAGCTCCTCGGTGACGACATCCCAGTCGCTGACGGCGTGCTTGCCGTCGGCGCCGAGCTTGTGCGGGACGCGGCAGCGGTCCGGGTCGTAGAGGGCCAGCACGGAGGCCTGGGCCCACATATCGGTGGCGCCGTTGGAGCCGCTGTGGCGCGGGTTGCCCTCGATCTTGGTCGGGCGGCCGTCCTGCGACTCGACCAGCAGACCGAGCACGGAGTGCCCGATCTGGTAGGCGGTGGCGTAGTAGATCGCCTGGCCGGGGATCATGTCCTCGGGGCGCTTGGCGAACGGGAGGATGTGCTCGACCGGCTTGCGCACGCAGCCAGTGGTGGTCAGGCCGGCGAGCGCCGTGGAGGCGCCGAGCAGGCCGGCGAACTTGCGGCGGGCGAGCTTGGTCGCGGGGACCAGGGTGGCGCGGGTCTCGTCGCTGGGGGTCGCGAAGCTCTCGGCGCCGGGGAACTCGTCGGCGGGCGCGGGCATCGTGCCTTCGAGGTCCGCCAGGCTGCGCCAGTAGGTCTTCAGGGATTCGGTGGGCTTGGTCATGGTGAAAAAACCCTGCGGACTAGCGGTGACACCCCGAGCAGTGCTCCGGGGGCTGGACCTGGCGGGTTCGGTTCGGGTCCTTGGCGGCGTCGTAGGCCTTGCCGTCGGTCTCGATGTCCCACGCCATGTTGGTGATCTGGTCGAGCGGGCGGAGGTTGGGCTCCGGGTCGCGGTGACAGTCGAGGCACCAGCCCATCGACAGCGGCTGGTCCATCTCGACGATCGTCATCTGGTCGATGCGGCCGTGGCAGCTCGAGCAGCCGACGCCACCCGCGAGGTGCGGGCGGTGGTCGAAGTAGGCGTAGTCCGGGAGCTGATGCACGCGGACCCATGGGATCGGCTCACCGGTGGTGTAGCTGTCACGCACGAGCTTGAGCCGCGGGCTCTCGGTCTTGACCTGCGAGTGGCAATTCATGCAGGTCTGCGCCGGGGGGACGGCGGCGACCGCCGCCCGCTCCACGGTGTTGTGGCAGTAGCGGCAGTCCATGCCCATGTCACCGGCGTGCAGCTTGTGACTGAAAGGCACGGGCTGACGCGGCCGGTAGCCGACGTCCGTAAACTTCGGCGAGAAGTAGTACCAGACGCCACCCACGAGTCCGGCGAGCGCGAGAGGCCCGAGCACGCCGAGAGCGAGCGGAATCTTGTTGGTCCAGCGGGGAAAAATGGCCGGCACTTCAGTTCACCCTCTTCTTAAAAGGTCCACGCAGCAGCGGTGGAAGCAGTGGAAGCAGCAGGGGGATCGGACCCCTGCGCTGTGCGGATCTCGTGGGCTTTGAACAAAGCGGCGAAATACGTCCAGGACCCTTGTTTCGGCGCGCACCCTAACAGCACTGTGGCCAGGTGCGCAACCGTCGTGAGCGGCGGCAAAGCGAGGTTTGGCCGCCCTGGTCCGCGAGGCCCTTTGCCCCGCCTGCCCTCGTCAACGCGTCGCCAGCGACCGTAGCCGGTCGTGAAGCGGCCGCCAGAGGCCGCGACATACCGTCCCGGTCGGCGTCCGCGGGGCGCGACAGGCCGTCGCTACCAGCAGCCGCGGGGCGCCGTGGGCCGCCGTGGGCCGCCCGTATCGTGGCCGTCGCCGCGGACCGGCGTAGACCGACTCGCGGCGACCCGTGGCGACGTGTACTGGCCCGAGTTAGTCTGGCGGTCGACACGCTCCGTGAAGGCACCAGGCGAGGAACCGCTGTATGTGCGCGCAGACACGAAACCATAGGGTGGATCTCCCGTGGGTGAGCGCTGCGGGCGGCATATGGCCAGGTCTCCACACGGACGGCCCGTCAGGGAGCCGCTGCGGGAGCCGCTGTGGCCGGGCCGGTGTGCCAGCGCGGGGAGAAGGTCTTGATGTAACTCACCAGCGCGTCGAGGTCGGCCGCGTTCATGCCCTTCCAGGCCGGCATGCCGCGGCGGACCACGCCGTTCTGGATCGTGCCGCGCAGCTCGGCGTCGGTCGGTAGGCTGCCCTCTCCGCCCGCGCTGTAGAGGAACTGTGCGCTCCGGAAGTCGCGGGGTTTGGGGTCCAGGCTGCGCGCGGAGGGGCCGTCGCCGCCACCCTCGTAGCCGTGGCAGGAGGCGCAGTAGCGGTTGAACAGCTTCTGGCCGGCGTTGAGCTGATCGGCCGGGACCAGGGTCGGCGCCTCGCCGGTGCGCAGCAGGCTGCGAGGCTCGCTAAACGGCGGCGGTCCGCTCTCGCAGGCTGTCCCGAAGGACAGGGCGCAAAGGACAGCCACGAACCAGCGAGGCAGTATCAACGGTTACACCCGCTGGTTTTCTTGAGGTGGTCGCGGAGCACGTGGGTGGAGCGGTGGTAGAGCTCGTCGAGGGAGAGCACGTCGAGGCCGAGAGCCTCGGCCTCCGGGGTCGCGTGGACGCCCATCGGCAGCGGCTCGACCGGTGCGCCCCTCGGCCGGCGCACGCCGTAGAAGCCACGGATGCCGCCCTCGCCGTCGATCAGGACCAGTTTTTCTGAATGCGCGATGTCGTACATGTCCGGCTGCTTGGCGTCCGGTCCAGGTCGGCGGTCCATCGCGGTCTTGAAGCCGCCGACGACCAGGGACGCCATCGCCTGCGGGTCGCCGGTGACGAAGCGCCAGTGGGCCTGGTCGACCCCGAGGTTCTCGGCGTAGCGGGCGAGCACCGCGGGGGTGTCGTTCTCGGGGTCGACGGTGAAGCTGACGAGCTCGACCTCGACGCCGTTACGGGCGTAGCGCTGCTGCAGCTCGAGCATGGCGCGCGAGATCTTCGGGCACACGCTCGGGCAGGTGGTGAAGATGAAGCCGGCCACCCAGACCTTGCCGCGCATGCTGGCGAGGGTGAAGGGCTGGCCGTCCTGGTCTTGCAGGGCGAAGTCCGGGACTTGCAGCAGGACCGGCGGGGCCTCGGGCACGTTGCGGGTGAACGGCCGGCTGGCGGTGATGACGATCAATAGGAAGGCGGCGCCGAAGTGCCACGGGCGGCGCACGAAGTTGCGTTGCAGCCAGCCTCCGCGCTGGTCCGGCGGCGGCATGTCGGCCTCGGGTCGCATCAGGTCACCAGCACGTCGACCACCAGCGCGGCGATCAGGGCCGGGAGGTAGAGGAGCGAGGCGAAGAAGAAGCGCCGGGCCCAGCGCTGTTCCTCCGCCTTGCTGGCGAAGGTCCGCATGCCGGTGCAGGCGCAGGCGAGGAAGCCGAGGCTGAGCACCAGCGCGACGGCGGCGTAGAGGTAACCAGTGAGGCCGATCAGGGTCGGCCCGAGCGCGACCGGGACCAGAGCGATCGACCACAGCACGGCCTGGACGCGGGTGACCAGCGAGCCGCGTACGACGGACACGCAGCGGATGCCGGCGCGGGCGAAGTCCGACTCGCGAAACAGGGTGATCGCGAGGAAGTGCGGCATCTGCCAGACCAGCAGGATCGCGAACAGGGCGAGGCCGCCGGCGTCGATGTCGCCGGTGACCGCCGTCCAGCCGAGCAGCGGCGGCACGGCTCCGGGCACGGCGCCGATGACCAGCGCGAGCGGGGTCCGATACTTGAGGGGGGTGTAGACCAGCGCGTAGCCGACGATCGCCCAGGCGGCGAGCACTGCCGTGAGGAGGTTAGTGAACAGCCACAGGACCGCGATGGCGGCGAAGCACAGCGCGAGCGCGAAGCCCAGAGCTGTGCTCGGGGACAGTTGGCGCTTGCCGGGCGGCAAGGCGAGCGGGCGGGTCCTGGTGCGCGCCATCAAGGGGTCCTTGGCGCGCTCGAGCCACATGTTGAGGGCGCTGGCGCCGGCGACCGCGAGGCTGGCCCCGACGACGCCCGCGAACGCGACCGCGAAGCCCGGGGAGCACCAGCCGTCGGCCGGGGTCTCGGCGCCGAAGGGGTTGTCGGCGCTGCGCAGGGCCATCCACGCGGCCCCGGCGGCCGTGAGGGCGCACATGCGGGTGACGCCCGGCTTGGTCAGGGTCACCAGGTCGCGCAGCAGGCCGGAGCGCCTGCGCCTACGCGGGGCGGGGGCAGAGGCGGTCGGGTCGGAGGTCGGGGTGGCGTCGGTCGTCACAGTTGCACGGCCTTTTGGTCGGTGCGACAGAAGCTGTCGAGGGCGCGGTAGGCGTCGGCGCAGGCGCACTGCTTGCGATGGCGACACTCGGTGCCGCGCTCCTTGCAGACGGCGAACACCCACTGGCCCCGCGAGACGACGTCGGGCTTGAGCTTGCCGCAGTCGGGGGCGCGGTCGCGGGCCTCGAGGCAGTGATACATGGCGATGCTGACGGCGTCGTTGCACATGACGGAGAGCGCGTCGCACTGCTTGTGCCAGGCGAGCACTTCATCGATGCAGCCCTCGCTGTCGAGGGTGGTGCCCTTGACCTCGAGCGAGGCCATGCCCGCCATGATGACGCGCTCGGAGGTGACGTAGCGGTAGTACGCGAACACCCCCATGAACAGGGCGACCGCCGTCATCGACCACAGGACCAGACGCAGGCTGGGGCCCTCCCAGTCCTTGCTCTTCGACTTCGCCATCGCGGCCGAACCTAGCCCGCGCTCGCGAGGGGGTCAATGGCGCGGCGACCGAGGGTCGCAGCAGGCCGTGTGGAAGCTCTCCATCTGGCGCGCCGGCCGTGTTATGCCGCGTCTCGTGAAGCTCTCGGGCCACTTCTGGACCCTCGGACCCAACCTGCGCCACAAGGCCAGGCCGGAGACCCCACCGCCGGCGCAGGCCTGGTCGACGCGCCTCGAAGATCCGGTGGTCGGCGAGGTGGTGCTGCGCGGCGCGCTGCACCGGGCCGCGGATCGTTCGGATGAGTTGTGTGTGGCGATCCACGGGCTCGGCGGGACGATCGACAGTCACTACGTCATCCGCGCAGCCCGCACCGCGGTCGCCGCCGGCGTCGACTGCCTGCGCCTCGCCCTCCGCGGGGCCGACCGCAGCGGCGCCGACGTCTACCACGCCGCCCTGACCGCCGACCTCGAGGCGGCGCTCGCCAGCCCTGCCCTCGCCCACTACCGCCGCCTCTACCTGCTCGGCTTCTCGCTCGGCGGCCACGTGTCGCTGTGCCACGCGCTCGCGCCGAGCGACCCGCGCCTGCGCGGCGTGGCCTCGGTGTGCGCCCCGCTCGACCTCGGCGCCGCGGGCGTGGCGATCGACCACCCGCGCGCGGCGCTGTACTGCAGCCACGTGCTCGCGGGACTCAAGGAGATCTATACGGAGGTCGCCCGCCATAGGCCGATCCCCACCCCGCTGGCCAGCGTGCGCCGCGTGACGACGATCCGCGCCTGGGACCGTTTGGTGGTCGTGCCCCGCTTCGGCTTCGTCAGCGTCGACGACTACTATCAAAGTACGAGCGTGGGCCCGCGCCTGGCCGGCGTTCAGGTCCCCGCGCTGATCCTCTCGGCCACCGCGGACCCGATGATCCCCGCGGCCACCGTCGCGCCGCACGTGCGAGACCTGCCGGAGCTGGTGACGCATCGGTGGATCGATCGCGGCGGGCACGTCGGCTTCCCGGCCAACCTCCGGCTCGGGCTCGAGGACGACGCGGCGCCCGGAGCCGCGGGCGTGGCCGCCCAGGCGCTCGCGTGGCTCCGGCGCCAGCGCTGAGCCGGACAACTGGTCTATCCTCGCCGCCGTGACCGGCCCCGCGAGCGCGAGCATGACCCCGGGCCCGGGACCGCTGTCGGCCCAGTGCCCGGCGTGCAGCCTGCACGCGCTGGTCCCCGTGCATCTCGAGCAGCACGCGCCGCATCGCTGGCGCCAGCGCGACACGCCGGCCGACACGGGCATGACCCTCGACACCTGCCCGGTGTGCTTCGGCGTGTGGCTCGACGCCGGCGAGATGGACCTGCTCGGCGACGCGGAGATCGACCCGGCGTTCCTGCGCACGCTGGTCGGCCAGAGCGCCAACCGTATGTGCCCCCGCGGCCACGGCTTCATGCAGGAGCACCTGCTGCCGGGCATGTTGACCACGCCGATCGACCGCTGCCCGCGCTGCAAAGGCCTGTGGCTCGACGGCGAGGAGCGCCACGCGCTCGCCAGGTCGACGACGCGGGAAGGCCAGGAGGACGCCAAGGTGCAGCTCGCCAAGCGCGGCCTGATCTGGGCGGCGCAGTTGTTGACGCACCTGCCGATCGAGGTCGAGAACCCGGCCCGCGGTACGCCCTGGGCGGTCTATGGGCTGTGTGGATTACTGGTGGTGATGTACGTGCTGTCGGTCGAGGGCGTGCTGTTCGCCCGCGAATGGGCGATCGTCGCCGGCCACATCGCCCGCGAACCGATCCACGCATACACGATCTTTACCCACGCGTTCTTCCACGCCGACTGGTTCCACCTGCTCGGCAACCTGTATTTTTTATATGTGTTCGGCGACAACGTCGAACACCTGTTCGGCCGCCGCCGCTTCCTGCTGCTGTACCTCGGCGCGGCGCTGATCGGCGGGGTATTGCAGGTGCTGCTCACCCGCGCGACCGCGACGCCGGTCATCGGCGCGTCGGGTGCGATCGCCGGCGTGACCGCGGCCTACCTGTGGATCTTCCCGCGCGCGCGGCTCCTGCAAACCCTGCCCTTCGTGTATATCCAGCTCAAGATCCCGGCGTGGGTGTATCTCGGGGTGTGGATCGGGTTTCAGGCGGTGATGGCGGTGTTCTCCGACGCGATCCAGTTCGCATGGTTCGCGCATATCGGGGGGTTTATGTACGGGCTCGCGCTGACCCCCTGGGTGCTGCGGTGGCGGCGGCGGGTGGTGGCTTCGCAGGTGAAGTACAAGTCGGCGGCGGCGATCTTCGGGAAGATGGCCGCGCCGCGGCGCAGGACCGTGGGGCCCGGGCCGCGTTCGTCGTGACGGTCCGACGCGAGGGCCGGGTATGCGGACGACGTCGCACGGTCCGACGCGAGGGGCCGGGTACGCGTAGGCGTCGCACAATCCGATGCGCGACCTGGTGGTTCGGACATGTCCCTTGCGACAGACAGCCAGCGCGCCTCCATGGAGCCGCGAACGCGCGTGCGCCAAGCCGGCCCCGCATCGGCCCTGAAAGCGCGACCTGGCGGTTCGGACATGTCCCTTGCGACATGCGGCTATTGCGTCGCCACGGAGCTGCGAATGCGAGTACGACGAGCCGGCCCCGCATCGGCGAACTCGGTGAGTAGAGCGCGGCGGACGGTATCGAACCGGCGGGACGCGTCCGATATGCTCGGCGGATGGGGGGCGGGCGTGCCTGGGGGGGTGGCAGAGACAGTTTTCCATGTTTAGTACCTACTCTCACGGTTGCAGGCGTCCGCGCCCCGTGGCAGGCTCGCAGTATGCGCGCACGATCGAACTTCGAGACCTTCTTCGAGAACGGCCGTAGGTGGGAGCGGGTCAACCAGTCGATCGTTTCCGCACGCAGCAGGTGCATTCAATCTCCGTTCCCTGCCATGGACGAGCTTCTTGCCGGGGTGAAGCACGATGTCGATTATCAGCAGCACCTCTGGGGTACCGATTATGAGGCAGCCGTCGAGGCCGCAGAGTCGGTTCTCGGGTGCCTCATCGCTCCTGAGCTTCGAGGTTACCGTGCGCTTTGGCACTACTTGGCTGGGTCAGCCGCGAAGCTCGGAGTGCTCTCTGGAGTCCCTTCGCTCGGTGCAAAAGCGAGGCTGCACTATTCTAAGGCCAAGCAGGTCGTAACGATTCCGTGGCTTGTCAAACTCGCCCGCTTCCAACCTGACACGTCCTACTCGCCTCAAGATAGAACCATCCTTTGGGGACAGATTGAGCGGATTGAGCGTGTCATTTCGAGTTTAGGCACTGTACACGATCGGGCTTACGCACAGCGGGAGAAAGACATTATTAGCGGTTTGGCAGTGCCTGACACTTTCGAATCTGCCCATAAGATGCTAGGCGAGATGTTGGGGTTTGACGCAGGAAAATTGAATCAGAGGGCTCGCCTGATCCGTGGTGGATGGCAGGCCCGCTTTGCTCCGTTTTCGAGGACCATGCTGGAGCAGAAGACGAGTCCTCGCTTAGCGTAACTAAGGCACGGCAGGTCGCTTCACATCCTGTCTGGATGCGAGCCAACGTAGAGCATAGTAAAGGAGCTGATATCCTCCCTGTTTTGCTAACTCCGGTGTCGAAAGCTCGGACGGCCGCACTACCTCACCTCGCTGGAGTTGCGTATTGGGCTTTACCCACCTTTCGAGAATGGTCCGCATCCGCCTTGGCTACTATTCGTGAGATCAGAAAGACCTTCGTAGAGGCGGGAGACCTTGCCTGGCGCGCGGAGGCGGCAGAAGTCCTCGAGCAAAGCGGCCTGGACGCACCTGGGTTGGCGCGGAGGTTACGAAGTCAGATGGCAGACGCAAACCTAACCCCCGTGGGTGATCCGTAACTTCTGGCGCCCGGAGGCAACGATGGAGCGAGGCTGCCGAACCCGATCCGTCTGGCGACGATCACGACGACATGTTTTTTGCGACG
>Ga0105045_10002085_pt1 | contig 16737 bp, 37 predicted proteins | sample MAT02_FD_78089 | JGI IMG/M metagenome (GOLD analysis project Ga0105045, IMG submission 78089) | Freshwater microbial communities from Lake Fryxell liftoff mats and glacier meltwater in Antarctica - MAT-02 (megahit assembly) | ecosystem: Environmental > Aquatic > Freshwater > Ice > Liftoff... | reverse complement strand
TCTTCCTTACTTAATGCTATTCTAGAATAATCAGATACAAGCATTTTATATTCTTCTGATGTTACATCTATCTTGTAGTATTCTTTTGCCACCTCAGCTATTCTAAGCTCCTTAGATGGAATACTAGCTAATGGGTTATCATTTGCATCAGCTTCTTCTATCATGAACATAGACCAGCATATCTTAGAAGCTACATCTGATTTATGCTTCTTATATACAAGCTTAAATGCAGATATTTGTGCTACTATAGGATTCTGATCTGCAAAGTCTAATGCTGGGTTTCCTTTAATTGCTGACATGTTCTATATTATTTTTTTCTACAAAATACATGTCTCCAGCCCAACTACATGCCTGTATATAATTTGTATAAGTTTTATCATTACTAATAAAGGATCTTAGTACAAAACTATGTCCTATAGGTAGTGGCATAGGATCTAGACTTGTGGGGGAGTTGCATATCTCTGTAACTTGGCTATTTATAGCTGTTATATCTTTTACAATAAAAATAAAACTAGGATATATATTATCATTTAAATTATTTTTATTAATCTCTTTATATTTCTTTTGAAGATACAACTCACAATTTCTATATGTTGGATTTTTTAATCTTACTTCTTTCATTATCTTATTACTTACTATTTAAAACTCTATCTCTTCTATATTAGGAAATAAAGCTAATATTTGTTTTCTACTTAGATATACATCTTCTTTATTATAAAACTTGTCTAGAGATTTATTATCTAACCCTAGTTTTTTAAATCTACTTGCCCACAGTGCATTCTCTTGTGTAACTTCTAACTCTAATGTATCTTTTAAAGGTGAGTTAGTCCAACTGTCAAATGCTATACAATGTATTAAACCACATTGAAATGATGGTAGCATGTAAATATTATAATCTCTTAGATACCACAGCATAAGCATTCCACAAGAGTTCATCTCATATGTTAGGTATATTACTATCTTATCTGAGTACTTTCTAAATGTATTTAAAACTGGATACATTAAAGCATTTTCACCACCATTTGTAGAAAAATAAACATCAATGGTTTCATGTTTGCCTAATCCTCTTGCTAAGAGATCTAAATTATTTGTAAGTGTATCTATGGCATTTACTTTCAATTCATCATCAAATATTATTGTCATGTTTATTTATATCTTTATATATAAAAATTAATACTGCAATTAATATACCTATTGTATAATAGGAAAAAGGTTTATATATAGCATTACCTAAAACAAACCCTAATAATATTCCTGCTACATATTGCTTATATCTACGCATCTGTTTCTTCTATTACATTTATCTCTCCTATATATATTAACTCTTGTACTTCTGAATCAAAGTAGCCTATACCAGCATTCATAAAGCCACCACTATCATCTTCTACTACATTCTCAGGAAAATATACTATCTCACTTGTAATTGGTACTCCTATTATTTGCTGCTTAAATTCTTTTATTGTCATTTTATTATTATTTTATTATCTTTTATATTCCATGTTTCAAACCTAACTCTACCTTCTTTAATAGCATTTTCTATTGCTCTTTGTACTTTAGTTTTAGTTGCACTATTTACTTTAACATCTGCAAATATAATTTCTATCTCTCCTATTGAATCATCTCTAACATTACTCATACCATTAAAAATTAAATAATCTATAGGTTGTCCAGAGAATTTACAATCAGATAAATTATATGGGAAATCTGGAAACAATGGTATAAACTCTTCACTTACTTTTCCTCTTATTACTGCTTTAGATTGCTTTATAGCATCACTTCTATGCTTAGCTATACTAGTAGTATATTCATCTGTTAATTCATCTAGAGCTTCTTTTTGTTTATAATGCAATATAAGCATTATTCCTATTATAGTTAGTAAAAAATATACTATCATTTTATTTGTTTATGTGGGCAGGGTAGGATTTGAACCTACGTAACCTAAGTAACTGATTTACAGTCAGCGTGCTTTAACCTCTTGCATACCTACCCATGTTTTATTTTAAGCACTACAACCTTCACAAGCTTCATAGTTGTCTTTGATGCCTATTAAATTTAATGCTATTTTTATTTCTAGCTCTCTGTCTTTTAGCTCTAGCTTTTCTAAAAAATCTAATGTTTCTTTTAACTTATTTTCTATTTCTAATAGTTCTTGTTGTAATGGACTCATATGTTTTTATTTTAAAATAACAGGAGAAGCTTGTAGATGTCTTCTCCTGTGTTAATTTGTGAAGGTACGAAGCCTACGTACAATTAATTACTATTAAACAAGATTATGTTATATGTAGTAATTAGAAAGGATTAAAATAACCTTACTGTACCTGTGAAGTTTAGTACAATTTTTTCTTTCTCAGGGTTAAATATTTTATCTACCCCACTTACTATCTTTAAATCTTTATCATCTTTTAAATATACATCCATAGCTTTCACAAATGTATACAAACCTGATGGATAATGCTCTGCAAATACTTTAGGATCTATACTCTTTGTATCATGATCTGTGTATTCAGCTATAATTTGTCCTGGAGTATCTACCCAGTTAATGTTTGCTGTGCACCCACATTGAGGATGTACATGAATTATATCAGCAGCATCTCCTAGATACTCAAATGTTACTGTTACTGTAGATGCTTTTTCTATTTCTCCTATAGCTAGAGGGTTTTCTTTAAATTCTATCATTACTTTCTTTTTTATCTATTTTAACATTAAATTTATACTCATTATCTTTTAAAAAGTTATCTAGCTCTTCTTTAGTTAGCATCTGTGACCACTTACCAGCACTACAGCTGTCTGTAATGCCATTCATTCTACCTTCTGTATCACATCCACAGTTAACACACTTACCAGCTTGTAAACAGTCTCCACATTGAGAAACTCTGTAAGCATATTGTAGCAATTGATCTTTAGTTAAATATGTAGTATCTTCTCCAAAGTATTTTAGTTGTTTTTTAATTAACCATACATATACAGCTTTCCATCTGCTAGGTGAAAATATATCTTCCCATGCATAACCCATCTTGTATCTTGCATGGAGTAATCCACATGCTACTATTAGTAATATTAATTCAAAAATCATTGCTTACTTCTTTATTGTTTGTAAATATCTATCTGCTATACAAAATACATGTTGATCTTCTAGTGATGTGTCTGTAAATGGGTCCTTCTGATATATGTATTGTGTCCATTCACTTAGCTTGCCTACATAGGCAGGTGGTTCAGGCATTACTTGTTTGAGTGTAGGTTGCTCTCTAACATCTTTCTGATATTGCACCCATTCTTTACTTTGTACTGTCTTACCATATACTGCTGGTATTGTTACTACATCTCCAGGATCTACTTTAGGAGATGATGATGCTACTACAATTGCTACAGGATATACTCTATGATATGCATCAGAATTTTCATCTAATATAATTATATTATTTGAAGGCAATTCATTATAAAAGAATAATTTAATTATAACATGATTATCTGTTATAGGGGTATGATTTACATACTCAGCCTTGTGATCTTCTTTTAACCATGAATTATACTTAGCATTAATTCTAGCATAGCGTTCATCTGCTTTGAGCTTTTTATTTGCTAACTCTTCTATAGATGGTCCAACTTTAATTCTCTCCATCTCTAGCTCTAGTCTATCTTTGCTTAGAGCATCTATTAACACAGCATCCCCTGCTTTTTGTACAATTGTAGAATTATTTCTAGGTCTTGTTGTACCATTCTTCATTCCTATTATTTCCATTACTTACTTATTTTAATATTGTTTATATACTGATCTAGTTCTACTAGCTGCTTCAAATTCTACAGACTTAGGTATTCTATTTATTCTAAGTACATCATTAATCTTTTCTTTAACACACCCTATTTCATCTATGTTGTGAACAGATTCTCTTATATATGCTCCAGATACATTAGGATTTTTATTAGGTAAAGTTCTACCATCTTGTAAAACTTTTAAATAATTTATTAACAGGGACAAATATTCTGGGGTTGATAAATCATCTACATCTTTTATAACCATTGTTCTATATTATTTACTTCTTCATTAATTACTTCCTTTTCTACTTCTCTAGCAGCAACTTCTCCTTCTAGGGTAATGTTCTCTAATAGTTCATTATATTGCTGTCTAGGCATTTTAGGTACAATATACACTTGATCTTTATATTTAAAATAATCTTTACCTTTTAAATATGCTGCATATGCTTTCTTTGTATAGGTTCTAGCATTAAAATGTATATTAATTATCTCTCCTTCTTTATTAGTAGGATACTTTTTAATTGCTAAGGTGTCTGTACTAAGAGCAAATACCATTTGATTTTCACTACTCTGTTTTACTTTCTTGCTCATTATGTTTATTTAAATATTCTTTAATTTTACTCAGTTCTCCAAACAAAGGTCTCTTATCTTCAATACACAATCTCTCATATGCTTTTATAAAAGCCCCTAATCTGTGGTATACTACCTCTCTCTCCTCTCCTCCTTCTATAAGATGCTTATACATGAAGATAATTTTATACTTTATATATTTCATATTGGGTCTAAATCTTCCCCAACCATGTATAAGTATATTAGGGTATTCATCACTACCCATCTTATTTTTTATCTCTGTAAACACATGTGATATGCAAGCTTCTACTATATCTTTATTAACTCTATGTTTTGCAGATAGCTTATTAATAATATCTTGATTGCTTTCATAAAACATTACTTAACTAATTTAAGTGAGAATTTAAAATCTATTTGTTCAGGTATGTTTTTATCACTATAGTCTAAAGCCATTAGTAATTGTAACCCATCTGGGGTTTGCATTAACCAACCTTTCTTTTTTAGTATAACTCTATAATTATAAACATCATCCCCTTTTATCTTCATTAACTTACAAATAGCTTTAACCATTTCACTGCTTTCTAATGAATAGCCTTCATTATTTAATAAAATACTATTAACTAAAAACTCTTTTTCTCTATCTCTTAGTATATATTCTTCAGGAAGTTTTAACAATAAAACTAAATCTATCATTATAGATAAAAATTCTTTTTTTGTATTTACCTTCTTTATGTTCATTGCTTACTACTTTAATTATTTAAATATGCTGCAAAGATAGAGTATTTATTTTTAATATAGATGGGTATCAATTATATCTATATTTTAATAATAGATTGTATATATAAAAATAAAATTGTACCTTTGTGTAAAATATAATTAATATATACATGAAAACACAGATTTTATTTAATGGTAAACACCATACATACACAACAGGTAAGAAAATACAGTATTCATCTGTAAGTGGTCTTATTGGTAAATTTAAACAACCATACAATGGTGACTACTGGAGCAAGTATAAAGCATATGAAGCACTTCTTAGTACTAATAAGCTAAGAGAGCTTAGAAAGTTGTCAGGCTTTGAACTACAAGATAGTGCTTTATTTACTTTTCTTGATAACTATGTAGATCCTAAAGATGTAGCTAAACAAGTTAAACTAATATTAAAAGATTGGAAACATGAGAAAGATAAGTCTATAATTAAAGGTAATAATTACCATGACTTTAAAGAGAAGCAAGCAATAGAGATGGGATATGTAATTAATCCATTTACTAATTTAAAGGTTGATACAATGCATTCTACTATTGTAGAGTATAAAAATAACATTGAATATAGAAAGCCTAACTTTGAATGCCTTAGAGATTTACCTGATGGTTATCACCCAGAGCTTATATTGTGGAATAATGATTACAAGCTAGCAGGACAAGCAGATAGAGTGTTTACTGAGACTATAGATGGTATTAGATATGCTTCAATAGATGATTTTAAAACTTCTAAGGTAATTAAAAAAACAAATGGTCATTGGGCATATAATAAAGAAACAGGTAAAAAGTTTTTTAAAGGTAGCTACATGCTAGAGCCTCTAGGACATTTGCAAGATTGTAACTTAAATCACTATAGACTACAAATATGCACATATGCTTGGTTATTAGAGCAAGAAGGTTATAGAATTAGATATTTAGCTTTTACTCACTTAAATGAGATATATAGATTTGAATATATGAAAGCTGAAGTAGAAGCTATGATAGGGGTTGTACCAAAGCCTATAGATTATGCAAGTTTAATATAATAAAAAAGGGATGAAGTAATTAAACTGCATCCCTTTTCTTTTTAATAGATATTATTTAATGTTCATAGTCTAGCATGTATGTATTTAGGTAATTATTATTATAAAACAAATGAAACTTATATGTTGTCATTGGGTAGAAACTATTACCTGCTGCTACAGACTGCGTTAGAAGCCTTCTGTCAAGAGATTTATCCCTGATAGTATAGATTGTATCACTTTGCTTTTTAATTGCGTCTGTGATGATCTTACCACCCACTACAGTGATTTTTGTTTCATCTATTGCTTCCTTGTTAGGATAATCATTTATAATTGCTAATATAAATGAATATATAGCTTTTAAATCTTCTTCATTATAAAACTTTAGGTTATTGCTCATCTTGTTTTATTTTATTTATTATTCTCTTATCAATCTTTATATAAGGCTTTTTAATTTTATTAGGTTTATTTTTTACTCTATTGATGATAGGCACTAAATCATCTACATCATTAAATAGCTCCTGATCAAATAAAATAATTATTTCTTTTTTAATTGCATTATTCATAATACATTATTTTACAAGATAATTTATAATTAAAACTACAAGCACTTAAATTATCTTTAATTGCTTTATCTAGAGCTATGCTTCTATCTTTTTCTGTAAGATATATTTGTTTAGCTACCCTAGTATTTTCTAATTTACAACAATCACAATCAAACTTGACTGTGGTTTTTAATACATAACCTTTAACAGGTTTTAACTTCTTTAATGAATACATTTTAATTAATTTATTTGATGCAAAGGTATGAAATAATTCTGATATTATAGATGCTACAGTAATTATTTTCAATGTTTGTTGAGAAGTTGTGGCACATATCAACCAAAATATGGCACAAAGCTGCCACAGCTTTCTAGCAAATACAGGGGTTTTTATGATCTGCTTATTATTATTACTGAGAATAAATGTTAACTAAGGAGTTTAGTAATTGTTGTATCACTAAAATGCATAAACATACTATCATCCTTTAATCTACCCTTCCAACTAATATTAGGATTTAATACCCAATAGGTTAATTCCTTCTGTTGTGAATCAGAGTAGTATCTTATTTGTAAAAATACCCCTAGTATTCTAAGTCTATCTATTACTTTACCAACCCTATGTCTATTAATAGAGAAATGATCCCCAAGCAATAATAAGCTTGTATCATCTGTAATAGGTTTTAAAGCATTTGTACCCATCTCTGCCATAGAACACATCAGGGATATAATAGAGTTCTCCTCATGGCTTATTATACCATTCTTAACTAAGTTAGATAGCCTATCATTTTTAATATGAAATCTATCATAGTCTAGCTTTGACTTACCATCAGGAATATTATTAGGTTTTTTATTTATCTCCATTATTTCCCCTGTCTCTAAATCTATTTTAGCAGGTACTTCATTATGTCTTAGTTTGATTTGTGCTGTATACATGTTTTTAATTGCAAAGATACAAAATATATTTGATATATGCTGCTCCTTCTATACAGATGAATGATATATTTTTAAACTTTTTCTAGGGGATAAATTAATTTGGTTTTTAAAATCCAACCCTCCCCCCTATAAAGGTGTATAAGCATTTTGATAGTTGTTAATTTATTGTTAATTAGTTAGTTTTAATTTAGTTTTTAATTAATTTTATAAAATAGGGGGTGTTCAATTATTTCTCTATATATAGTATATATTTTTTAAAAAAAATTATTTTTAACTACGTTTGGACTCGTGTTACATCACACCCCTACTATACTTTGGAGTGGTACAAATACCCTTCCCCTTTGATTGTCAGGATGACAATTGCTACCATCCTAAATATAAAGATCATGCCTAATGTAACTAACGTTGTAACCCTTGGTCAATTCAAGACAACTAACAACCTAACATCTCTTGATGTAGTCCTTTCAAAGTCTCAGAAGCGCTATGTTGTAGTCAATGGTACTGTCATCATGATGGCACCAGACACAGATACAAAGACACCCATGTTCGTTGTGAGCATGTTGGATAAGGACACAGGGGAGACCTGGCAGTTCATCACTAGTACTGAGCCTAAGGCTCTGAACGTGATAGAGACCATCTAGTCTCACCACACCCACCACTAACGCAGTGGTCTAAGCAATGCAGCTGATGCATTGGGGTGTGTTCATTTCTTTCTTTGTTAACATCTAGCATTGCACTCTTCTTATAGAAGGAGTAGTGCTATGTTCTTTATAATTATCACCTTAATTAAAATTAAATCCTATGTATACAATTGAAAGTTTACTTCATCTAGGCAATCCTACTGAAGAACAAAGCAATATCCTCAGCTACATGTTAGCTAAAGGATATAAGTCATGTAAGATGACTACTAGTGGTGCTACTAGTGGTACTAGAAAGTACACTAGATAGTTGATTATCAGGTAGTTAGTGGGTGATTAGTTGATGATTAGTAGCATTTGCTATATATCAAATCAACTAATCATCTACTAAAAACTAACTACATTTGCATATTCTAACAAAGATATGTACATTTGTCACAATACTTACAAGCCATAGCCTGGCATTTTCAAAAGCTATACATAAAGATGTATAGTGCTAGTAATAGTTGTTTGGCATAATGTTATAGTAATATAGCAGATCTGCACGTTGCTCCTGATCAGAGTGTAAAACTGAATCCACAAGCAATGAACCTAGCTGTTTTTAATTTATTAACCACCCTAAAACAAATATAATGAACGCTAAACAAGAATTAATTCAATTAATTGATATTGCTACAATTAAATGTGCACTAATAAGTAATGAAGGTGATATCTATCAACTACCAGTAAAGCACACTAAAGCTGAACTAGTAGCTTTTATAGAATCACTAGACTTTAAATACAATCATGGCTTTGGTACTCAAGAATTATTTGGCACTATTTGGCTAAATGATGGTTCTTGGCTAACCAGAGATGAATATGATGGTTCAGAATGGTGGGGAAGATATAGTCTACCTGATATTCCCACAGTACTATTGTAAAACAAGGTTGGTAAACCTACAAGATTCCATTTTTAACCACCTAAATCAACAAATAATGGATGCATCTGAAATATTAGACAAGAAGAAAATAGTTACTGAGTTTATATTAGCTAATAGAGTAGAAAAGCATTTAATACCTTTGTTTTTCTCAACACCTGAAAAGAATATTGAAAATGCTTGTATAGCTATTGAACACAATGCTGATATATATACTGTAATGTATGTACTTGGCGGTAGTGGAAGATTTTATTAACATATTAAATCAACAAATAATGGAAGTATATGAAGTTATATCCACCAATCTAGATGTTAATGATGGCTATTTCATTAACAAATTATTCTCAAACAAAAAAGCAGCTGTAGAATATGCTAAAAAAGACACTATTGACAAAGATGGTAAAAACATAGTTGAAGATTTAGAAGGTACTCTTGAAGTTTATTCAAGTAAAGATTTAAAATACCAACCTTCTGATAAAAAACCTGCCATATACTATAGGTCACACTATGGTAATTTTAGATGTGTTGTCTTTATTAAAACAAGAACAGTTGAACAATAAAAACATTATAGGGTGAAATGCCCTTATTTAATCACCTTAAAATTAACAAATAATGAACAATTTATTAAAAGTATTTGTATGGATGTCAGTACCAGTATTAACAATTATCTTAATTGTCTTGGTAATTCAAATGACAACTAATAATATTAAAAACAATGATAGCTGTATTTATAGCATTTATATCCCTTCAGATATAATACATATAAATGACTGCACTCTTGTAGTCAGCTTTGAAGTAGCTGATACTTCTTATACATTTGATTCTAAAGCAGAGTTAAACAACTACATTGAAGTAGTTACAGCACATGCATCAAGTGTATTTGGATATCAACAAGATCTTCAATATCAAATTAACAGTGGATATATAATATCTAGATCTGTTATAAATGAAGATGAAAGCTACACAGAAATGATATACACAGGTCCTAATTGGACTGTAGATGCAACAAAAGATACATCATTTATTTTAGCTACATTTGATAGCTTAGAGAAAATATATGACCCAAAGACAAAAAGTATATTGTATGAATCATATAATATGCCGTAAGATAGGATTTTAGGATGGTGGGAGAGTGGTGCTGTAATGGTGCTGCTCTCTTTTTAAAATTAAATTAATTATAATGAACATAAGATTTATTAAATCATTTGAAGCTCTACAAATAATAGGAGCATGTAGCAAAGAAGAACAAAAAGTATTACTAGCAGATAAATGGGGTAAACTAATTGTATTACAACGTGATGTATTTATATCTAAAAATTTATATAAAAGCATTAGAGAGCATTGTGATGCAACTATAGTTGATAGTATATTTGGTGTAGAAATAAAATTTAAAGTTGGTGACTTTGTAATAGGATGGTGGACTGATGATTTATCATACAAACATAAAGCTTGGAGAATATCTAAAATGGATAGAAATTATGCGTACCCACCAAATACAAATAATAACACAGATGTAGATAATGTTAGACTTGCTACATCTAGAGAAATAAGTGATAGTAGTGATCATGTAGTTGACTATTCAAAATTAAAAACAGGAAGCATAGTTGAATTAAATGCTAAGTATATTTATACATATGATCATGTTATAACAGCTGAAATAGTATTTTATAAAACAAACTGTTTTATTTCTCATATTGGGTGGGATAATTCTACTGATAGTGAAAAATATACAACAGTTGTACATAATAATCAGTTTTTGCCTTTTAATGCTAAAAACTTTGATTCTTGTATATTAAAAGTAATAAAATACTAAATTACTTGCGAGATACATATTTATTTTTTAATCACTTTAATTTTTTAAATAATGTCACAAATATTAACAAAAAAAGATATCAGTAGTATATCAGTATTACCATTTCAAAGACAAGCAAACCTAAGATCATCATTAGTAAAATCTATGAACAAGTATGGCTTCTTAGGATCAATACTACTAATAAGAACATCTCTAATAGATGGTGTTGAAAAACTATACATTGTTGATGGTCAACATAGATACTTAGCAGCTAGATATTTAAATCTAGATATACACGCTGATATAATTAGCTCTATTGAATCCAAAGAAGAGTTAGTAAGATTAATTGCTACCCTCAATTCCACAGGAATTAAATGGACTAACTTAGATTATATTAATGCTTATGCAGCTCTAGGATCTAAAGAATACATACAACTATTAAATACATGCGCTAAATGTTCTAAATTATCTGTTGTTACTACTATAAAAATAATAAGGGATGCTTGTATAAAGCCATTAAATGCAGACGTCAAAGAAGGAGAACTAAGATTGTCACCTAAACTATTAGATAGTATAGTAGAATTAAATAGTTTATTACAAAAAATCCCTAAATTACAGATAATCAATATGATTGGTATTTATAGAACTATATTATCAGGAAAATATGATAGACAAGTGTTTATTACTAATTTTAATAATAATATAGATTCATTAATGCCTCTTCTACCAGAAGAAAAACATAGAATCTATAAATCATGGTTCTAAAGTAAATTAAATTACTTGCGAGATATAAACTGTAATTGTTTATATGAACATTTGAACAGACATAGTCTTAGTAAATCTTGCAACTAATTATTTTTAAACAATATTAAATAACAATTAAATTAATCAAATGAAATACAAAATAACAGATAATGACATAAATAAACTTGTCTCTATCTTATTTCTATTAGTACTATTAGTAGCACTTGCAAGTAACACTAGTTACAGTCAATCACTGATGGTGAATAATGATGGACGCTTGATGTTAGAAATCTCTGATGAAGAGAAAGCTATCAAGTCTTCTTCTAGCTGTATTAAAGCTAAGCAGGACATTAAGTGGGAGACTCACATCAACAAACAAGTAATTATGTGGGAAGTAAAGTATATAAAAGATACTAAGATGTATCTTCTGTATAAAAGTCACACTAAATACTATGAATCTTATACCATAGCAGGTATCAGGAGCAAGTATGCTTCTGACTTGTTGGGTAGAGAAATTAAAGTGCTTTAGTGGAGTATTTATTGTATAATAGGCTTGTAGATAGTTGTTATGATATAATAACTACTTTAAAATATGAGCTTAGTGAACCATTTAAAAATTACATCTTAGTAGTGCTATTAGAAATGATTATGTTGTTTCTAATAGTACCCAGATGTAGAAGTCCTGGCTTTATCCTTACAAAGAAATATAAAAATATATAAAATGGGCTGATGACCTTAGAAATAACAAACACTTAGCATAAAGATGTTAGGTGTTTGTTTTTATTAATATCACTAAATCATTTATCAATTATGTTATTATCTGTAAATAATATTGGTGATAAAGTAAAAATCACCAATGTACAAAGCTTAACAAAGAAAGATATGAAAATACTTTCTAAAAACAAATACATCTGCACAATAGAAGATGTAGACATACTTCCCACAAATAAAAAACCTATTAATTCTATTTATACAGTAGAATTAAAAGGAGCTATCTTTTTAACAGGAGATTTTAAATTATTAACCACCTAAAATAAAAACAAATGAATGTAATTGGACAAGATAAGCTTGTAACAGAGCTAGATAAGATTTTCTCCATCTTTGAAGCAAGTGAAGGAGAAATTAAACCAAGTTTTATACTCACTGGGGAATCTGGTAGTGGTAAAACTTTTGTAATAGCAAATCTTGCTGTTAAATATAAAGTAAATTTTATTGAGATTAATGCTGCTCAGCTAACAAAAGAAGGGGTTAGTGGTAATAGTCTATCAAAAGCACTAGGTCCACTATTAAATATGCAAAAACAACTCACTGTTGTATTTGTAGATGAGTTTGACAAACTATTTATTAGTGGCAACTCTAATGATTCTTCAGCACATGAATCAACAACAGGAGTACAGAATGAGTTTCTAAAATTATTAGAAGGTAAAACAACTCAAGTATTTGGTGATTATGGTAAATATATACAAATAGGTTTAGATAAAACCTTGTTTATATTTGCTGGAGCATTTAATGGTGAAGCAAATCTAACCTTAGATAGACTAAGAGAGATAGGGGTTAAAACTGAATTTCTAGGTAGAGTTGGTTTAGTATATAATACTCAGCCACTAAAGCTAGAAGATTTATATTCTATTGTAGATAATAGTGATCTATTAACTAAATATTGTAAGTTATTTGAAGCTGATTATGAGACAGTAGCATTGTACATAAAAGGTTATATAACCAAGTTTTATGATAAAAATACACTTGGTGCAAGAATGATTAACACTCTTGTACAACAGTATTTTATAAAAGGCGGTGTATTAAACCTAGATGATGCTAAAGAAATAACATTTCAAAAAAAATTATCTTTAGTATAAACAAATAAGATTCACCTATTTACTGTTAAAGTGGTAGGTGAATCTATAAATGGGGCACAAATGGTATCGACAGGTATTGGAAGATTTAACATCAGCAGTGAGTATAGTAAAATCTCACTTAAATAAAGTTACTAAAACAACAAACGGCAATTTATTTAATAAATTAGTTAATGGTGCTAAGATAGTATCATTAGCTCTAAGTAGACCACAAGTAGCTTTTGCTGCTTAGTCTTAGGTAAACAAAATGGTTAGTTATAATTTCTCTGTTTTAGTATTAATATAAACAGAGTGGTGGACCTTGGCTAGTATACTAGTCATCCCTTTTTAATGTTTGTAAGATACAGAACTTACAAAAGCTGTATAAGTGTTATTTTAGAATTTACTCTGGACATGAGTTCAAATCTCATGTGCTCCACTGATTCCAATTTACTTGGTTTTATTCACAAGAGAAGCCTATTTAAACAATTAAGTGTTTGTGGGTTTCTTTTTATTATTCACCTTAGTATAACAACAAATATGAAAAGTAAAAGAGATTTTATATTAGAAACATTATTACCTTATAAATTAGATCCTAGCACTTGTGCTATTGATAGTAGTGGCTATTGTGAATATTTAACAGAAGATGGTAGAAAATGTGCTATTGGTAAGCATATGCTACCAGGAATATGGCAAAAATATTCTAGACCATTAGTAGCTTTATTTATGGAGTATAATAAAGAAGAAATGCTAACAAAAGAAGCTAATGACATGAATTTAAAAAATATTGAATGGTATGCTATTCAACACTATCATGATTCAATAGCTAAAAAACATGCTATAATTTCAAAAGAACAAGCAGTAATTAACATAGAAACTACCACAGGACTTAAATTTCCTGAGTTACATTTTACAGAGTAAAACAATTATCCCATAGTGTAATGGTCAGCACATCTGTTTTTGAAGCAGATAGTTGTAGTTCAAATCTACATGGGTTAACTCAATATATAATTATATAATTTTTTAACATTTTAATTCAAATATCATGGATATATTTAATATCAAATTGTTCTCAGGAAAAATCACAGGTAAGTCTGGATTTAACTTTAGTAATTTTGTAAACCTATTAGACAGCAATGTCAAGTATAGCCTAGCTCTTGTGCTTTTAAAAGCATTGGGGTTAAAAGTATCAGTAACTGATACAAACACAATGGAGTTCTTGGTGAGTAATCCTGCTCACAAAGAAAATTTTCAGGGATGGCTTGTTGAAAAGCAGGAGTATAACAAGAAGCAAGACAAAGTAATACTACAACAAGTAGTAGCAGAAGAAGTATAACACTTAGGTGTATAGAAAGTAATTAATATCAATTTATCAATTTATTAAAATTTATTATTATGTGGACAATTAATCCAGTTACTAAACAAGAAGAACAGACTTTTCAAGGAGAATTAGCAGGTCAAGCAGGACCTATTCAAGTAAACAGTAAGGGTACTGAATATAGAATAGTGCCTGTTAAACTTCCTAGTGGAGTAGTTAGAAGTGCTCGTGTATATGAGAGAAATTACACCAAAGGAATGACAATAGGAACGTCATACTTGTGTACAGTGACTAAGTATGCTGATGCTAATGGGGTACAACAGTTTGATACTGTAATATCTGCATTAACTTCAGCAGCAAGAGCAACAGCAGCAGACTTTGATTTCTTAGGAAATGAAGTAGCTGAAGTAGCAACTGCTGGTGCAGTAACTGCTGGTCAAATCTAAGATTTAAAAATATCCCCCATTACATAAATAGTAGTGGGGGTTTTTATAATGAGACAAATAAAGGCAAACATAGCTAACATCAATGGTATTGATTTTGGCATACACAATGTAAACTGTATTCAATGGTCCAGAAATGGAATATATAAAATATGGGTAGATAATAATGACTGCTATGATCCAACCTTAGCAGGATTGACCATGTTTACATGGGATAAAGAAAGACAACTATTTGTAGTTGGAAACCTAAAAGCTACTATTATGGAATAAATAAAAAAATAAAACATGATTACATTAATAATAGGAGATAGGTATAAAACTAGCTGGCAATTACAGCCTAGTATGAGCTTCATGTTGCTATCTATTAATGGTAGTACATGTGTTCTAGGAACAAAAAGAAAGACATTCACAACAACCACAAGTAGCTTGAGAATGATTTAAAATAATAGTTGTAATACAAAGTAAAAAAGCTCGTACTGACTTTTATCTAAGAAGTGCAGAATTTACAAGGCTGGTGAAGCTCCAGAAGTATTACAACTATTTTAATTAATTAAATAATATAAACATGAGCAATTTAAAAGTTGGAGATGAAGTAAAAATAATTAATTTAGGTGCATATTATCCATCTTATACTGACATGTTTATTAAGATGGGTTTTAAAAATATATCTATTAACAAATTACCTTCATCTATTAAAACATCAGTATTTACTATTTTTAATACAGAAATTCATCCTATTCGTCACAAATGGTTACTAGGCTTAGAAAACAAGAATGGTGATCAAGTACTTATAAACTCAGATGGAGTTGAGAAAATTAATACTAGTATAACAATTAAAAATAAAGATATAATGTATACTAGAAAAGAAGTAATTGAAGTAATTGAAAAGTATTTATTATTAGAACATTTTGAAATATATACAAAAACTAAAAGAAGTTCAATTAAAAAATGGGTCAAAAATAATTTTTAATTAATAATTTAAAATAAATAAAATGAAAGAAGTAGTAGAAATACTAACCACTGTTTTCACATTTGTAGCATTAGTGTTCTACAATGCTTTTTGTTGGGGTTTTGTAGCATCAATATTAATAGCCTGGTTTGTAGTACCAGTTTACCCTGATTTTGTAAAATTAACTTGGTTGCAGTATGCAGGAATAATGCTAGTTATACAATGCTTTTTACCTACATCAAGCTGTACTATAAAAGAAGAGTATAAAGATAAAGATAAGATGATACTTAGATTTATTATTAATCCTTGGTTGTTGTTACTAATTGGTGCAATATTACATTTAATCTATTAAATAAAATAATATGGCAAATAATATGTATGGACCAGATTTAGATGATTTACCAGGATGCATGCTTGCGTCACTATTATTTCCTTTTATACTTTGGGTATGTTGGGAAGTAGTTGATTATTTTTGGATAGATCAAGTATTTACAAGTTGTGAAATAATTATACCTGAAATAAAATTAATTATTAATAATA
>Ga0105045_10002084_pt1 | contig 16742 bp, 18 predicted proteins | sample MAT02_FD_78089 | JGI IMG/M metagenome (GOLD analysis project Ga0105045, IMG submission 78089) | Freshwater microbial communities from Lake Fryxell liftoff mats and glacier meltwater in Antarctica - MAT-02 (megahit assembly) | ecosystem: Environmental > Aquatic > Freshwater > Ice > Liftoff... | reverse complement strand
GGACAATCGGCCGTTGAAATTTGAGGAATTTGAAGACCTGACCAACCAAGTCATATTTGTGAGTGCTACCCCGGCTGATTATGAACTCACCCGTTCAGGTGGTGTCGTTGTGGAGCAGATCATCCGGCCTACGGGCCTACTCGACCCGGTCATAGAAGTTCGGCCCAGTGCCAACCAAATTGATGATTTGCTTGATGAAATTGACCAGACCATTACGGCTGGTTTTCGGGTATTGGTGACGACCCTTACCAAACGGATGGCGGAGGAATTAAATAAGTTTTTGGAAAAGGCCGGTGTAAAGTCCCGATATATTCACTCAGAAGTCAAGCCGCTGGATCGGGTGGAGATACTGCGGGAGCTTCGACTGGGCGTATTTGATGTTTTGGTGGGGGTAAACTTGCTGCGGGAGGGATTGGATCTTCCGGAAGTGTCCTTGGTCGCCATATTGGATGCGGACAAGGAAGGATTTCTCCGGAATGAACGGAGTTTGGTGCAGACCATTGGGCGGGCTGCCAGAAATGAGCAGGGTAGGGTCATCATGTATGCCGATAAAATGACGAATTCCATGCAAGTCGCCATCGATGAGACAAACCGAAGGCGTGATATTCAGCAAGCGTATAATTTGGAACATGGCATTGTGCCCAAGACGATCTTGAAATCCAGGGAGAGAATCATGGGGCAAACCAAAGTGGCTGATAGTAAGAAAAACGCAAAAGTTTACGCGGAAAATTTCGATGGCGAAAGTAGTGTGGCAGCGGATCCTGTCGTGCAGTATCTGAGCAAGGATAAGCTGGAAAAACTTATTTCCCAAACGCAGAAAAGAATGGAGTCCGCAGCAAAGGATCTCAACTTTATGGAGGCTGCCCGGCTTCGGGATGAGTGGCAGGGTATGAAAAACAGGTTGGCAGAACTAAACAGGGGATTGGGATGAAAAAGGTAATCGGTATTATAAGTCTGCTCTGGCTGGGTGTATTTGTGGATGCGCTTGCCCAACAGTCCGAAGGGAGCATCCTAATTTCGGGTGCTGTAGATGTCATCCGAACAGATGTTCCGGGCGTGATAACCCGATCTCAGATAGGTCTGGAGTCTAATTATTTTTACCGGCATAATTTGTCCTTATCTGCGGGTTACGAATTCAATGATGGGCAGAATAACCAAGTAACACTGGGCGGCAGATATTACCCTTTGGAACCTTTGTTTATCCGAGCCAGGGGATTAGTAGGTTCCACTTCGGATTTCGCTTTGGGTGCAGGATATACGCATAATATTAGCTATCGGCTAAGGTTGGAAGGAATGTCAGATTATTACCTGGGATCCAAAGCGCTTGGTTTTCGGGTAGGTATTGGGTTTTTGATAAATTAGCATATTATGACGCTTCAGGATATTTCCAAACTTGCCCTGCAGGGAGAAGGTCTCCATGTTGAGTTCAAGAAAAAAGCGGCTCACCCCGAAAAAATTGTCCGTGAGATTGTGGCTATGGCCAATACGGATGGGGGTTATTTGCTTATCGGCGTGGATGACGATGGGACAGTAAGCGGGCAGCGGTTTATCGAAGAAGAGGTTTTTGTCATGGACAAGGCAATCCGGGAACTCATATTTCCGCCTATCTCACCTGAGAAACACATCTTGGGTATAAATGCCAAAAAAGGGATTGCGGTATACCAAATTAAAAAAAGTAGCGAACGTCCGCATTTTATCTTTGAGAAAGACAAGAAAAAAGCCTTTGTCCGGGTCAGGGATAAAAGCATACAGGCCAGCCGTGAGATGTGGGAAATTCTCAAAAGAGAAAAAAAGCAAGAAGATATAGTATTTCAGTATGGAAGAAAAGAGGAAATCCTCGTGAAGGCATTGGAGAATCAGCCTTCAATAACTTTGAAGCAATTCATGCAGCTGGCAAAACTACCCGTTTATGTGGCTTCCAGAACCTTGGTGAAGTTGGTATTGGCAAATGTACTACAGGTAATTCCCCAAGAATCGGAGGATATCTTTGTCAGGAAGGGTCTTTCGTGAGTTCTCCGATGACATCCCGGATCAAGTCATTTTCGAATCCTCTAAAAACCAGAAAACGCTGTACCTTGGCTTTCTTTTTCAACTCATTGGGCTCCTGAGTTAATTTCCATTTTCTTTCGGCCAAGTATTTCAGTACAGCCCAATATTCCTCCCCATCAATTTGTTCAATAGCCTTTATGATGATGTCTTCGGGAATATCGCGCATTTTTAATTCTTGCCGGATTCGTATCCTCCCCCATTTCTTGAGCGTAAAACGCCCCCTGACAAATGCCTCCGCAAAGCGTTCCTCATTGAGAAATCCTTCATTGGTAAGTTTATCCAATACTGGGTCAATTTGAGAAGGATTTAACCCCAATTCTTCCAATTTGCTTCTAACCTCTGCAATGCACCGTTCTTGATAGGCACAGTACGCCGCTATTCTTTCTTGTGATTTGGCAAGTGAAATTTTCTTTTTCGGTGCTTGACCTGAATTTTCTTTTTCTGAGAGTGACATTTTGCCTATTTTTGAGCTTCCTTAGAAAAACCGGTAATTTGATATCCAAATATATAAAACCTAACAGAATATATCATGCGAAAAAAAATAGTAGCGGGAAACTGGAAAATGAACTTAACCTTGGAAGAAGGGCAAAAGCTCACTTCAGAAATTGTTAATATGGTCAAGGATGAACTGAATCAGGCCGTCACAGTGGTAATCAACCCACCATTTACCCATTTACAATCTGTAAAAAAACTGGTAGAGGGAGCAAAAAATATTTTTTTGGGTGCACAAAATTGTTCAAATAATTCATCAGGGGCTTACACGGGAGAAGTTTCGGCGGGTATGCTGGCATCGTTTGGAGCCTCTTTTGTCATCATTGGACACAGCGAAAGACGCGAGTATTTCAAAGAAACCAATGAACAATTAATGGCAAAAGTAAAGCTGGCGCTGGAAAACGGCCTGACACCAATTTTCTGCTGTGGAGAGCCTCTCGAAATCCGGGAAGCAAATACACAAGAGGCCTATGTCACCGAGCAACTTACAGCTGGATTATTCGGATTAAGTGAAACTGAAATCCAACAAATTGTTTTGGCCTACGAACCCATATGGGCCATTGGAACAGGCCGCACCGCCTCTTCTGATCAAGCACAGGAAATGCACGCTGCTATTCGCAAACACCTGGCTTTCAACTACGGGCAAGCCATTGCGGATGGGATATCCATTTTATATGGAGGAAGCTGTAAGCCTGACAATGCCCGCGATATATTTGGCAAAGCAGATGTGGACGGTGGTCTGATTGGCGGAGCATCCCTGAAATCCAGGGATTTTGTGGACATAGTCAACTCCTTTTAAAATTTTATCACACAACAAACTTCTAGGCTTGGCAGGTGATTTCCCTCTCGTGTATAGTCGGGTGACACTGCCAAGCCTTTGTTCATTTTAAACGTTACAATCCGCTACCATGAATTACATTGTCTGTAAGATTACCTGTTTGCCAGCATATGGAGAAATTTTGATGGCTGAATTGGCTGATATTGGTTTTGATTCGTTTATGGAGTCTCCACAGGGAATTGAGGCTTATGTGGAGGAAGGGCTTTTAGACCAGGCTGCATTGGATGAGGTGATCGGAAAATATGCTACCCAGACAGCGCTCACGGTTGCAACCGAATTGATGCCCCGGATCAATTGGAATGAGGAATGGGAAAAAAACTATGACCCCATCATGGTGGGGAAGGAAGTATATGTACGGGCGTCTTTTCATCCGCGCCGAGCTGATTTCGCCCACGAAATCATCATCAATCCAAAAATGTCTTTTGGTACAGGCCATCATGCGACCACGCATCTCATGTTGGAATTTTTATTGGAACTGCAAGTGGCGGGGAAGACCGTACTTGATGTGGGATCAGGAACAGGTATTTTAGCCATTATGGCGCATAAGTTGGGAGCAGCATCTGTGGAAGCCTTCGATATAGACGATTGGTGTGTCGATAATGGCGACGAGAATTTTAGCCTCAACGGATTGATGAACCTCCGGATGGGTTTGGGAACTATAAGGGAAGTATCTCCCCATGGACCTTATGATTTGGTATTGGCCAATATCAATAAAAATGTATTGCTTGATGAAATGGACCTATATGCCCGTATTTTAAGCCTCGAAGGCATGTTGCTGATAAGCGGGTTTTATGAGCATGACACACTGGACTTGATGCAGAAAGCCCAATTACTTCACTTGGTGACAGTTCGTCAACAAATTAGAAATAATTGGGCTGCCGTGGCATTTAAGAAAGTCTAAGGATTGCCATCAATGGGATTATCGAACGCGGGTGTAGAAGAGTTTAAGCATGATCAGGTTTTTATTTACCTTATACTGTCGCAAAGATCTTTTGGATTCATCCGAACCTACTGGGTTGTTTGGTGTGCTGGGGAAATTCGGATATAAAAACAAATCTGTTCTGATTAAGCCATTTCTGTAGATGGCATTGATATAAGAGGTTACCTGATTTCTAAATAACCTGGTTTCTGTGTTTAGTGACAGCGAATTTTGGCTTCCCGCAGAAGGAACTACATTTCCATTCTGATCGATATTCGTTTGGCTGGCATTTTCGGATTGCACGGAAATAACGGCACCGTCAAAACGGGTGTAGAGTCTATTGTTATCAGAAGCAAAATACAAGACCATGTTGGTTGTAGGACGCTTAAATTCGGGATATTCTGCTATGGGTCCGACCTCCATCAAAATTTGATTGAAGGTGATATTTTCTAAAGAATCTAGGAAGCTTTCTATCGGACTGGTATCAATTTTCACAAACATGCCCAAGTTGGCCTTTCCGCCAACCATATCACCAGGAATCTCATAGGCTACTCCGCGCTCAGTCATGATGGCAGTCGGTGTTCCTGACCTGTCATTCTTGACTTGGTTAAAATGTCGGGATTGAATCGTATTGATGGGATAAGTCCTTGACACGGTATCATTAGCGTAGTGATAATAGAGTATCATTCCTGTTCCATTACCTACTGCGGCCGAAATATTGGCATTATCGGCTACGTTTCCGGTAATCGCTATGCCGGGAAAATAATCCCTGAATGTAAAGATGTTTGAAAAAACAGGGTTATTGGTCGTCAATTTTTCAAAGAACTCGAGAGCCATGTCTGCTTTCACATCCATGATCAGAAAATTGGCAGTGTCGGGCTTTATGATAAAAGAACCCTCTGCAATCGTTTCCTCCGAAAACCGAAGTTGGCTGAAATTATAATATGAAGTGTCCCGAATAGGCTCCATCAACCTATGCACCTGATAGCTTTTGGGAGTACCGAATTCAATTCCGTCCGTAGCCTGAACATTTATCGTAAACTTGGCAGAATCAAAAATAGCCTCACTATTTGGTTTGGCGGCATTGGGGTTGAAAGAAAGCCTGCTATACCCAATTGACTCTGTGCTTCCAAAAAACGCATCCACATCTCCTCCAATCACCAAACGGCCCTGACTTGTTGTGTTGAAAGAGTCATAAAGAACCATAGAAGCAGAAAGGGGTATTTCTGTATAGAAAACCCCTATTTGATTGCTATTTGGATCAAGAACGAGTCCGATTTCTGATGGATCCGAACACGATCCTGCCAAATTTAAAATTAGGAATAAAGAACCTGCCAGTTTAACCGGCAAGCTCTGTGTAAATATTGTAATAACTTTCGAAAAGCTGTTCTTCTTCTTCGCTGTTGATTTCAAATCTCCTGTCTTTATTTGATGATTCTTCTATTAAATGAGTAAACGTGCCAGTGGTGTCCTCACCTCTGATAACAACATCGGCGTAGGCAGTTCCCAACTTCAAGAAACCCTCGTAGTCTTTAGATTTCAATGGAGCTAATAACGTGTCGTCGATATCGACCATTTTGATTTTATCGAACAGATCATCGCCAAATTTATGACTAAATCCGTTATTATAAATAGCGAATACGGATTTTGTGTCTTTAAATAAGGGTTCATTTTTGTAGGTGGTTTTGAGATACAGCGGTATGAGGCTGGTCATCCAGTCATTACAGTGAACTACGTCGGGAGCCCAGCCTAATTTTTTGACTGTTTCTATTACACCTTTACAGAAGAAAATAGCTCTTTCATCATTGTCTTCATAAAACTTATTCTGCTTGTCAAAGAAAACGCTTTTACGCTGAAAATAGTCTTCGTTGTCTATAAAATAAACTTGTAACTTCGCATTGGGAATGGAGGCCACTTTGATAATCAGTGGCTTTTCTTCTTCACCAACGGAAATATTTATTCCTGACAGCCTCACCACCTCATGTAATCTGTTCTTACGTTCGTTGATTAATCCAAATCTGGGAACAAGGATACGTATTTCCATTCCTTTTTCCTGCATGGCTTGAGGAAGGGCTCTAATAAAGTTTGCGACTTCAGAAGTTTGTAAGAAAGGGTTGATTTCACTTGCTACGTATAAGATACGGAGTTTGGACATATCGCATGTATTTTGTTAAGGGATATAACGGGACTACAAATTTACAAAAAAAATTGCGAAAAGCCATGGTTTTTGTTTTTATTAATATACTTTTGCAGCTATTTTGCTAAATGGAACCCTTCTAAAATTGGACATAATCAATCTAATTCCTAGATTAAAATTGGTTTTGAAGCCTTTTAACCTGGCACAAAAGCGAATCGGACTTGTGCCTACCATGGGCGCGCTTCATAAAGGTCACTTGGCGCTGGTAAAAAGATCCAAGGCCGAAAATGACCTGACAGTTGTAAGCATTTTTGTCAATCCTACCCAATTTAACAACTCTGAAGACCTGAATAAATACCCAAGGTCTCTTGATGCGGATCTAACTTTGCTTAGGAATGAGGGGGTCGACATAGTCTTCGTACCTGAGGTGGAGGAAATGTATCCCCAGTCGTCAGGTCTTTCCATTCACTTTTCTCTTCTTGAGAATACGTTGGAGGGCAAATTCAGGCCGAATCATTTCAGTGGGGTAGCGATCATTGTGGCCAAACTTTTTCACTTAGTGTCTCCGGACGTTGCGTATTTCGGGCAAAAGGATTTGCAACAAGTAAGCATAATTCGCCAACTTGTTTGTGATCTACACTTTGACTTGGAGATATCCATGATTTCATCTGTAAGGGAAAATGACGGTCTTGCCCTTTCCTCCCGAAACCGAAGGCTAAATGAGACCGAAAGACAGGAGGCCGTCGTTCTGTACCAAAGTCTGCAGTTCTCCAAAACTGAACTTATAAATGGCTTCTCTTGGTTGGATATCAGAAATAGGGCAACATCCCTGATCGCACAAAAATCGCTGATCCGACTTGAATACCTGGAATTGGTCAATGTCCGGGATTTTACGGTTGCCACCAAAATAAATTCTCAACGCGCTCAGGCTATTTGTATAGCAGCTTACGTGGGGAATATTCGACTTATCGATAATATTCTGTTAAGTTGATTGATATACTATCATTCCTTTTCCATGCATATCCAATTATTAAAGTCGAAAATACACCGTGTAAAAATATCCCAGGCCGAACTGCACTACGTAGGCAGTATCACCATAGATGAAGATCTGATGGATGCGGCAAATTTGATAGAAAACGAGAAAGTTCAAATCGTCAACATCAATAATGGGGAACGCCTTGAAACCTATGTTATCAAAGGAGTAAGGGGAAGTGGACAAGTTTGCCTCAACGGGCCTGCGGCAAGAAAAGCGCAAGTCGGTGATATTGTCATTATTATATCCTATTGCTCCATGGATGCCGAGGAAGCAAAGGGTCACCAGCCTGTAATAATTTTTCCTGACGAGTGGAATAGATTGATTTAAGGTGAAGCTTTCTCTCCGACAATTCGCACAATTGGTGGTATCTCTGCTATTGGCACTGGGGATTTTCTGGTTTCTGTACAAGGACATTGCCATTGATCAAATAAAGCAGGCACTTTTACAGACTTCATTTTTTTGGATAGGTGCCTCAGTTGTCATATCCCTGATTGGCTATTGGATTCGGGCCTGGCGGTGGAAGTTACTTATAGAAGCAGTAGAAAATCAACCTTTTCCGACTACCCGTGTGTTCTGGGCTTTGATGTTCGGTTATTTGATCAACCTTATTGTACCCAGAGCCGGAGAAGTTGCAAGGTGCGGTGCGCTAAAGCGAACGAATGGAATCCCATTGGGAAGCCTTTTTGGTACGGTCGTGGTGGAACGTACCGTTGATATGGTGTGCATGCTGGGGACTATGCTACTGGCCTTTTTACTGGAAAGGGCCGTATTTCTGGATTTGCTGGAAAGTTTGGTGGATTTAGAACAACTTAAAACAAGTCTGATGGAATGGTTGCCCTACTTGCCTACCATTCTTTTGGTATTTTTTGGCTTTATGTACTGGCTTTACCTTCGATTTAAATCAAGCGCCAAATTGCTGAATTTCCGTCAATTTTTAAGACAATTTGTCCGGGGAATAAAAAGTGTGTCAGACTTGAAAAACCCGGCCACTTTTTGGTTTTCAACGCTTTCGATTTGGATCATCTATTACGCCATGATGTATTTTGTGGCCATAGGTGTACCCAGTACAGCCGCCCTGAGTCCATCTTCTGTGCTGATGGTCATGGTGATGGGAAGTATAGGTATGGTCGTTCCAGTACAGGGAGGTATAGGAACCTTTCATGCCTTAGTGGCATTTATCTTGATGTTCTATGGCATTGTGGAGGAAGAGGGCAAGATATTTGCCATAATCGTTCATGGCTCTCAGGTGTTAACCATACTGCTGATTGGCATAGTCAGTTCGGTGATTTTGGCAAAATTAACATGGAAAGTTAAACCTGAAAACAAGTAGTTACGTAAAGAGAATTATTAAAAACAAACCGCAATGATACTGATTCTAATTGTAGTAGTATTTGGCATACTTGGGTATGCCGTAAGTAGTAGATTAAAAAGTAAATTCAGGGAGTATTCCCAAGTAGCCCTAAAGGCAAACTTGTCCGGTAAGGAGATAGCGGAACTCATGCTCGCAGATCACAATATACGCAATGTGCGGGTAAATAGTGTCGAAGGCCAATTATCGGACCATTACAACCCGATGGACAAAACAGTCAACTTGAGTCCGGATGTATATTATGGAAGAAATGCAGCTGCTACAGCTGTAGCCGCCCATGAATGCGGTCACGCCGTACAACATGCTACCTCTTATTCCTGGTTGCAGTTGCGATCCACGTTAGTCCCCATTCAGAATGCAAGCGGAAAAATCTTGAACATCGTGCTAATAGCGGCCTTGTTTGGTGGACTTGCCTTATTTGGCTTACCTTATGAGGTAGTTGGCATTATAGTGGTGGGTTCCTATGGGGTCTTGACCTTGTTTTCGCTGGTCACGCTTCCTGTGGAATTTGATGCAAGTCGTAGGGCACTTGCCTGGGTTCAGCAGCGGAATGTGGTAACTTCTCAGGAGTATGGCATGTCAAAAGACGCACTGAAATGGGCTGCAATGACCTATGTGGTAGCGGCAATCGCTTCGTTGGCAACATTGGCATACTATGCCTTCATTTTCTTTGGCAATAGAGAGTAAATTTACTAAACCAACTATTTACCGATAAAGGAGCAAGAAATTGCTCCTTTATTTTTGTGTGTCAGGCATGGTCATAATGCTATAGGGTGCAAGTCCCGAGCGAGAGTTGCAGTACTTATCGTTAGCCAATAGCAAGGGTGTCCCCGCTAAGGCGGGGCAGGCTGCAGGCGACTGCGAACCTGCCTGGCCGGCAGGCAGGTCTGAAAGAAGCTGGCGGCAAATATTCGAGCCTATGAACAGAAACTTCATATAAGGCGTGTATGTGTGGGTGATGTTGCAAAAGAAACAAAAGCCCTATACTGTACAGAACACATAAACGTAAATGGGGAGGCTACATAAATAGAAAGCATATGACCTTACCCTGAGAGATCTGGCCTTACATTGGCGAGGGTATGCGCGAATACCTGAGCGGTGAACGGTTACAGTGATGTAATTCGGTACTGTCAGAAGTCAGCAGAAGCCATATCAGGCAGGAAACGAGCCTTGTAAAGACATAAAACAAGGAGGTCTCACAAAAAAGACGAAGGGCTGAATATTAAAATAAGGGAACGATTTACAAAGTTTCAGGGAGAAGGCGGAAAACCGAAACTCGTAAGAGAACTGTTTGCACGAGGATAGGGCAGTACCCGAAAGTAAAATTCAAAAGGAGCTTAGCTTATCGGTGAAACAGTAAGGAAGTGACCCCCTGTGATCCAAAAGTCAACTTACAACAGGCTGATCAATGAAACACAGCCATCATTATTTTAACAAACCGCCGTATACCGAACGGTACGTACGGTGGTGTGAGAGGACAGATAGGGAAATATTCCCTATCTTCCTACTCGATTTTTACCTATTTTGATAATTAAACGATAACAACGATGACCTTTGAACTTACCGAAGAGCAAGAAGCTGTGCGTTATGCTGCCAGAAATTTTGCAAAAACCCAGTTATTGCCTGATGCGATCGAAAGAGACACCAAAGGTATTTTTCCTTATGAACAGGTAAAAGCTATGGGAGTTTTGGGATTTATGGGAATGATGGTCAGTCCCGAATTTCAGGGAGGAGGCATGGACTCTATTTGTTATGTCTTGGCTATTGAGGAGATTTCCAAGGTTGACGCTTCTGCCGGGGTCATCATGTCTGTCAATAATTCGCTCGTCTGTTGGGGGTTGGAGAAATACGGAACAAGAGAGCAGAAGGAAAAATATCTTTCCAAGCTGGCTACCGGAAAAATGCTTGGTGCCTTTTGCCTCTCTGAGCCAGAGGCTGGTTCAGATGCCACATCCCAGAGAACAACGGCAAGGGAAGTGGACGATTTCTATGTCATGAACGGAACCAAAAATTGGATTACAAATGGGGGAACTGCTGATGTTTACATGGTGATCGCACAGACAGATGCTACCAAAGGGCATAAGGGCATTTCTGCCTTCATAGTGGACAAAGGAACACCGGGATTTGTAGTTGGCAAAAAGGAAGACAAATTGGGCATACGATCTTCTGACACCCATTCACTGATGTTTACAGACGTGAAAGTTCCGAGAGAAAACCGAATTGGTGATTCTGGGTTTGGGTTTAAATTCGCCATGGAGACGTTGAACGGTGGTAGAATAGGCATTGCCGCACAAGCACTTGGTATTGCGGCCGGTGCCTATGAACTGGCTGTGGCCTATTCCAAAGAACGCAAAGCTTTTGGAAAACCCATCTGTGAACACCAGGCAATACAATTTAAACTAGCTGATATGGCAACTTCCATAGAAGCAGCGCGCTTGTTGGTGATGAAAGCTGCCTGGCTGAAGGACCAGGGTAAGGACTATTCTGACGCAAGTGCCATGGCAAAATTATATGCATCGCAAGTGGCTATGGATGTGACTGTTGAAGCAGTACAGGTGCATGGCGGATACGGATATGTAAAGGAATACCACGTAGAACGCATGATGCGGGATGCAAAAATTACCCAGATATATGAAGGAACATCTGAAATTCAGAAAATAGTTATATCCCGGAACCTATTAAGTAAATTGAACTGAAAGGTGCGGATAAAAAAAATATATAAATTTTTTTATCGTTGTTTAGTTTATTCTAATTTTTTCCTTAATATTGTCACATTAATGCAAGATGTATCTATACTATTAACGAAAACAACCTAAAGCCCACATCATGGAATATTACAATAAAGTAATAGAATCGGTAGGCGTAAGATATTTACGGGGGAATAATTACAAAATTGACCGACCCGTTACCATCTTAGACTACCTGGACAATGAGAACACCGTCATTTTGTTGCATAGAGGCAGTCTTCTCTTTGGTGATGATCAAGAAATTGTAAACGAAGGAGAAATTCTTTTTATCCCTGCCGGAAGATCGTCAAAGGTTTCCTTTGGAACGGTAACCAAAAGAAATGAAACCACCAACGACAGTTTCGTTGAGAATAAGAAGAAATACCTCCAAACTATCAGTTTCAAGGAAATAAAAAACCTTGAAGATGACTGTGTTACCTCGGTAACTTTTGAAGCCAAAGTATTTGATGTGGTGAACTTTTTCAACTCACTTGGTATTCCCCCTTTTGTCATCCGCTTCAACGACCGCATTGCGTCTATCGTGGAAGATATTGTCAAAGAATCGGAACAGACTACTCCCGGCAAGGAACGGGTAATGAAACTTTATACCGAATTGCTCGTCGTAGAGATAGTACGTCACATTTTGAAAAACAGGCTATTTGTGGAGGAACTTTCCACCAACAGTACTTATTTCAAAGATCCAAGACTCATTGATATGTTCAATTACATCAAAAAGAATATTGGAGGGGATCTTTCTAATAAAGTATTGGCCAAAGTGGCGAATGTATCCGAAGATTATGTAGGACAGTATTTTAAAATGTTGACCGGAATCAATCCGCAGGATTATATCGAATATCAGCGTATGGAAGCAGCTGTGGAACTACTTCGCACCACCAAAAAGAGTATTCGGGATATAGGAAGGGAAGTAGGTTATAAAGATACAGCCTATTTCTGCAGGAGGTTTAAAATGATGTACGGACTTCCTGCGGGGAAAATGAGAAGAAGAGAGTCTCTAATTAACGTTCAGGGATAGGTTATACATTTCGCAGTATTGCAAGACCTCGATCAAAAAGTCGGGGTTTTTTTCTGCCCGGTTGCCTATTACAATGATATCTGCGCCTGCTTGCCAAGCGGTTTTTGCTTTGTCTGTAGAATCGATTCCTCCGCCCACAAGTATGGGAGAGTCAATTCGGCTTCTCAAAGCTTTGATTAGCTCACTGGAAATCGGATGTGTTGCACCACTTCCAGTATCTAGATAGAAATACCCAAGTCCCAAAAAATGACCGGCTAAAGCTGTCGCCAGGGCCAGTTCTGGCTTATCGTTGGGTAAGGGTATACACTGACTCATATAATGGGCACTGGTAATGCATCCCCCGTCGACAAGCATGTATCCCGTAGGCAATACCTCAAGGTTTGTTTTAGCAAGAAGCGGGGCGGCGACGACCTGTTGCCCGATTAGAAGCTCTGGGTTTCGGCCGGATATCAAAGATATAAAGAGTATGCCGTCTGCCTTGTCAGAAAGTTGGATTACATTTCCGGGAAAGAGAACGATGGGTATCGGCCCTGTCATTTCCCTCATTCGGTGGATGGTATGACTAAGTTTTCGGGTAGTCATCAGGCTCCCACCTATTAATATGAGCTCCAGGGGATAATGGAGGGCTTGTGCCAAAACCTGCTTTAGCAGCTGTTGGTTTTCAAATTTATCAGGATCAATCAAAAGAGCAACTGCCTTTTTTCCACTTCGGTGCAACTCCTTTAAGCGAAGTCCAATAGAATTATTTCTTTTCACTTTCAGCCTGCATTTTTTCTCCCATCTTTTGAATAAATAGATTTTTGCCGTAATCCATAGCCATCCAAAAAAACCGCTGCCCCAAATTGGACAAAAATGAATATCCTTTCCTCTTTTTGATTTTCTTTTTAAGCTTTTTGGGAGAGGATTTACTTCTTGTAAGTCGGTATGCTGAATAGGTAGCCAATCCGGAAACAAGGACTATCCCGGCTATTTTAAGGTAAATACCAGAATCTTTTTTGACTAACTCGAGCTGCTTATTGAGGGTTTGTTCCAGTTCTTCGGATTGTCTCTCTAGGTCTAACAGTGTCATCTATTTTGCGGCTTTAGTTTTGAATAGGAAAATAAATTTTGTAAGGCTTCTGCTAAGTCTGCTTTGGAAAGACATGGTGTTCCTAATTAGATATAATATCAAAAGAACCAATAAATAAAAGCCTCCAACGCTTAAAAATCCCAAATAAACACTGTCCAGCAAATCTCCCAGATAAAAGGCTAATGAAATGCTTCCAAAAAGCAAGACAAACATTGATGCCAGAACCATCATGATCAAAACCACCACCCTGGTTACAATCGTACTTATATCCTCAGTGATTTTGTTGAAAGCAATTTTTATGCGGAGCTCTATAAGTTTCTTGACCGTTTCTAAAATTTCGGAAATGTTCATCATCGCAAGGAAATTTATATTTGTGATTATCGATAAAGGTAATTTAATACAATTAAAACAAAAACCTTGCTTAAAATTTTGAATCACCATTAAAATAAATAAAAGTGGATGTTTTTGCTTATAGGTTAATCCAATAACACTACGTCGAACCAATTGCCAATTTATAAAACTATTTTTTTAAAATAGCCACGGGGAAAATCCTCCCCAGAAGAAAATGGCAATCTCAGGTAAATGGTCTACCTAAAAACCAAAGTTAGCCGGAAAAAATGCTAGGCTTATGTCCAATAAATTCAATTCAAAAACCGGTAAGGATCACTTCGATTAATATCAAAGTATCGCGTTCAATTTCACGTACTGCAAGAGCATGATGGTCTTGGCATCAATTATTTCTCGCTGTGAAATCATTTTCAAGGCCTGATCAATATCCATTTCGAGGACTTCAATGTTTTCATGCTCTTGATCTACCCCACCTCCCTCACCCTTTTTCATGGCGCTGGAATAAGACGCTATGAAAAAATGCAACTTTTCCGTGACCGATCCCGGTGTCATATAGGCTTCCATTACTTTTCGAACTTCATTGATTTCATATCCGGTTTCCTCCATCGTTTCTCTTCGGATGCAGGTTTCCGGATCATCATTGTCCAAGACCCCTGCACAAGCTTCTATCATCATCCCGGAGATATTGTCATTGATGTAGGTTGGAAGTCGAAATTGACGGGTCAGGATGACGGTTCCTTTGAGCTGATTGTACAGTAAGATCACCGCACCGTTACCCCTGTCATAGGCTTCCCTGCTTTGGACTTCGACCGTTCCATCTGGCTTGGTATATTCGAAGGTTATTTTTCGCAAGGTGTACCAATTGTCAGAGAGGATTTCTGTTTTTACAATTTTCACTGCTGGAGTCATGGCATTTGTTCGGAATTCAGATGGGGGTATTTAATTATTTTTGAAATCTTGTGTAATTTACCGTTTATCCATAAGATCGAGATTTAACTCTTGTATAAGTGCCTCCATTTGAGGATTTAAGGTAAAAAATACGCAAACATGACGTTTTTCTCCGATTATGGTAAAACGCCCGCGAAGCTGGTTTATTGGGGTAAGCTCTGAAATCCCCTGGATGTCACCCGCTTCATCAAAAATGCGGCTGGCTTCAGTTTTTCGTTGTTCAAGTGGCTCGTCCATAAAGAAATTGTCTGCAAATATTCCCAATTTTTGTTCATCCCAGCTAGCCAAAATTTCTATAAGTTCGGATTTTCGCTGTTCTAGAATTGGGGAAGCCTTTGGGCTTCGGGGTTTTAAGTCGGCCATTGCAATCAGGGTATCCAAGGCCAAGGCATTGACACTGGATGGAGCTCCATAAGTCCGGTTGCTGAAAGAAACGACGCCAATGCCATAGTCCGGATAAATCCGCCATTCGCTTCCAAATCCAGGCAATCCCCCGCTGTGGGCGATGCGGACGATTCCCCGGCAATCTTTTTGCCAGCTTACCCCATAGCCATAGGCTAAAACTGCGGGACAGTCGGCGCCCCCAGGAGTTTTTGCTTCTGGAAACAGGGCATTCATGCGCCAGGGCTGGTGCATTTCCCTGATTGAACTTCGCCTTACTGGACCGGTCTCAGGTTCGTCTCTCGGAGGCCATGCATCCAAATGAACGGCGATATATTTGCCAAAGTCTTCTACTGAGCTGATCAAGCCTCCCATGGCCCCGTAGGATCCATCATGCATATATGGAACATCAATCCATAAACCCTCTTGCCACTGGTAGCCAAGGGCCAGAGATCCTTCAGGAATGTCGGTATATTCCCATTCCGTATTGACCATCCCAAGTGGAAGCAAAATTTCTTCTTTAATGTATTGTTGATAAGGTTTTCCACTGACATTTCCGATGATTTTTCCCAAAAGGGCATAGCCTAAATTGCTATATTCATAACTGATGCCGGGGACATTGGAGAAGGATACCCCTTCTCTAAGTACATCTAGAAGTTCCTCATCAGTGGCATCCAGCTGTTGATCGCCCCAAGGGTTGTCCTCAGGAAATCCGGCGGACATGGTCATAAGGTGTTGAAGTGTTATTGCGGGAGCGTCAGCAGTGAGTTGCCCGGCAAGTTCCATCTCCGGGATATAGTTTAAGACCGGGTCGGCAAGGTTGAGTTTGCCTTCATCGCGTAGTTTTAAGATGGCCATGGAAGTGAAACTTTTGCTCATTGAGGCAATTCTATAAAGTGTGCTTTTGTCTGCCTTTATTTCCGTTGAAATGTTGGCTGTCCCGCTGCTGCTTGCATACACCAGTTTCCCATCAGCCACAATCCCGAAACTGATGGATGGGAAATGATTGGAGTCGGCATAATCCATATAAAGTTGCTCGATGACGGGAAATGCCGCACTCATCCGATCAAAGGCCCCGGTGTCTTCGAATGCTGGAACCGAATAGGAATGAGTGGAAGTTGTGTTTTTCGGATTTGGGGATTCAGTTTCGGGGGATGGTCCACAGGATAGGAATCCAAGAAGAAAATAATGGGGTATATTTTGAAGGCGCATCTTATAGAAGTTAGTGGTTGGGGAGATTTTTAAAATAAAAAATAAACACCCCAAGATAGGCTAAACTTGATAATAACACCTTATAACTTTCTCATTTTGTTCAAGTGATGCGAAGCAGTAGTTATGAAGAAATTATTAATTGTTTTTCCCGTAAGTTGTTTGTTGGGCAATTTCATTATTTTAGC
>Ga0105045_10002083_pt1 | contig 16743 bp, 13 predicted proteins | sample MAT02_FD_78089 | JGI IMG/M metagenome (GOLD analysis project Ga0105045, IMG submission 78089) | Freshwater microbial communities from Lake Fryxell liftoff mats and glacier meltwater in Antarctica - MAT-02 (megahit assembly) | ecosystem: Environmental > Aquatic > Freshwater > Ice > Liftoff... | reverse complement strand
TGCGAAGCATCACGGGGCACCAGGAAAGGTGATGGGGCCGAACTAGGATCGACGTGTGTTCAAAGACGGTGTTTTTGCCCGGGCTGAATACCCCGTAAAATGTTCAAAAACCTTAGATGCCAACGATAACTCGGCATTTGCGATTGCAGCGTAACTGAGACCCCACAAGGTCTGGTAACAACGCTTGAGCAGGGTTCGGACCGAACCCGGTAACAGAATCGGAAACCGGCGGTTTGGAGAGCACCGAGCAACAGAAGCTCTCCACTTTCCCTGCATCCGATATGGGGCCTTGCGGTCTTGACGCCTGTAGTTTTGGGGGCCACTTGGAGCAGCCGTCCCCGAAGGTGACATGATGACCGAGCCGCCAGAATCCCCGGAGCCGCCCGACAGTCTCATCCCCTATGATGATATTGTGCAGGATTCGCTGCGCGGCGTGGTGCGCAGGGTGTTGCTGGATGTGGCGGCCGGCGGCGGGCTTCCGGGCAGTCACCATTTCTTCATCGCATTCCGCACCCGCTTCCCCGGCGTTGAAATGCCCAAGCATCTGCTGGAGCGCTATCCAGAGGAAATGACGGTTGTTCTGCAGCACCGCTATTGGGACCTGGCAGTCGAGGATGAGCATTTCGAAGTTGGGCTGACCTTCAACCAGGTGCCGGCGAAGCTGCACATTCCTTACAAGGCAATCTCCGGTTTCGTCGACCCGGCGGTGAATTTTGCGTTGCAGTTCGCAGTCGCCATGCCGGATCAGGCGCCACAGGCCGAGGTCGTGCCCGAGGTGGTGGGCGATCCCGGCTCCAACGTGGTGAGCTTCGATTTCAAGCGCAAGAAATAGCTGCGGGTTCGACCCAGCGCGCCATGCAGTTGTTCCTGTTCCGGAATGGGCACCGGACGCGTTGTGCCAGGCGGGATGTGGTATTGACTGCTGAGAATCCAGAAGGATCGCAATGACGATGCGCACCGAAACTGACAGCCTCGGCCCGATCGATGTTCCAGCCGATGCCTACTGGGGCGCCCAGACGCAGCGCTCGATCGGCAATTTTCCCATCGGCGACGGCGCAGGCGAGCGAATGCCGTTGCCGCTGGTGCATGCGCTGGCGCTGATCAAGCAGGCCGCCGCCCGGGTCAACCGGGCGCATGGACTGGATGCGGCGCTGGCGGATGCCATCGAAGCGGCTGCGGCCGAAGTTGCGTCCGGCCAGCATGATACGCAGTTTCCGCTGGTCATCTGGCAGACCGGATCAGGCACGCAGACCAACATGAACGTGAACGAGGTGGTGGCCGGGCGCGCGAACGAGTTGCTGACCGGGCAGCGTGGCGGCAAGGCTCCGGTGCACCCGAACGACGATGTGAACCGCGGGCAATCCTCCAACGACAGCTTTCCGACAGCGATGCACATTGCGGTTGCACTGGAGCTGCGCAACCGGATGCTGCCGGCGTTGCGGGGGCTGGCGGGGACTTTCCGGCGCCAGGAGGCGGAGTGGGCCGGCATCGTGAAGATTGGGCGCACGCATCTGATGGACGCAACGCCGGTGACGCTGGGGCAGGAAGTGTCCGCCTGGGCGCAGACGCTTGAGGATGGCGCGGATCGGGTGACGGGTGTGTGGCCGCGCCTTTCCCGCCTGGCCCAGGGCGGGACGGCCGTCGGCACGGGGCTGAATGCGCCGCCGGGCTTTGCGAATGCGATCTGCGCGGTGCTGGCGGAGCTGACTGGCGGTGTGCCGTGGGTTTCGGCGCCCAACAAGTTCGAGGCGCTGGCAACGCATGATGCCATGGTCGAGGTGGCAGGCGTGCTCACGACGCTGGCAGTTGGCTGCACCAAGATGGCCAACGATATCCGGCTGCTGGGATCGGGGCCGCGCGCCGGGCTCGGCGAGCTGCTGCTGCCCGAAAACGAGCCGGGAAGCTCGATCATGCCGGGCAAGGTGAACCCCACGCAGGCCGAAGCGCTGACCATGGTGTGCGCGCAGGTCCTCGGCAATGCCCAGGCGGTGGCGATTGCGGGCATGCAGGGCCATCTGCAGCTGAATGTCTTCAAGCCGGTGATCGCGCACAATCTGCTGCGCAGCATCCGCCTGCTGGCGGATGCGCTGGAAAGCTTCCGGCTGCGCTGTGTCGAGGGCATGCAGCCGAATCGCGAGCAGATTGCCGGCCTGCTGGAGAAATCGCTGATGTTGGTGACGGCGCTGGTACCGGAGATCGGCTATGACAAGGCGGCTGCCATCGCCAAGAGGGCGCACAAGGAGGGCACCACATTGCTGGAAGCCGGCCTGGCAATGGAGTTGGTGAGCGAGGATCAGTTTCGCCGGCTGGTGCAGCCGGAGAGCATGGTTTGAGCAGCCCTGCGGGGCATCGGCGCGGGCTGATGCTGGTGCTGAGTTCGCCATCCGGCGCGGGCAAGACCACGATGTCACGACGGCTGCTTGCCGGTGATCCGCAGATTGCGCTTTCCGTATCGGCAACGACGCGGCCGCCCCGCGCCGGCGAGATGGACGGGGTGGATTATCGCTTCGTGTCGGACGCGGAGTTCGAGCAGCTTGTGGCAACAGCCAGGCTGCTGGAATGGGCGCATGTGTTCGGCAATCGCTATGGCACACCGCGCGAGCCCGTGGATGCGGCACTGGCGGATGGGCGGGACATATTGTTCGATATCGACTGGCAGGGAACGCAGCAGCTGCGGCAATCGCAGGCCGGCGGCGATCTCGTTTCGATTTTCCTGCTGCCGCCGACGCTCGACGAACTGCACAATCGGCTGCGCACCCGGGCGAGCGACAGCGAGGCGGTGATTGGCGGGCGGATGGCGCGCGCGGCAGACGAAATCAGCCATTGGGCGGAATATGATTATGTTCTGGTTAATGACGATCCGGGTCAATGCCTGTATGAAATACGGTCGATTCTGGTGACGGAGCGGCTGCGGCGAAGCCGGCAGATCGGACTCGCCGGTTTTGTACGGGATCTGCTAACCGAAGGATGATTGCCATGATGCCTTTGAAATCCATGCTGTTTGCGCTCGCCTTCCTGCTGGCGCTGCCGGCCGCGGCGCAGGAAAAGAGCGATGCCGACAAGGTGGGCGATACTGCCAAGAATATGGCCACCAAGCCGCTCAAGGATCTGAACCTGCTGCGCGATGAAGTCCCGCCGGAGTTGCTCGAAGTCATGAACAACCCTTATTCCCTGGCTGGCCTGAAGACGTGCCGGCAGATGTCGGCGGAAATCGCCCGAATGACATCGGTGCTGGGGCCTGATGTGGACGCAGTGCAGGCGAAATCCGGCGAGACGGCGACCGAGGCCGTCCTCGGCACAGCGGAGTCGGTGGTTGGCAGCCTGATCCCCGGCGCCGGCATCATGCGCCGCCTGTCCGGGGCAGATGCAGCGCAACGCAAGGCGCAGGCCGCAGTATTTGCCGGATCGCTGCGCCGGGCCTACCTGAAAGGGCGCGCCGGCGGACGCGGCTGCAAAATCTGATAGGGTCGGCCGGCGCCAGAACGTGAACGCCGCCACCTTGCCCGCCGTCACCAGCCAAGCTACCACCGCAGGCGGGACTGCCAGAGCAGGTTCCGTTCAAATGGACTCATTCGGGCGGAATCCCATGGGAAAAAGCAAGGAGATAGAGCAGCCGCTCTGGTGCAACCAGAGCGCGACTCGCTCTAGGGGAGCCATATGGACGGGAGTGTTGCAGACGAGCCGCCGATCGACATCAAGCGCGACCGGTTGGTCATCATTGCATCTTCGCTCGGCACGGTCTTCGAATGGTATGATTTTTTCTTGTATGGCATCCTGGCGGCGCTCATCGGCCGGCTGTTCTTTCCGATCGACAATCCGACGGCGGCCACACTTGCGAGCCTTGCAACCTTCGGTGCCGGCTTCGGGGTGCGGCCGCTCGGCGCGCTGTTGTTCGGCCATTATGGCGACCGCATCGGCCGCAAATACACCTTCCTGATCACCATCACGCTGATGGGGCTGGCCACCGCCGCCATCGGGCTGCTGCCCACCTATGCGGTCGCCGGCCTCTGGGCACCGGCGCTGCTGGTCGGTTTGCGGCTGCTGCAGGGGCTGGCGCTGGGCGGGGAGTATGGCGGCGCCGCAATTTATGTGGGCGAGCATGCGCCGCGCAACCGGCGCGGCGAATACACCAGCTGGATCCAGATTTCGGTGGTCGGCGGCTTTCTGCTCTGCCTCTTCGTGGTGCTTGCCACCCGGGCACTGATGACCGAGGCGGAATTCGAGGCATGGGGCTGGCGCGTGCCGTTCCTCATCAGCCTCATCATGCTGGCGATCTCCATCTACATCCGCATGAAACTTTCGGAGAGCCCGGTTTTCCAGAAGATGAAGGCAGCGGGCACGACCTCGAAGAATCCGATCATCGATGCCTTTTCCGATCGCGCCAACGTCAAGAATGTGCTGGTGTCGCTGTTCGGGGTCGCTGCCGGGCTCACGGTCGTCTATTACACCAGCCAGTTCGGCACACTGTATTTTCTCACTGGCACGGCAGGCGTCGCAGAGCGCGAGGCGCTCATCTATCTGGCGCTCGGCGCTCTGTTGGCGGCGCCTCTCTATGTTGTGTTCGGCAAGCTTTCGGATCGTGTCGGCCGCAAGAAGCTGCTGCTCATCGGCTATGCGCTGTCGATGCTGCTGATCTTTCCGCTGTTTCACCTGATGGCCAGCGGTGCCAATCCGGCGCTGGTAAGGGCAACGGCTGCCAACCCCGTGGTGCTGGAACTGCCGGCATGCGACTTCTCCGTGTTTTCCCGCCAGCAAACCGAGCCTTGCGCCAAGGCGCTCGGCTATCTGACCAAACGCGGCGTTGCCTACAGCAAGGTCGAGGCGGACACGGTTGCGCTCGTGGTGGGCGACAGCCGCGTCGTGGGCTTCGACCAAGCGGGCTTCACGACTGCACTTCTGGAAGCCGGCTATCCGGAAAAGGCCGACCCGGCAGAGAAGCAGCGCTGGAAGATCGTGCTCGCGGTGTTCGGCATGGTCGCCCTTTCAGCGATGACCTACGGCCAGGTGGCCGCCATTTTCGTTGAGCTTTTTCCAGCAAGGGTCCGCTACACCTCGATGTCGGTGCCCTACCATATCGGCACCGGCTATTTCGGCGGCTTCCTGCCCTTCATCCAGCAGTTGATTGTGGTCAACACCGGCAACCCTTTTGCCGGCCTGTGGTATACCGTGGCGGTCGTCGCCATGGCATTCGTCGTCGCCCTGATCTGGCTTCCGGAAACGCGGGGACGTGACATCAGCGGGTAGCGCATTTTCAGAATCGACTGTTTGCAGTCATCCGGTTCGACAGATGCGACCAGAAAAAAGCATATTGGTCTCAGTGCGGCACCTTGATGCCCAGTTCGCGGATCAAGTCGTACAGGGTCGGGCGGCTGACCCCCAGGGTTTTGGCGGCGTGGCTGATGCTTCCCGACGACGCCGTCAGCGCCACGTTGATGCTGCGGCGATCCGATGCCATGCGGGCCTCGCGCAGCGTGATCAGCGAAACTTCGGTGGTGTCGGCAAGATCGAGATCGGCGGCACTGATGCTGCTTCCATCGGCCATGATGATGGCGCGCTTCATGCGGTTTTCCAGCTCGCGCACGTTGCCCGGCCAGCTGTGCAGCGAGATTGCCGCAATGGCGCCGGGCGAAAGCCGGGTCGGCGCACCCGGCCGTTCACCGGCAAACTTCTTCAGGAAAAAATTCGCCAGCAGCAGCGGATCGCCTTCGCGATCGCGCAGGTGCGGAATGGTGATGCTGACCTCGGCAATGCGATAGTAGAGATCGTCCCGGAAGGTGCCGTCGGCGATCATCTTCTTCAGGTTGCGGTGCGTCGCACAGACGATGCGGGTGTCCACTTCGATGGCCTTGCGCCCGCCCACGCGCTCGATCACCCGCTCCTGGATGAAGCGCAGCAGCTTCACCTGCAGCAGCAACGGAATGTCGCCCACCTCATCGAGGAACAGTGTGCCGCCCTGCGCCAGTTCGATCTTGCCTTCGGTGGTTTTTACAGCACCCGTGAAGGCCCCGCGCTCGTAGCCGAACAGTTCGGCTTCCAGCAGATTCTCCGGAATTGCGCCGCAGTTGATGGCAACGAACGGCCCTGATTTCTGCTGCGACGACATGTGCAGCCCGCGCGCCAGCACCTCCTTGCCGGTGCCGGACGCGCCGAGCAGCAGCACCGAGACGCTGCTGGTGGCAACGCGCTCGACCATTGCGGCCACCTTCTGCATGTCCGGCGAGCCGGTGATCAGCCCGGCCAGCGGCGCCACGGCCTCCAGGCCCGCCAGCCGGCGATGCTCAGCTTCCAGCTGAGCCACATGGAAGGCGCGGCCGACGATGAACCCCAGCTCGTCGATATCGACCGGCTTCTGATAGAAATCGAACGCACCCGACGCAATCGCCCGGCGCGCGCTTTCCCGCGCACCATGGCCGGAGGCAACGATCACCTTGGTGTGCGGCGCGGTTGCCATGATGTCGTCCAGTGTAGCGAACCCCTCGCTGGTGCCGTCGGGATCTGGCGGCAGGCCAAGATCTAGGGTGACCACCATCGGCTGATGCTCGGTGAGTGCCGCCATCGCCGCTGCCCGGTCGCCTGCGATGATCACCTCATAATCGTCATAGGCCCAGCGCAGCTGGCGCTGCAGGCCCGCATCGTCCTCGATCACCAGCAACATCGGTTTGGCTTCGCTCATGCAGACTCCCTCAACGTCCGCGTCTGCACTGGCATCGGCAATTGCACCGTGAAGCTGCTGCCTTCGCCCGGCTTGCTGTTCACCTGCAGCCGGCCGCCGTGCGCGCGCGCAATTTCCCGCGCCTCGAAGGCGCCGATCCCGAAGCCGCCATCCTTGGTCGAGCGGAAGGGCTTGAAAAGCTCTTCCCGGATGAAAGCCTTGGACATGCCGTGGCCGCGGTCGGCGATCACGAGCTGCACTGTCTTTGGCGAACGCTCGAGCAGGATCCGCACCACGGCTTCGGGGGCGCTGGCATCGACTGCATTCTGCACCAGATGGGTGATCATGGCTTCCAGTCGATCGGCGTCTCCGGACACGAACAGGCTGGCTTCGGCGCCCTCGAGCTCGATGGCCGGGTGCTGGCGCCGGATGGCCGCCGTGACGATCGTTGCAATGCGCGCCAGATCAACCTCGCCCTCGGACTCGGCCGACAAGGCCTGTTGTTCGTCGCTCTGGCGGCCCAGCAGCGCGAGGAGGTCGGTCATCTTGGTTACGCTGCTGTTGAGCGTCGCCACCATATCGATGCGGAACTCGGGCTTGTCGGCATGCCGCTCGGCGTTCCGCGCCACCAAGCCCAACTGGCTGACAACATTCTTCAAATCGTGCATGACGAAGGCGAAGCGGCGGTTGAACTCGTCAAAGGTCTTGGCCTCGTCCAGCCGCGCCTGCGTTTCCGCCTCGGCCAGATAGCTCGCTCCCTGCCGTCCAAGGGTGCGCAACAGATCATAATCTTCCCAGTTCAGATCGCGGGTGGCGAGGCTGCGCTGCAGGATCAGAATGCCGGTGAGCGTCTCGCGATTCGAAAGCGGCACCGCCAGCCAGATCGACTGATCGTCCTGCGCCCATTCCGGCAAGCTCAGGCCGCCGTGGCTGAAGCCGCCTTTGCCGCTGCCGCTGCTGCTGGCGCTGGCGCCGGGCTCACCGGCCTCCATGCGGAGCGAATCGAAATCCACGATGCGCGCGCTGTCCTGCAGGAAGCGGGTGATGGCCGATCCGTCGGGGATGCGCTGCACGTCTAGCGCCTTCCACCGCCAGCGCGCGGTCGTTTCGAAGCCGCCATCGCCTGAAGGTTCGAGCAGGGCACCGCCGGGGCAATCGAGCACGGCCGCCACGGCTTCGACAAGCCGTTCGCGGATCGGCTGCTGGCCGGCCTGATCCTTGGGAAGGGCGTCGATGGTGTCGATAAAGCGCAGCCACTCCACCCGGTAGTCGTAGCGGTAGCGGTAGAAATTGCGGGCAATGCGAACCTTGAGTTCGGCGCGGAAGCGCGGTGACAGGATGACGAGCGCGCCAGCGATTGCAGTGATCGCCAGGAAGGTCACCTGCAGCAGCTCGCCCCAGTTGCCGCCGGTCATCTTCAAACCATAGGCCAGCATCGACATGACAATCAGATAAAGGCCGATCATCGAGAAGCTGACAGTGTGGAAAGCGGCCTGGTGAGACAGCTGGAAGCGACCCACCTCGCCATCGGTGCGGAACGAGAGGAACAGCAGCGGCACCGCAAGCAAGTTCACTGCGCCGCGAATTTCCACCAGCTCAGGGTTGGCGACACCAAGCAGGAACTGCAGCGTGTAAAGATTGAGATCATAGGCGAAGATCACGCCGAGCGCGACGGCAAAGAGCCGGAACGACCAACCCTCCGTGTGCTTCGAATTGTTGTAGAGATTGTGCAGCAGGACAAGGCCGGAGATCGAGACGATCAGCCGCGTCGTGACAAACAGTTGCGCAGCGCCGCTGTGGTCCGGCGTCGGCACCGCCATTCCGCCCACATCGAACAGCAGCGGCAGCACGATCTGCAGCGCGATGACGAAGCCCAGCAACAGGGCAACGAAGAACACCGAGGACGGCCGCTCGTGCAGCCCCCACGACCGGCGTTGCAGCACCACGAGAACGGCGATCCAGGCCGCTGTCCGCAGCGTTTCGAACTCGTTCAACAGGGCAGAATCCGCGCCGCCGAAGCGCCCGGCATAGACGTGGCTCGCGGCCCAGAAAGCGGTTACAAATGAGGCCAGCGCGACGGAAAGACGGAAGCCGGTCGGCCGCCGGCGGATTGCCAGAATCAGGCCGAGTGCTGCAAATCCCAGCGCAGCCATGAGATGGCTGACCATTCCGATGGTGCTGAACATTCCCGGCATGATACGGCCTGTTGCCCCCGCCCGTTTAGAGCAAATCGAAATTTGCATACAAATGTCAAACTTGTTTACACTATTGTCGGCGAAAAGGAAAAGTGTCCATGACGCAGCAACCAGAAGATCGGGAGCAGCGACTGAAAAACGCCTTGCGGGCCAATCTTCAGAAGCGCAAAATTCGCGACCGCGACGCGCCCGATACCGGCACGCCGGATGCCGATACAGCCGTGCTCAACGCCAGCCCAGAGCGTGCACCATGATGTGAAAGATGCTGTTCTGCTCGAGCGTTCCGGAAACCAGTGCACTGCCCGGGCCAGCGGCATACAGCACCACATCCTCGCCGCTATGGGTTTCCGCTCCGAGCCCGTGCAGCTTGTCTGAAAGATAGTTCGGGTCCGTCGGCGGCAGCAGGCGCGACAGCGGCTGCTTGCCGATGGAAACCGCGAACGGCCCGTTCTGATAGCCGAGTGTCGTCATCGGTCGGCCCCGATCGTCGAGCGATGCGCCATCCGGTCCCTGCGCCGTGCGCGACTCGCCACCGGGGATGGATTTGATGTAGCCCAATATGTCGTTGCCGCGTGGCGGATAGCCGGCCATCGTGAACACATGGCTGTGATCGGCTGTCACCAGCACCAGCGTGTCGTCCAGATCGACCAGTTTCAGCACGGCATCGACCGCCTTGGCGAACTCCACCGTCTCGTCCAGCGCGCGGTAGGCATTGGTCAGGTGGTGCGCATGATCGATCCTGCCACCTTCCACCATCAGCACATAGCCGGTGCCGCGCGCCTGCAGCTTGCGCACGGCAAACGCCGCCATTTCGGCCAGCGACGGCTCTCGCCGGCGATCGGCATCGAAATTGAAATCGAGATGATTGGCATTGAACAGGCCGAAAACAGGGCCTTTCGCGGCCGGCTCCAGCAAGCGCAAGCCGGCCGCATCGGCGACGAAGCGGCCGGCCGGAAAACGGCCCTGCCATTCGGCGATCAGGTCGCGGCCATCATCGCGCGTGCCGCCTGCCGCCAGCGGGCGGAATTTCTCCAGACCACCACCAAGCGCCACATCGATACCGCCGGGAAATGCCGTCAACTGGCTCGCAATATCCTTGCAACCGGCCTTTCGCGCATCGAGCGGATAGCCGCGATCATGCGCCTCCCAGTCGCGGTCCGGCGCATGCGCGAACATGGCGGCCGGGGTTGCATGCGTGATGCGGGTGGTGGTGACAATTCCGATGCCCAGCCCACGATCGCTGGCGATTTCGGGGATCGTTCGCGGCAGCTTTTCCGGCGTGGAGCAGGCTTCTGCCCCTTGCGTGGACAGCATTCCGAGCACCCCGATGCGGGTTTTTGCCCCGGTCGTCATGGCGGTAGCGGTGCCGGCGCTGTCGGGCACCTGCGCGTTGGTGTTGTAGGTTTTCACCATCGCGGTTGCCGGCAGGTTCTCGAACGACAGCCGGTTCTCCTCGCCGCCGGCAAAGCCCGCGAACGTGCCACCGGCCGCTTTCGCGCGCTGCTGCGCTTCGAAGATGCGCGCTGCGGTCACTGTGGACACACCCATGCCGTCTCCGACGAACAGAATGATGTTTTTCGCGCGTCGGTCTGCGCCCGCGGCGCGTGCGCGCGCCGCCACTTCGGCGGCAGCCACCGCCCAGGTCGGATCGGTCGATGCCGGCGTTTTCACGGGCTGCGCCTGTGCAAGAGAATGCATGGCGACAAGAAGCGCAAGGACCGGGAGCCTGGGCATGCGGGATGGGCCTTTTCGACGGTGCTAGGTGAGGTTTATTTCAGCCAGCCGTTGCAGGAGAAAGTCGTTCGCGGTGATCGGCGGCATGTCCGCGCGCGGCTGCAGCGGCCGGATGAGATAATCCGGCCGAAAATGCAGGAAATAGGGTGTGGAATAGCGCGAAATGTGCCGTCGTTCGGGTGTTGGATTGACCACGCGATGCGTGGTGGAAGGAAGCTGCCCGCCGGTCAGCCGTTGCAGCATGTCGCCGATGTTGCACACCAGCGTGCCCGGCGGTGCGTCGATGTCCAGCCATTCGCCACCGCGCGAAAGCAGTTGCAGCCCCGCCTCCTCGGCACCCAGCAGCAGCGTGATCACGTTGATATCCTCGTGCGCGCCGGCGCGGATGCCGGCGGCATCTTCCGGCACCGGGGGATAATGCAGCAGCCGGAGGATGCTGTTGCCATCCTGCACGGCGTCCGCGAAGAATTCCGCCTCCAGCCCAAGATGCACGGCAATGGCGCGCAGGATCCGCGCGCCCGCCGTGTCCAGTGCCCGGAAAAGCGCCTGCTGCGCAAGCCGGAATCCCGGAACCTCGCCCGGCCAGATGTTGGGCGGCATCAGCGCAGAAAAGCGATGCCCCGGCGGCAAGTCGACGGCAACATGCCAGAATTCCTTCAGATCATGGGTGGCAGCCCCCTTGGCCGTTTCGATACCGAACGGCGTGTAGCCGCGCTGTCCGCCGCCGCCCTCGACATGGCTGCGTCGCTTGACATCGGCAGGCAGCGCAAAAAAAGCCTTCATAGTGGCAAGCGCGTCGGCCACGATGGCATCGTCGATGCCGTGATCGGCAATCACGGCAAAGCCGGTGCGCTGGAAACTGTCGCCGAAGCGGCGCGCGGCGTCGGCAAGATCGGTGTCGACGAGGTTCAGAGAGATGGGCTCGATTTCGGCATGGGCTGACATGCACGCCCCATAGCCGCCAGCGGGCCGCCGGAGAAGGGAGAGCTTGAGGCGTGCGCTGCTTTGCGCAACATTGCGGCAAAAGGGAGCAGAAAATGATGGATTTCGATTTTATCATCGTCGGTGCCGGATCGGCAGGGTGCGTGCTGGCGAATCGATTGACCGCTGATGGGCGGCACAAGGTGCTGGTGCTGGAGGCCGGGCCGCCCGACAGCAACATCATGATCCACATTCCGGTCGGCTATGCGCAGACGCTGAAGAATCCCAGGATCAACTGGCTGTATCAGACGGAGGAGGATCCCGGCACCGGCAACCGGCCGCATGTGTGGCCGCGCGGCAAGGTGCTCGGCGGCTCCAGCAGCATCAACGGGCTCCTGTATGTGCGCGGACAGGCGGCGGATTATGACAATTGGGCGCAACTTGGCGCCACTGGCTGGGGCGCTGAAGATGTGCTGCCCTATTTCCGCCGCTCGGAAGGCAATGAGCGGCTGACCGATGATCTGCACGGCACCGACGGCCCGTTGAACGTGTCGGACGCGACCGACCACCACCCGATTTCCGATGCCGTGGTCAAGGCCGGCGTGGAAGCAGGACTGCCGTTCAACGACGATGTGAACGGTCAATCGCAGGACGGCATCAGCTACTTCCAGCTGACCGTGAAGAACGGCCGTCGCTGGTCGGCGGCAATGGCCTATCTCCGCCCGGCGATGAAGCGGCAGGCGCTGCGCGTCGAAACCGAAGCGCAGGTGGAGGCCGTGCTGTTCGAGGGCAAGCGTGCGGTCGGCGTCCGCTATCGGCAGGATGGCCGCATCGTCGTTGCCAAGGCGCGGCGCGAAGTCATCCTGTCGGGTGGCACTGTCAACTCGCCGCAGCTGCTCGAGCTGTCGGGGATCGGCGATCCTGCAGTTTTGACGGCAGCCGCCATCCCGGTGCTGCATGCGCTGCCGGGCGTTGGCGCCAATCTGCAGGATCACTATGTGGTATCCGCACAGTTTCGCCTGAAGCCGGGCACCATTTCGGTGAATGAGCTCTCGCGCGGCTGGCGACTTGTCGCGGAAGCGGCGAAATATGCCATTCAGCGCAGAGGGCTGCTCACCTTGTCGGCCGCGCATGTCCAGGCCTATATTCGCACGCGGCCAGGCCTCAGTGGTCCGGATGTGCAATTTCATATCCTGCCGGCAACTGTTGACATCGAGAAGTTTGTCACCACCCAGCTGTGGGAGCTGGAGAAGCAGCCGGGACTGACCATTGCTCCCTGCCAGCTGCGCCCCGAGAGCCGCGGCAGCATCCATGTGAAATCCGCCGATCCGTTTGCGCCGCCGTCGATCCGGCCCAACTATCTTTCCGATCCGCTCGATCAGGCGACGATCGTGGAAGGGTTGAAGTGGGCGCGGACGCTCGTTGCGCAGCCAGCGCTGGCCCAGCATGTCAGCCACGAAGTGTTTCCGGGCCCGGATGCGCGGGATGATGCGGCGCTGCTGGAATTTGCCCGGCAAAGCGGCAGCACCATCTATCATCCGGTGGGCACGTGCCGGATGGGCGCGGCAAGCGATGCAGGCGCGGTCGTCGATTCGGATGGCCGGGTTTTCGGCATCGCCGGCCTGCGGGTGGTCGATGCGTCGGTGATGCCGCGCCTCGTCAGCGGCAACACCAACGCGCCCACGATCATGATCGCCGAGAAAATCTCCGATTCCATTCTCGCCGACTCGAAGGCGGCGATGGCGGCCTGATCGTCAGCCGAAGCTCCGCAGCCGCCAGTTGCGCCAGTGCGCAGCGGCAATCACCAGCCCGCCCGAAACGGTTGCCAGTTGCTCCATGGCACCGGCGCCGTGCAGCAAGGCGCCCATGGCGACCAGACCGAATCCGGCGAGCGCTGCGATTGCCGGAACCGGATTTGCATGCCGCATCATGCCCTTGCGAAGCGCAGCCAAGCTGAACGGCACAGCGAGCACGATGAGCGCCCAGTGCGCCCAATCCGGGCCATGCAGCGCTTCGAGCGGTCCGCTCGCGATGGCCGGAAGCAGCCCGAGAACGATCGGCAACGCAACGCAGTGCAGCAGGCAAAGGCTGGAAAGCCCCGCTGCAAGCCGATCATGATCCGCGTTCGAGAGTTGCGAAAAGCCCACGCCACATCCTTGTTGACTGATGTGATGTGATAAAGTCGCACCGGCCGGCGGTCAACCGAAAAGCCCGGGGCCGCGACAGCGCGGCCCCGAGGCATCCCGGCCGCTATCTGGCGAGCAGACGCGCCCACTCGGTCTGGAATTTCGCTTCCACGGCAGCGGTCGTTCCAGCCACCCGACCGATGTCGCCATAGACGAAGGCGCCGGCACCCGCGACCGCCGATGCCGATCCGGGCAGCACACGGAAATTGGTGACAGCCGGATCAACGCCGCTCACCGTCCCGACGAACTGGCTCTGCGCGGATGGCCCGGTGGGATAGACGGCGTCTGCCAGGTCGATGTTGTTGCTGGCAATCGGCACGACGGGCGCCACATAAAGGAAGAAGTGCGCAATGTTCCACTTGACCGTCGAGCTCACCACATTCTTGATGTAAACTGCCGGTTGATAGGAAAAGCCGGTGGCGCCGATGAGCGTGTTGCGCTCGATCAGCAGGCTGTTGCTGTCTTCCACCCAGATGCCCTGCCGCATTCCGCCGTAATAGATGTTTTCGCGGATCACGATCGCACTGTGGTTGTAGGGGATTCTGGGATTGCTGCGCTGGATCAGAATGCCTTGCGCCTGCGCACTGTTCAATATCATCGCATTGGCCAGAATGTTGAGCCCATTGGTGGTCAGCCCGGAACTCCCGACATAGACCTGGATCGCATCGGCGTGATCGCCCGCCGCCAGATTGGGCGCAACCTTGGTGAAGAAGTTGCGCTCAAGATAGCCGTAGGTCACGCCATCCAGATTGATGCCTTCACGGGTTTCGGTGAAGTTGTTGCGCAGGATGAACAGGTTCGTGATTGCCATTGCGCCGAGAGACATCCTGGACTGGCGAAAATCATTGTTGAACACGAAGCTCTTGGTCGATTTCGTGAGAAACAGCATCATGCCGTCGTTGTTGGCGTTGCCATCCTTGGTGCCATGGAAATTGCACGAAGTGAAAGCGATACGATCGGTGAGGCTGGTAAAGACGCCGGGTGTCGTGAGCCCTTCGCCGGCCTTCAGCGTATGGCTGAAATCCAGTGCTTCGAAGCGGAACCGCGAGGTGTTGTAGACCACCAGCTCGGCAAACACCGCGCGATTGGTGAGGCTGGCTGAGCGCACGACGATGTCGAACGGCTTGTTGATGCCCTTGATGCTGACTTCGCCATAATTGCCGCCGGCCAGCAGGATATCGGTGGGGCCGGTGGCAGCGGCAATGGCCGCCGAAAGCTGGGCCGGTGTGCTGACGTTCACTGTCCGCACGGAGCTGGCCGGAACGCCGGGGAAAATCACGTAGGCGGCAACCGGAGTGGAAATCGTGGCCAGGAAAGCAGCGGCCGCGACTGGTATCAGCGATTTGGCAATAGAAATCCTGTGCGCCAAAGGCGCATTTTTTTGAACTTGCAGCATCTAAAACAGTCCTTTTGTTGGGTCGACCCGGATTTCGCCCAAGGATTTCAAACTACGAGACCAAATTCGACAATCCCTGCAGGGGGGATTTCGCGGCCTGTTGCAGAGTGACACCCCTGAACACGGCTTCCTGAATCATCATTAACCGTGATTCATTTCAGCCGCTTCAATCAGTGCCGTCGACACCATCGCGTGTCACGCCTGATACAGAATCAATCCGTCAGGCTGGTGCAAAATCCCGCCCCGCTGATGGAAGCGGCGCGGAGGGATTGCGGCGATACGGCTTATCAGCCCTGATTTGGGTAGAGCATCGTGTCGCGGGGCGGCTCTGCCAGGCCCGGATAGTCGGTGGTGAAATGCAGTCCGCGCGATTCGTGCCGCGCTTGCGCCGAGCGGACAATCAGGTCGGCGACTTCCACCAGATTGCGCAATTCCAGCAGATCCGGCGTCACCCGGAATGCGCCGTAATAGGCGGCAATTTCCTGCCGAAGCAACGCCACCCGGTGCGCGGCGCGCTCCAGCCGCTTGTCGGTTCGCACGATGCCGACATAGTCCCACATGAAACGCCGCAGCTCGGCCCAGTTGTGGCTGACGACCACCTCTTCGTCGGACGAGGTGACCCGGCTTTCGTCCCACGCGCGAATCGGCGCGGGCGGCGGAACGCTGTCCAGCCGGGCGATGATGTCGTCGGCCGCCGAAACTCCGAACACCAGGCATTCCAGCAGGCTGTTCGATGCCATGCGGTTGGCACCGTGCAGGCCGGATTGCGTGACTTCGCCGACACCGTAGAGGCCCGCCAGGTCGGTGCGGCCCTTCAGGTCGACCAATACGCCGCCGCAGGTATAGTGAGCGGCCGGCACCACCGGGATGGGTTGCGTCACCGGATCGATGCCCAGCTCGCGCAGCCGCTTCACGATTGTCGGAAAATGCTCTTCCACGAATCCGGCCGGCTGATGCGTCATGTCCAGCAGCACATGGGCAAGGCCGGCGCGCTTCATCTCCGCATCAATGGCGCGCGCCACCACGTCGCGCGGCGCCAGCTCGGCGCGGGCATCGTGGCTTGCCATGAACGCAGTTCCATCCGGCAGCCGCAGGATGCCGCCTTCACCGCGCATCGCTTCGGTGATCAGGAAATTCTTCACCTGCGGGTGATACAGGCAAGTTGGGTGGAACTGGTTGAATTCCATGTTGGAAACGCGGCAGCCCGCGCGCCAGGCCATGGCAATGCCGTCACCGGTCGAGCCATCCGGGTTGGTGGAGAAGCGATAGACCCGCGATGCGCCGCCGGTTGCCAGCACGACGGCTTTTGCCAGCAGCCGGTTCACTTCGCCGCTGGCGCGATCCAGCGCATAGAGCCCCATCGCCCGGCGCTCGGCAAAGCCCCGCTCTTCGGCGTGGCGTTCGGTGATGAGGTCGATCGCCACCTGGCCGGTCAGGATGCGGATGTTGGGGTTTTCGAGCGCTGCGCGCTCCAGCGCCTTCTGCACCGCCCAGCCGGTGGCATCGTCCACATGCACGATACGGCGAGCCGAATGGCCGCCTTCGCGCGTCAGGTGCCAGCGTCCCGACACGGTTTCGCCGGGATTGAACGGCACGCCGAGCTGGGCCAGCCGCTCGATGGCGGCAGGCGCATTCTCGACGACATATTCAACCGTCCGC
>Ga0105045_10002082_pt1 | contig 16746 bp, 15 predicted proteins | sample MAT02_FD_78089 | JGI IMG/M metagenome (GOLD analysis project Ga0105045, IMG submission 78089) | Freshwater microbial communities from Lake Fryxell liftoff mats and glacier meltwater in Antarctica - MAT-02 (megahit assembly) | ecosystem: Environmental > Aquatic > Freshwater > Ice > Liftoff... | reverse complement strand
TCGTCAGAGGAACAACCCGCCACCGCTGGATAGCATGCCAGCCGCTACGGGGTGTAGCGCAGCTTGGTTAGCGCGCCACGTTCGGGACGTGGAGGCCGGAGGTTCAAATCCTCTCACCCCGACGAAGAAAGCCCTGGTCACGGGACTGCGAGAGCGGCCCCGACCGGGGCTTCCGTCGTTTTCGACAGTCTTGGGAGCCATCGTGGGAGCCATTCGAAGGCGTAAGGTGGTGGCACCAACGGAAGGGGGACCCCGCCATGGCCACCAAGCCGAGCACCCGCTCCCAGGGGGAGGGGTCGATCTACCGGAGTGATTACACGCGAGCCGCGACTGGTGTGACTGTCGAGCGGTGGATCGCCTCAGTCGACCTGGACGTCGGCCCGGACGGTAAGCGGCGGCGCAAGAGGATCACCGGGCCGACCCGCAAGGCGGTCGTCGAGAAGCTCCGAAAGCTCCAACGTGAGCAGGACGCCGGCGTGGACGTGCGCAAGAAGTCGATGACCGTCGCCGACCTCGCCGGCGAATGGCTGACGCACCTGGAACAGAATGAGGGCACGAAGGAGGAAGGGACGATCCTGCGCCTCCGCCCGCGCGTCGAGAGACACATCATCGCGGCCGGCCGGATCGGCGGGCGCCAGCTCGACCAGCTGACCGTCGCCCAGATCGAGACGTGGCTGCGCGTCGAGGCGGAATCCGGTGGCAAGGGAGGCAAGCCACAGGCGCGCGTCACGTGTCGGGACTACAAGCAGATGCTCGGCGAAATGCTCGAGTGGGCGGTCGCCCGTCGGTACATCACGTGGAACCCTGCGCGCCTCGCCAAGCTGCCGAAGGACCGCTCGGCCACGAACCCCGACGCACCGGCGGTCTACAGCAAGTCGCGGGCGAAAGAATCGTTCACCCGTGAGCAGTACTCGGCCTTGATGGTCGCGCTGACAGGGACCGGTGACGGCACCTTCACGACGGCGACCCCGAGCGCTTACTTCATCGCCATGCTGAGCATCGGTGCGCGGCCCGGCGAGATGGACGCTCTGCGTTGGCCTCAGGTCGACTTCGGGAACTGCACGATCACGGTCGACCACGCGATCAAGCGCGCCGACGGTGGACGCCCACTAAGCATCGGGCCGACGAAGACCGGCAACCGACGCGATGTCGAGATGACCGAAGTGCTGGTGGCAGCGTTGCGCCGGCACCGCAAGCAGCAAGCCGAGGGCCGCCTCGCTGTCGGCGCGCACTGGACGACGGACCCTCGTTGGGCTGACCTCGTGTTTACATCGGAAGTCGGTACCCCTGTCGACCCGTCGCACGCTCGACGCGACTTCAAGAAGGTCTGCGCCCACGCCGGCGTGCCGGCGCTGTCGCTGTACGAGATGCGCCACACCGTTGCGTCACTGATGGTCGATGCCGACGTGCCCCTCCGAGAAGTCGCCGACCTGCTCGGACACAAGGACTTGGAGATGGTGGTGAAGCGTTACCGCCACCGCACCGAGGGAGTCGTCAAGTCGCACATAGCGGTGCTCGGCTCGCTCAGCGCTCCGTAGAAGTACGCGAGTCGCGCTCTACGGAAGGAGCTGGAACGCGTGGATGTGGTTCGGCCGCACTGCACTGAAGTGACGATGGCCAAACGTCGCGCTCCACATCAGAGAAGGACGAAGAGATCGGGCACGTCGCCGAAAATGGTGTCCGCCGAGACCAACCTGGCGTCGATGTGAATGGCGCTCGCTGCGATCCACAGGTCGTTGGTGTGAGCAGGGTCAGCGAGTGGGTGGCCGGCCTGGCGGCACGCGTAGCGAAGCTCGGCCAACCGGGTCAGAAGAGCATCGCTCACGGGTACGACGGTCGTGGTGGCGATCGCTTCTTCGAGTCGGCGGCGACGTGAAGATCCCCACTCGGCGACGAGCGCGCCGAAGCGCAGTTCGGCAACGGTTGCGCTGGCGAGGAAGAGCTGGTTGCCGGCGAGCCCCTCGACGTGGGTCTCGAACTGGGAGCGGCGTCGACGACTGAGCGCAGCGCTGAACACGCCGGTGTCGACGACGATTCTCACGAATCGAGTGCGGCAGCGAACGCGTCGTCTTCGTCGGCTGACAACTCGTCGATGACCAGCGCGTCGATCGACGCCAGCAGTGGCGCGGAGCGAAGCTCCGCTGCTGTGAGATCGCGGGCGAGCAACGAGGTTTCGTGCGGAACGTGGTGGCCGAGGTTCGCAGCGTTGCTCATGAGGCCAGGATAGGCGATGCGCGTCGCCGGTGACGCTGGAGCTTGTCAGCAAGTTCGTCGAGCAGCGTTTCGACACCGACACCGACAGCCGTGGCTCGGCGTTGAGTCGCGCAGCCGGCACCTCGACGGTGATCGACAGGCTGCCAGCGCATGCCGGGCGACCGGACGATCGGCCGGCAAGTCCACCGAAGGCATCCCGACGTCCCGTACGCGTGTGAGGCGCGCACATCACGAATTCGATCGTCTGGAGGCATGCATCAGTGGAAGCGACCCGCGACCAACTGCGCAACAGATTCCCCGTTTCGGGGTCTTCGATGGCCGTTAGGGATTGTGAATCGCTGTAACGATCACCGGCTTCGTAGGCCCTTCGGTAGGTGAAGGAGCGTCGATGAGCGAAACGAGAGTCGAGGTCCGCGTGCCGGATCTGTTGACGGTGATGGAGGCCGCAGCGGTGGCGCGGATCTCGCGCACGACCGTCTACGAGCTCGCCCATCAGTTCTTGGCGACCAACGGTGCAGCGGGGATGCCGGTGAAGTGGGTCGGTGGTCAACTCCGCGTCCCGCGCCGTCAGTTCGAGGAATGGATCGGCACGGCGATCACCGTCTGGCCCCCGGTCAGCTCCGACACCTACGACACCACCGCCGTCGCCGTCAACGACACCACCGCCATCACCGTCAACGACACCACCGCCATCACCTCCACCAAGCCCCCCCCGCCGCACCACGACGCCGCAAACCCCTCAATTCTTCAGCGTCTAACCCGCGACCCCCGCCATGCATCAACCAACCTCTCTCAACCCACAAACAAATCAAATCAGACAGGTGCCCGCGCACAGGTGGGAGTGGTCGTGATACGTGTGACGACGCTGTTTGCGGCAGGTGCGGGAGCGTCAGCCGCGTACTACACCGGCTACCTCACCAAGGCCGACGGTGAGTTGCCGGGCGTGTGGGCCGGGTCCCAAGCCCCGGGACTCGGCCTGTCGGGCGAGGTGACGACTGAGGCCCTCGAAGCGCTCCTGTCGGGCTACCACCCGACCACCGGCATGCTCCTCGGTCGCGAACTTGTCGATCGTGTCGACAAGCACGGCAACACGATCCGAGCGGTCGCCGGGTACGACGCGACGTTGTCGGCACCGAAGTCGTTGTCGGTGCTGTGGGGCCTCACCGGTGACGAACGTTTCGCCGAGTGCCACGACGCCGCAGTCGCTGCGACGGTGGCGATGATCGAGAAGTACGCATCGACGACGCGTGTCCGCTCCAACGGCGCACGTTTGCATCCCGAGACCGGCGGGCTGTCGATGGCAGTGTTCCGCCAATCGACGAGTCGCGCTGATGACCCGCAGCTCCACACCCATGTGGTGATCTCCTCGAAGGTCCAGACCGCAGACGGGCGTTGGTTGGCGTTGGATGCGCTGACATTGAAGAAGCATCAGCAAGCCTTCGGCTACCTGTACCAATCCGTGCTTCGAGCCGAGGTCACCGCCCGGTTCGGTGTGGTGTTCGATCCGATTGTGAACGGCCAGGCCGAAGTCTCCGGGCTTTCCGACGGACTCCTCGAGCAGTTCTCGAAGCGAGCGGACCAGATTGGTGTCGAGATGGGCGACAAGCTTGCCGACTTCACGACACGCGAAGGGCGCGAGCCGACGACGTTCGAGTACGCGGCGATGGAACGAGAAGCCGCTGTCGACACCCGCAACCGCAAGACCGGCCTCGGCGTCACAGATCTGCGCACACGGTGGCATGCCGAGGCTCGCTCGGTCGGTGTCGACCCCGCCACCGTTGTCGAGTCCGCGGTCGACTACGCCCACCAACACCCACTGGAGCCGTCTCCGGTCGCTGCGGGCGATGTCGTTGAGTCGTTGGCGGCGCGGCAGTCGGCATGGAACCGCATGGATGTCCTGCGCCAGCTCTGCGACACGGTGTCCCCACAACCGGGACACGACGCCACGACATGGGCGACAGCTCTGGATGATGCGGTCGACACGGTGCTCGCTGAGTGTGTTGATCTCGACCCGACCGACACCGCAGTGCACCGGCGCAGCGATGGGCGGTCGGTGTGGATCGAACCGATCGCCAAGCAATCCACCTCCGCCCATGTCCTCGCCCAGGAAGAACATATCATCAGTTTCGCTCTCGACGCCCAAGCACCCGAGGTGTCACCGTCGGCGACGATCGGGGTGGGTCGACTCGATGACGCTCAGCGAACCGCTGCGAGCGTCGTCGCTGGCCACGACCGTCTCGTCGTGGTCGTCGGGCCGGCGGGCGCCGGCAAGACGGCGATGCTCGAAGCTGCCGTCGCCGACCTTCACGACCAGCGTCGCGTCGTGGTCGGGTTGGCGCCGACGGCACGAGCCGCGGCGGTGTTGAAGCAGGAGACCGGGGCGGAGTGTGACACGGTCGCCAAGCTGCTCTTCGAACTCGACCACCCGGACATGACCCGGCCGTGGCCGCTCCCACCTGCGGGAGCGACGATCCTGGTCGACGAGGCCGCCATGTTGAACACCTCCGACCTCTACCGCCTCGTGGTGCACGCCGATAAGCGACGGTGGCGCCTGGCGCTGGTCGGTGACCCGTTCCAGTTACAGGCGGTCGGGCGTGGTGGGATGTTCACCGAACTCTGCGACACCGCCCGTACGGTCGAACTCGAGCAACTCCACCGCTTCACTTACCGCTGGGAAGCAGCGACCACGCTGCGCCTGCGTGCCGGTGACCCCACGGCGATCGACACGTATGCCGCCCGTGGCCGAATCCGTGCCGGCAGCTTTCAGGAGCATCTCGACACGATCGCGGAGGCCTGGACGCGGTGTCGCGACGCAGGTGAGTCGTTGTCGATCGTGACGACCCGCAACGAACACGTCGCCGCGATCAACACCCGAATTCAACAACACCGTCTCGACAACGGCGAACTCGACCCGACCACTGCTACCCGTATTGACGGGGACTGGGCGATGGTCGGCGACATCGTTGTCACACGTCGCAACGACCGGCAGCTCCGCACGACGGTCGGCGAGCCTGTGCGAAACCGTGAACGTTGGACCATCACCAACACCTCCGACACCGGTGAGATCACCGTGTCGCGCATCGGCGGACACGGCACCATCACGCTGCCCACCGACTACGTCCGCGACCACGTGCAACTCGCATATGCCAGCACCGAACACGGAGCCCAAGGCGACACCGCCGACCGCGCCGTCACCCTCGCCACGACAGCGACCACCGGCCGCGGGCTCTATGTCGGAATGACCCGCGGACGCAACCACAACGACGCACTCGTGGCTGACACCGACAACCTCAGCCAAGCCATCACTGTCCTCGAAGCAGCCATCGCCGTCGACCGAGCCGACATCCCCGCCACCGTGCAGCGACGAACGCTCGCCGCCGCCGTCCCACGATCCAAAACACGGCCACGAGTGCAGATCCCGGACTGGTTGGACGAACTTCGAGGCCACGCCGACGAACTCGCCCGATCCGCACGCCGCAACGTGATCGAGCGCGACGCCGATCGAGCCGAGCAGAAACAGCGTTACGTCAACGCTTGCCGCGACCTACCCGCAGCACAGGCAGCACACGCCCCGTTCCGAGCGCAGGTGGTCGACGCCGAGCATGTCCTCACCGAAGCCCGGTCGAATTTGTGGAACGCCGAACGCGACCTGCGAACCGCCGGGAAACTCCAGCGACGATCAGCACGACGCAACGTCGCCGCCGCCAACGACGTGCTTGCCGTTGCCGCTGAGCGCCTCGCCAGATGCGAGCAAGCAGCCGAGCCGACCCGTCGACCGCTCAGCGAGTTGCGCGACATCGTCGATCATCACGACCGCATCCACAGCACCCGTGAACTGCTCGACGACTGGAACAACCTCGACGGCAAGGCCGACCGTGCCGAACTCCTTTGCGATGCCCTCGACACGTGGGAGCACTGGGCGAAAGGTCACAAGCTCCCTGCGACGCAACTCCGCAACATGGTCGCCGTGCTCGGCGGCGACCGAACCCTGAACGGAACCAGCCAACTCGCAGAGGCAACAACTCGCTGGGCGCACGACGCAGGCATCGATCTCCCAAAGCCCCCACGACCCGACCGCACGATCGACCTCGGGATCGAGCTGTAAACGTCGACGACGCATGCGCAGGGCGGGACAGTCCGAAGCCTCGCTCGCGTTGTCGGGCGAGGCGACGAGGAACTCAACTCCGGTCAGGAGCCGCTGCAGCCCCACCTGAAGCGCCGACTTGTCTGGTGACTGCTCTGCAGTCACCGATCCCGGGGTTCAACCAATATCGAGCATCGCACTTGTTCTCGTGGTGTGCGCGGGTCGACCACGAGCCGGTGACGAATCATTGGCTCTACGAGTTGGAGCAAAATTACCCGAACACGACGACAGCGGGCCGGACCGCGCGCACGCGACGCCGAGTCAGATATGTCACCCTGCGGGATCGATCGCTTCCAAAGCCCGCGCGACGATGGCGGCCCTGAGCTCGTCGGTGCTCGAGACGATGTCGGGGTGTCGGTCAATCCACGCCTGAACACCGTCGGCCAGCAACGCGTCGTAACTTGCCCGGTAGCCGCCCTGCTCGACGCATGTCTTGTCCGCCACTGCGACCTGTTTCTCGAGGTCGCTCACCTCATCCTCGACAATGAACTGCTGGAACGCATCGGCGGGCACTGCATAGTCATACCCAGCTGCTCGCATACAGAGCGACCAGGCACCCTTGAGCGCATGGCTCTCGGGCGAAGCATCGACTTCGGTCGCGACGGCATTTTGTGCCTGCGCCAGCGTTAGATCGAGGGGCGCAAGTCCGTCAGGTCCAGCTAGGCCGAGCTCATTGACCGCAACGGTCCGGCAACCCCCGTTCACTGCTGAGGTCGCCGGCCTACTGTCCGCTGGCGGCGCTTGTGAGGGTGTGGCGTCACCATTCAGGGCTGCCGCGAAATCCTGGCTCTCAAGCATGGTCCGAAGAGCCAACGCGTTGTCATCCTGCCCGAGCTGTTCCCCCGGGAGGTGATAGCCGTACTGTCGGGCGTCCTCAATCGACGTTGAATTCCCGAGTGGGCGGACCGCGACTGTCTGGACCGGATACTCGAAGCCCTTCTCGGACATGCATCGTCGCGTCAACTCTTCGACGGCGCGCCGGATGGCGATGTCGTCGTCATCTGAGAACGCCAGGAGGTTACTCACTGAGGTCAGCCCTCGGCTCGCTGGTTCACCAGTCGCAACAGGTTCCTCCGAGGTGCCATCGGCTGAGCTCGAATTCGGGATCGGCATGGATGTGGTGGTGCTCGCCGTGGACGGGCCGGGCGTCGACCCGTCCTCGGCCGAGCAGGCCACCGGGAACAGGAACAGGAACAGGAACAGGAACTTGATCGAGTTCGTATCCCGAAGATGAGAAATTGGGTCTCGTCCCACAGGTGGTGTGATCGGGTCTACTGCCCGGACGGGCACCCGCCCGAGTATGTAACTGAATTGAACCTGCTATGCGACTGCACGTAGTAGCCGATGTTGGTCTGTCCTGTTCCGGCATACGGCAAGTAGTACGGCGTTCCGGTCCAGCCGGTGTTGGTCCAATAGCATGACCCGTTGTACGAGCTGTCTCGATTCCAAATCCAGGTCGAAGACCATGCCGAAGACGTACGCTTTCGGTAGTAGTCGTCCCAATAACTGGAGACCCCATTCCAATAGCAGTTGTCGTAGGACGCAGTGCAGGCACCGTCGTTATAGGCTTGGACATTGGGGGAAGTCGCTACCATCGGGACAGCAGCTACCACGCAAGCTGCAAGCACTGTGCCTAAACGTCTGGCTAATTGCTGCACAGTCGACCCCCTATGTCGATGAGTAGTATGTGCGTCGCAAGTCCGGGCTGGATGCGAGCGTTGCTTGACGATGGACATGCTGGTTCTCCTTGAGGTTGGTGACCTGGGGTGCAGAGGTCGCCAAGTTCGTGCGGCCCAAGAGGAAGTGTCCGCTCGGTGGCCGATGTTTCATTCTCGGTCCCGACTGGTGGCAGATCGTGGTCACACCAGGGAACATCAAACCCTTCACAGTGACGCCAGCCTCCTTGTCCAAGTCGGCGCGGCCAGCGACAACACACGTGCATCGTTCGCGGTAGCGATCGCGGCGTTGTCGCTGAACACGGCGGCGTCCGCTCAGCTTCGTAGGGTGACCGCAGGTGGGGTTTGGGCGGCCTTGAGTGCGGGGGCGATGCCGGCGATGGCGCCTGTGACGAGTCCGATGAGGGGTGCGACGAGGGTGAGGGTCGGGTTGATGGTGGCGGTCCAGTGGCGTTGGTGTGAGATGGCGGCGATGGCGTAGATCGCTATGGCGGTTCCGGCGATGCCGGCGATGGTGCCGATGGCGGCGGCTTCGAGGGTGACCTGGCGGACGATGTGGGCGCGGGTGGCGCCGAGAGCGCGTCGGAGCCCGATCTCGGGTCGGCGTTCGATGGTGTTAAGCAGGGTTGCGTTGGCGATGGCGATGGTGCCAATGAGGAGAGCAAGGGTGGCGAGGGCGTAGTAGAGGCCGGTGACATCGCCTTCGACATTGTTGCGCAGGGTCTGGGGATCTGGCGGGACGAGTGCTTGGAGGCGTTCGGGTTGTTGTGGGCGCAAGGCGAGGGGTGCTTGGTGGCCGGCGAGCGGCGCTGCTCCGGGTTTGGTGTCGATGAGGACTTCGTACGCGGGCGACGCGGTGCCGATGTCGCGGTGTTCGGTGCTGGTGGGGATGGTGATCGACAGAAGGAGATCTGGGTTGCGGGAGACGTCGTCGATGATGCCTATAACGGTGTAGGCGGTGTCGCCGATGAACACGGCGGGCTGGTTGTCGACGCGGGTGATGCCGAGCTGGTCGGCGGCGACGCGGCCGAGCACGGCGACGCGTTCGGCGCGTTGTTGGTGGAACTGGTCGTAGAGGCGGCCGGCGGATAGCTCGGGGAGGGCCGCGCTTATGGCTCCGGGGGTGGCGGCGGCGACCGGGATCGGCTGGTAGTTGCCGGTGGGTCGGGTGGCGGTGTTGCGCGGTTGCAGGGCGATGGTGTCGTCTACCGGGTAGGTCAGCCCGGCGTAGTTGATGCCGTTGAGCGCTTCGAGGCGGGCGTCGACGTCGCCCGGGAACGGGTTGGTGCCGTCCGGTGCCGCGTCTTGAATACGAACCTCGGTTGCTTTGAGAGCGTCGAAGCGCGCCGAGACCTGGGCGCGGGCGGTGTCTGCGAGTCCGGTGGTCGTTACGAACGCGGCGACACCGAGAATAGTGCCAAGGGCGGTCAGTAGCGTCCGGATGGGTCGTTGAGCCATTGCCGCCGCGGCTTCTGAGATCGTGTCGACCCAGCTCAGTCGGGAGCGTGGCACGGTTCGCTTCGTCATGCGATCAGTGGGCTTGGTTCGGCGACGACGCCGTCGGTGATCGTGAGACGGCGGGTCGCTCGGGCGGCGACGTCGGGGTCGTGGGTGATCATGACGATCGTGACCCCGCGGAGGTGGACGTGCTCGATGAGGTCGAGCACTTGGTTGCTGGTAGCGGTGTCCAAGTTGCCGGTCGGTTCGTCGCACAACATCAACGTCGGTTGACGGATAAGGCTGCGTGCGATGGCGACTCGTTGCTTCTCGCCACCTGACAGGGTGGTGCACGATGCGTCGCGTCGATGGGTCAGCCCGACTTGGTCGATGACCTCGAGCGCGGCGCGTCGGCGGTGTCGACGGTTGACGCCTTGGTAGGTGAGCCCAAGTTCGACGTTGTCGGTGACGCTGCGGTAGCTGACGAGATGGAACGCTTGGAACACGAATCCGATCCGGTAGGCGCGTAGCGCCGTGCGTTGCCGATCGGTGAGCGACGCGGTGTCGACACCGTCGAGCAGGTAGCTGCCAGCGCTTGGGGTGTCGAGGAGGCCGAGCAGCGACAACAAGGTGGTCTTGCCTGAACCAGACGGCCCGGTGATCGCCACGAAATCGCCGTGGTCGACGTCGAATGCGCACGGATGCAGCGCGACGACCTCTGGTGGCCCCGCGTATCGCCGCTCGAGTCCGCGCACCGACACTGCCGGCGACCGAGCGTTCACCGGCCGACCACCACGAGATCATCGGCGCCTACCGCCTCGGGCGTCACTGGAACGATGGCCACGAAGCCGTCCGCTGATAGCCCGGCGTCGACGACGACGTCGATCGGGTTTTCGTCGTTGACCGAGTCGACGAGCGACACGCGTGTCGTACCGTCAGCGGCGGAGGTGACCGCGGCCAACGGCACCACGAGTGCCTGGTCCTCGGTCGACGCAGCGGTGATCGTGACACGCAGATTGGCGCCGACCAGACCATCAGGCAGCGGGGCGTCGGGGGTGATCACGGCGGGGTGCACGAGCTGTCCGTCCGGCCCGGGAACCGGATCTTTCACGATCGAGGTAATCGTCGCCGGATATTCGGTCGAGGTGGTCTCATCAAGCAGGGCCACCGGCATCCCGACGCGAACAAGGCCGACATCGCCCGGGCGCATCGATGTGGTCACGACCAACCGGCCACCCGCAAGCTCAACCAGCGGCCCCGGCCCGCCCTCGCCCGCTTCGCCGGCCGGATCGGAATTTGTGCCTGCGGAGGTGCGCACTCGCGCCGGTAACTGCGGCACGAAGAGCGCCTCACCGAGCGGAATCGTGGGCCCGTTCTGCGAAATCACCGCCGCCAACGCCGCCTGTGCCTGTGCCTGTGCCCCCGATGCGCTATCCACGCCTCGTTGGAGGTCGGTCAGGTCCGCAGGCGCAAGCAGCGTGTCACGCGAGATCGTGGCGATCAACAGCGTCTCTTCCGCTGAAGTCACAGCGTCGGCCGTCGAGCGCCGCGTTGAGTCAAGCTGGGCGGCGGCTTGTAGGATCTGCAGCTCCGCCGCTTCCAATTCACCCGGCGTAGTTTGTGGATTCTGTGCCAAGCGATCCCGTTCGCGGATCGCCGCGTTGTAGGTCTCCTCACCCAAGCGCACCTCGTTGACCCGCTGCGCACGCGCCTCGCCGAGGCTCCGCTCGGCCTGATCGACCGCAGCCTCGGCCTGGGTCGCCTCCAGCGTCGACGCTCCTTGCTCGGCCAGCTTGAGAGCTGCAGACGCCACGTCGAGGGCGGCCGTTGCGTCATCCACCGACTGACTGGCCGACGCCGTGTCCGCTGCGGCGGTGTCGAACGCCGCTACCGGTTCGTACCCGGCGTCGCCGTACCAGGCAATCAGCGCCGCTTTCGTCGCCTCACCGAACATCCCATCAGCGTCTGGTTCGTACCCCAATCGGGCAAGCGCCACCTGAAGCTGAACAACATCGGCACCGCTCATCCCTGGCCGCAGTGAGCGATACATCGGAGCGGTTCCCTCGAGCACGAACACCGGCCGGCCGGATACCTCCACGACGACGTCGCCTTCGACGACCTCTCCGCCGACCGGCGGCGGTGCGATGGTCACCACCGCCGGAGACTCCACCGAGACCGGCGGCTCCACCGCCACCGACACCTCAGCGGCCACGTCACCGCGCTGGATCACCGTTGCCGACAGCACCCGCCGCTCCACCGTCGCCGTGACCCACGACGGCATCGGTGCATCGACACGCGCGGCGGCCTGCTCGGGCGACTGGGACGACGACGCCAACCACCACGCACCAGCAGCGCCCGCGCACAACGCGATGACCGCAACCAACCACAATGTGCGACTCGAACCCCACCGACGAACCCGCAGTGATTTCGCGACCGGCAGGTGCGGCCCGACGACGTTGGCGGTCGCAGCATCCGTCACCGGGGTCGTATCGGTGTCGGCGTCGATCATCTCGCCTCACTTGCGTCGAACTTGGGCGCACACCTTCGAGCCACAACATGTCGTCGAGGCTCCGTGTAGTCGGTGTGGTCCTGCGGACACTGAACATCTGTGGTGTCGCCGCGGCGTCGCCACGACCTCGCGGTTGCGGGCGTCGAGTCACCACCCCGACCGCTCGCCGCCGCGGGGTCACCGAGATGGCATCGCCCGATCACGGTGCTCCGGCCGCGGTCACGATCAACACGACTTGGGTCGAGGTATCGACAGCGGCATAGGCGCACGGCCGCTCGTCGGTGATTGCGCCCGTAGGGCGGATCTTCCAATCGTCGGCTTCGAGGTCGGCAAGGATCTCCTCGACAATCGCCACCGCCTGGTCGACAGAGTCGACGCAGTCGGTCGGGTACTGGTCCGAGATCGTCGACGCGATTCGCGCCGCCAGCGTGTCATCCGGATCGACGCCGGGATCCCGGCCGGCCAGACCGAGAGTCGAGCACGTCTTGTCGTCGCCCGGGATGACCGCCGTGATGCCGTCGGTGGTGACACACGCCGTCAGCGGTGGAGCGTCGCCTGAGGCGAGCGTGCCATCGCGCCACAAGGTTGCGCATTGCTCAACTGGTGTCGACTCGGCATCGATCGGCAGGCCGACTTGTACTTCGGGGTCCAAAGACGCATCGGAGTAGCACGACAACGTGGCTGGGTCCGCCGGCTGAGCCAACCACACCGCAGCCGCCACCGCCCCCGACGTCGCCAGCACACCCGCTACCGCGACGGCAACGACCCGGCGACGTCGACGGCCCGGACGGGGAGTCGACGATGCGACCGTTGTGGCGTCCATGATCCGCTTCAGTAGGACGTCTGCGGCCGGGTCGTCACCCGGCTTCATGTAGTCATCAGTGTCGTCGCCGCGCATCGACGCGAGCAGCTCAAAGGGATCCTGGCCGGTCATCGTCCCGCCTCAAACAAATCGCCGAGACGTTCACGGGCCCGATGAAGCCGAACGCTCGCAGCCCCAGCCGACACTCCCAAAGCTGCGCCGAGATCGGCGCCGCTCAGACCGTCGAATGCCGCCAATTCGATCACGTCGCGATCACTCTCGGACAACTGGCCCAGTGCTGCGGCGAGCCGCTCCGCTGTCTCCACCGGCAAACGCTCGTCGTGCAACCAGGCCACCCTGCGAACCGGTTGGATGGCCAACACATCGACTAACACCCGTTGGCGACCACGCCGGCGGATCGCGTTGCGGGCATGGTTCCGGGCGATGCCGAACAACCAGCCGCGCACCGCGTCGAGTGGGGCGTCGTCGAGGCGCCGCCACGCCACCTCGAACGTCAACGCCACCAGGTCACCTCCGTCGACCGTTGGATAGCGGGCGGCGACAAAGCGCGCCACCGACCGATGATGGGCGCGGAACACTCCCTCAAATTGCGCTCTCCTCTCAGCGTCGCGGTCGGCGTGCACGCCGCTCACCGTAGAGGTGTCCACAGACAGGAAATGATTACAGCGAGGTGGCACACCAGAGGTCCCAGGCGAGGTGGTCGCCGATCAGAAAATGATGACCGACGACACCACGTTGTCCCACCCACTGGCCATCGACGACGCCGAGGCGTTCGCGCCGGTCGAGCCCGGATACTGCGACCCTGACAGGTTCGCACCCGAGTAGAACGCCGCCGAACACGCCCCCACCCGGTAACTGCTGGTGTCGTTGTCGAACCCAAACGACGACAGGTTCTGGACCACCGAGCGTGTCGTCAGATAAAGCGCACTACCGCCATACCCCGTCGAGCGATACAAACGAAGCGACGACGAACATGCACTCGCTGGCATCACCTCGGTGTTCACTGTCGGCGCCACCTCAGCGACCAACTCAGGGTGGGCCACCAACAGCTGGCGCTCGGTCCGGAAACACTCCACCGCGTAGCCAAGTTCGGCACAAGCAGCAGCCGGGCCCCAGCCCGCGGCGAGATCGATGGACGTACCCTCGAATACGGCCCGTGAGGGGTCACCCTCCCGATCCGACGACGCTACCGCTGGGCTTCCCACCCCCGACGCTAGGAAGACGGTCGCGAGTATGACGGTAGTCGTGTGGGTCAGGAATCGAATCATGGGGTACCTCTCTGTGGCTTCAGTTGAGCGAAGACCAAGGAGATCCACTGCGAGTCGACCGTGGCATGCCTCGAAGCGTGCCACGGATGTCGTCAGCTCAGGCACCACCCCGACCATCAACGACAAGTGTCCGCTCGACGTCGCGGATTACAGGTCCGCTAGGAATCGGTCGCCTTGGGCTTCCACCTCACGGCGAGATGACGTTGCCGGACAGCCCCATCGAGACGGCGCACATTCTTGGGGGATCATCACCGGCTCGAAGGTGCCCAACCGGTCGCGGGGCATGTCGAGCCGGCGACAACAACGGAATCTCGACTGGTGATGGCCGAAGCGGTTGGTGGATTGGTCGGGTTCCTGGCGCTGCGAGAGGTGTGGCTGACGATGGCATGTGATGGGCACCGCATCGATCAGCGGCAACCGTGTGCTGAGTGCCCAAGAGCAGTCGACACGTGTCAGCATCTGTACCTAGACGCCGACGGGTCGGCTACCTCTACGTCGACGGCGTGGCACGACTCGACGTCACTTGGCCCGCATTGATGGGGCTAGCTAGCCGGCGCCAAGGAGCGCCTTCGCGCGCTCCACCGCGAGAGCACGCGCCGCTCCAAGCCTCTCGAGCTCACCCAGGTGTTCATCCTGGAATACGGCTAGCTGAGCTGAGAACTCCCGATTGAAGGCGGAGAGCAAGTCCACCTGATTCGTGCACTCGCTGTCGGCATTTGCGATGTCCTGACCACCTTCGGGAGATGCGAGCCCGGCGCTTCGAGCGTACGTGAAGTCGTCGAACAAGTATCCACGCTCGGACATGCATTCGCTCCATGACTCCAGTACCGGAACGACCTCCGGGCTTCGCCGGGCCAAATTGGCCGCCCGAGTGATTGCGTTCGGTCCCTCAGATTCGACAAAGTAGGCGACGTCGAGCGAGCCGTACACAGCTATTCGTCCCTCGGTGACGCAGCCATCCGCTGACGTCTCCAGTGTTGCACCGAGGACCTCCACCGAGATCACCTCCTCCCACGATCCAACCATGGCTGCGCTGTAGCTCGCGAGCTCAGCTTCAGACAACCCAGGCGGAGTGCCATCCCCGGTTCGCCCTGATGGAAGAACGGGGGTATACGTCAGGCCCTCTACATTTACGTCGTAGGGAAACTGTTGGTTGCGTTCTGCAATAGTCGACTTCGCCTGAGTGACGAGTTGGTCGAGGGGTGTCGTATTCCAGACGAAGCCTCGATCTGCCATGCACGAGGCGGTCTCCTTCTGCCCCGCTGCCTGTAGGAACGCAAGATCTTGCGCCGAAACATTGAGCGGTACGGGTTCGCGGCCAGCGACAGTCGGCGGTGTGTCGCTGGCCGCCGACGAGGTCGAAGGTGCATCGTCCGAAGACCCACACGATGCCAGGAGGAGCAAGGCTGCGTACGCGGCACCGCGCCTAGCCGCACATTGCCAGAGGCCCCTCACCTCAATGGGCCCAGGACAAGGCAACGATCGACGCGATGGCGTCGGCGTGGGACCACGACTCGGAGCGTCTCGAATCGACCAAAGATCCACGACGACTTCATTGCCAAAGCCGAGCGCTGCTGGACCACGCTCGAAGTCGTCGCTGAATTTGCGACGCTTCCCACTGGACCGGCTACTAACAACTTCCCGTGTTGTATGTGTGCGCGTTACCGATGTCGAAGACCCCGTACGTCAGATTCAGGCTTGGACGAGAGGTGTTGAGAGGGACGCAGTAGGCCACAGGACCGCCCCACGTTGTGGTGTAGACCCTGACACGGTAGCCGTAGGAGAGGTTGACAGCCGATGAATCTTGATAGTCGATCGAACTTCCCCAGTTCGAGCTGTCGACACTCCAACGACCCACACCACCGGCGGCATTGTAACTCGGTCCGTCGAACGCACAGAAGTATCCGCCCTCAACGATGCAGTTGTTGAACCAGGTGACAGCCTTTGCTTCGCCACCAGTGGCCGTTATTGCCGCTGTACTCGCTGCTGCTGCCACCATCAGAGTACGAAATATTTCTTCACTGCTCGCTCCATCTCCAAGGTATGGCGCCGCTAGTTGGCGACGCTCTGATGTGGTGGCCAGAATCCCCGGCTGCCGACATTCACTGGGAGAGTGTCCGTTCGTCGAGGGTTGTTACATCGGAGCGATCTCCAATTGATTGAAGGGGTCCCGACATCGGTGTGGGCCATGTGGACCGGTGCGGGCAGTCGGGGTTCGATCCGGGCCCGGTGACACCACCGGAGCGATCACCGGTGGTGTGGTCATCGCCAGTCTGGCTGCCGCACCCACCAATCGTGAAGACTTGCACCCCATCGGGTGAGTTCACCGCTCGCCCCCACCGACATGAGAGCCCTGCCGAAGCGCTGGCACCCGGGACCTGGTCCTCATCCTGGCGCTCCGGTGGACCCACGAATCAAGGTGTGGTGGCGGGACCGGGGATGAACCGGTTGTCGGCCCATCGTGGCACCAGCATGACGAAGCAGTTGCTGCGCCAGACGCGATGCAGCCGACGGTAAGCAGCGCTGGAACAGCGCCTCGCCGCCCGCAATCCGTTGCGAGTGGCTGTAATGGAAGGGCGTTGACGGACACCATTCGTTGCCGGCAATACGGCCGGGTCCAACGAGAGGAACGCCATGCAAGTTCTGAAAGGGGCCCCGATCGCTGTCGTTACGGC
>Ga0105045_10002081_pt1 | contig 16748 bp, 11 predicted proteins | sample MAT02_FD_78089 | JGI IMG/M metagenome (GOLD analysis project Ga0105045, IMG submission 78089) | Freshwater microbial communities from Lake Fryxell liftoff mats and glacier meltwater in Antarctica - MAT-02 (megahit assembly) | ecosystem: Environmental > Aquatic > Freshwater > Ice > Liftoff... | reverse complement strand
CACGGTAATCACGTCGTCGGCTAGGTAGGCCACATCGCGGTCGTTCTCGCTGCACACGGCGATGACCGGCCCGCCGCGGGCTTTGATTTCCTGCATGTTGCTCATCACCTTGTCGAAGCAGTTGCCGCGCGGCACGAGGAACACGCTGGGCGTCTGTTCGTCCACCAAGGCGATGGGGCCGTGTTTCATCTCGGCGGCCGGGTACCCCTCGGCGTGGATGTAGCTGATTTCCTTGAGCTTCAACGCCCCTTCGAGTGCCGTCGGGTACAGATACTGCCGGCCGAGGTAGAGGCAGTTCCGCATGTCCGCGTAGCGTTCGGCGATCTTCTTGATGTTGTCGTGGCAATCGAGCGTTTTGCGAACCACGTCCGGAAGCGCCCGCAGGTCTTCGATCAACTTCTGCCCCTGCAAACTCGATAGGTGGCGGGTGCGGCCGAAATACAGGGCCAGCAGGGTGAGCACCGTGCATTGGCTGGTGAAGGCCTTGGTGCTGGCCACGCCGATTTCCGGCCCGGCGTGCAAATAGACGCCGCCGCACGCCTCCCGCGCGATGCTACTGCCGACGACGTTGCAGATCGCCAGCGTGCTGTGACCCATCCGTTTCGATTCGCGCAGCGCGGCGAGTGTATCCGCCGTTTCCCCCGATTGCGTGAGCGCGATCACAATCGTGTTCTTGTCGATGGGCGGGTTGCGGTAGCGGAACTCGCTGGCGTACTCGACTTCCACCGGCAACCGGGCGAGTTCCTCGAAGAGATATTCGCCCACCATGCCCGCGTGGTAGCTGGTGCCGCAGGCCGTCATGATGATGCGTTCGGTATTGCGGAGTTGCTGCGGCGTGAGGTTGAGGCCGCCGAAGTGGGCGGTGAAGTCCCCATCGTCCAAGCGGCCGCGCATAGCATTGGCAATGGTTTCGGGTTGCTCGTAGATCTCCTTGAGCATGTAGTGCGGGTATTCGCCCAGATCCGATTCGTAGTCGCCGAGGTAGTGCTTGATGTCTTCGAGCGTCACATCGACGGTGTCGAGGTCTTGATTGCGGATCACCCAGCTTTCGCCATCGAGCTGGCAGATTTGCCGATCGTTCAGATAGACGACCTTATCCGCGTACCCGGCGAGGGCGTTGGCATCGCTAGCGAGGTACGTTCCGTCGGTGCCGATTCCGATCACGAGCGGGCTGCCCAAGCGTGCTCCCACGATCACACCGGGTTCGCTTTGGCACACTGCGGCGAGGCCGTAGGTGCCCTTCACGTATTCGAGGGCTTTCCGCACGGCTTGCATGAGGTCGCCGTTGTAATGCTTCTCGATGAGGTGGGCGAGCACTTCGGTGTCGGTATCGCTGCGGAAGTGTACTCCCTCGGCTTGGAGTTGGTGTTTGAGCGCCATGTAGTTTTCGATCACGCCGTTGTGAACGATGCCGATGGTGAGTTCGGCGTTCATGTGCGGGTGGGCATTGGCGTCGGTGGCGCCGCCGTGGGTCGCCCAACGGGTGTGGCTGATGCCGTAGTTGCCGGGGGCCGGGTGGGCGTTGAGCACTTTGCCGAGTTCGGCGATACGGCCCGATTTCTTGCGGAGGTGCAGCGAACTGCCGGTGCCGGTGATGAGGCCCGCACTATCGTAGCCCCGGTATTCGAGGCGTTTGAGGCCATCCATGAGGATCGGTGCCGCTTCGCGTTGGCCGGTGAATCCGATAATCCCGCACATAGGCCGTGCTCCGATTGAGTTAGCCCGACGCGCGAGCGAGGGCTTCCAGAACGATGAATGTCGAGAAACAGTGAGCGAGGCGCGCTGGAAGCCCTCGCTCGCGCTAACAAGCATTAGCCCGTCGCGCCGTGCATCACCGCCGCGGGTTGAGGAATCACCATGAAGCCGCTGCTCTCGTACAGGGGCCGCAGCGATTCTTTACTCGTGAGCATAACGTACGGAACGTTGTGCGTGTACGCTTGGGCGAGTGTCGAAGTCACAAGCTTCGATGCGATGCCGCGACCGCGGCTCTCCGGCTTTACCACCACGTAATCGATCTGCCAATTGACGGGGGCGGAAACGAGCAAGAAACCATCGGCGCGGCCGTCGTCGTCGCGGTGGACGCATACGTGGCGGACGCACGGCCAGATGGCCAAGAACTTGCTGCGGGTGCGAAATTGATTGGTGATGAGTTCCCAGAATGTCTTGCAGGCCGGTTCATCGGCGAGGAATTCGGCGAGGCTGACAAATTCGATACCCGGCGGAAGCGGTCGGGCTTCCGTCGGGCGATGGATGTAAATGAGTTCCGCATCGGGCATATGCGATTCCTTCGCGGCGTTAAATTATCGGGGCGGAGCACCTGCCACAGCAAAACCGACCGCCGGGTAATTCCCCGATTTCACGAGAAGCCCGTACTTCTTCATCTTTTTATAAAGCGTCACCCGGCTCACGCCGAGAGATTGGGCCGCGCGCGTTCGGCTGAACCCGGCTTTTTCCAGCGCCCGGAGAATGGCGGTGCGTTCGGTCGTCTCGCGGTTGTGGGCGAGGGAGCCGGCCGGCACCGGGGCCACCCCGGCGTGCGCAGTTGCGTTTTGGGAATTCTGCACTATCGGGGGCAGGTGTTGCAACCTCAATTCGTCGCCGGAGCAGTTCAACACCGATTGCTGCAGCACGTTTTCGAGCTGGCGAATGTTCCCCGGCCACGGGAATTGTTCCAACGCCCGCATCACTTCGGTGTGGATCGCTTGCACCGGTTTGCCGAAGCGCGAACCGTATCTGGCGACCATTCCTCGAACCAACGGCGGAATATCCTGCGGCCGCTCCCGCAACGATGGCAAGCGGAACGAGATTACGTTCAGACGGTAGTACAGGTCGCTGCGGAAGGTGCCGCGTTGCACGGCCTCGGCGAGGCTCCAATTGGTCGCCGCGATGATGCGGGCCTCGGATTTCACCGTTTCGTTGCCGCCCACCGGCTCGTATTCCCCCGATTCGATCAACCGGAGAATGTTCGTTTGTTGTTCCAATCCGAGAGTGCCGATTTCATCGAGAAACAGCGTGCCCGCACCCGCCGCGGCAATCTTCCCCGGCTTGCTTCCTTCGGCACCGGCGTGCAGACCGAAGAAATCGGTAGCCACCGAAGCCACGTTCGGATTGTTGCACGAAACCACGAGGAAACGGTTCAGGGAACGCTTCGAGCAATCGTGGATGAGCTTGCCGAGGTGGGTTTTCCCGGTTCCGGTTTCCCCTTCGATCAGCACCGCGACATCGTGGCTCGCGGCGGTGAGCGTTTGCTCGGCCAACTGCACGAGCGACGGCGTGAGCTGGTGCAATCGGTGATTGATGCGATCCGCCGCCGTTTCCGAAGCGGGATCGGGGAAGGGCACCCCCGGAGTGACGATTCTGCGAACCCAAGTGTTGATCTCACGCAGGTGGCCGGGCCACACGAAATTCGCATCGAGTTGCGTGGCTAGAGTATCGATCCGTTTCGCTGCGGGGAAATTCTCCGCCGAGAGTACCGCGAGCCGAGCGGGGAGTTGCTGAATGCGCAGTTCCCGCACGCAGGCTTCGATGCGATCGGCGTCGTGCGGATCGGAAGCGAGGAAGAGCAACACGCCATCGGTTTCCCGGCGGACGAGGTGCGCGACATCGTCGAATCGCACGAGGGCCGCCGTGAGCATGAAGGTTTTGTGCAGGTGCGTTTGAATGGACTGCCCGAATTGCAAATCCGAGCCAACCAAAAGCAATCGACGAGGGAACGACATTGTACCGAACTCCGGCCAGCGGCGCGGCGGTGGAACCGCATGGTGAACATCGGGATGACGACCGAAAAGGTCGGGGCGGGATATGCCGGGCGAAACGGTAGGGGCCGTTGGGGGTACGCTCGGGCCATAACGGTGGGCACTTTGGTTAGCGCTCGTTACGGCAACGCAACCATAGTGAACAACATGCGCGTGTGCAAATCCCCCAGAGGATTCTTCGGCACAACCGTCAGAACTTGTCGCAATCTTCCGCTGGGGTGTGAATTTCGGGAGAACCCACTCCGCTACGCCCGCTTTGCCGGTTCCCAGTAACGGTTCTCATCTTCCCTTCACGGCGAAACTGTTAGATGATGAGGGTGAGGCATCCTATCACCCGGCCTCGGGGAACGAACCGTGCGCATATTGATCGTCGAAGACCAGATCCCGCTACTGAAAGCCCTGCGGCAAGGATTGGAAGAAGAGGGCTTCGCCGTGGATACCGCCGTGGATGGCGAAGAAGGAGACGCGAAGGCACGCACCACCCAGTACGATGTGATCCTACTCGACATCATGCTACCGAAAGTCGATGGCCTCACGTTGCTGAAACGCTGGCGCAGTTCGGGTATGAATACCCACGTGATGATGCTCACCGCGAAGGGATCCACCGGCGATAAGATCACCGGTCTCGATAGCGGGGCCGACGATTACTTAACGAAGCCATTCGAACTCGATGAACTCTTGGCTCGTATCCGTGCACTGATCCGCCGGGGGCACCAGAAGAAAGATCCGTTCATCAAAGTTCACGAGTTGACCATCGATACCGCGGCCCGCAGCGTCAGCCGAGCCGGGAAGAAAATCCCGCTCACACCCCGCGAGTACGCTCTGCTAGAATTCCTAGCGTTCCACGCCGGTGCGGTCGTGACGCGGACGATGATTTGGGAACACCTGTACGACGAATACGACGAGAACACCTCGAACGTGGTAGACGTTTACATCCGCTACCTGCGCAACAAGATCGATAAGGGGTTCGATAATCCCCTGATCCTCACGAAATGGGGCGAAGGATACATGCTCCGCGGCCCGGACGATCCGGGCGTACCCGGTTCCACGACGGAAGAGGCCGAAGCCGCGAAACCCGAAAAAGCCAAGAAAAAGTAGGGCCACATGCCTTCGCTCCGCCGTTCGCTCATCGCGTACTTCCTCGTGCTGCTGGCGTTCGCCCTCGGCGGCGTCGGCCTGCTGATCGACCGCTTCGCAAACGATACCTTAACGGCCCGGGAATCGGCCGAGAGCAAACGGATCGATCAAGAGTACGAATCGCACTGCGCCGATTCGCAAAAGAAATTCGACGATGAATTGCTGATCCAAGCGCAATCGCTGGGCCGTGAAATCCGCGAAAAGTACACCCTTCTCGCCAAGCAAGCGGTCGATGATAGTTTGAAACGATTCCCGCTATCATTGGCGGTACACTCGCTCGGCGACATCGGTTCGCCGTTGGGGAGCGTTGTTTCGACCGCGATTTCGCAATCGCCGAGTTCGCGGAACTTGCTGTTTTGGTCGTTCTTTTCCAGCCCGCAAGCCGATGAACGCATCAGCCGTTCGTTCGTGGAAGGGAGCGATCACCCGGATTACTTTCAGATTCACATTCCACGGTTTCGCCAAATTATCCGCAGCCCCGTTCAGCAGTTCGATTTGCCGTTGGATTTGGAACACGATCCGATCAACGATCAGAACCCGCAGCGGTTCAACGTGGTGACCGTCGCCAACGGTGGCGAGTACCGCCGGGTGATCTACCGCACGAAACTGCACTTCACTCAGACGCGATTCCCCACGCCGCAATCCTCGTCGACGCCAAGGCCACGCACCCCCGATCGCGGTGGCCCACAACAGCCCCGCACGTTTCCCGGCGGCTCGCAAAATCTCAATCCGGATAGTTTCTACCCGACGGTGTATGTGCAATGCGCACGGCCAAGCAGTGTCTTAACCGATCGCCTTGCCGAACACGCCGCGGCCCGCGATGAGCGTTTGGCTCGCGTCGCCTCGGAAACGGCAGAAAGCCTCTCGGATTTGCGATTCAACGTTCGCACGATCTACGCGATTACCTTCCTTGCACTCGCGTTCGGCGGTTGGTGGCTCGTCGGCTACGGGCTTTCGCCGTTGCGGAAACTCAGTGATGCCGTCAGCCGGGTGAACGAAAGGGATTTCCGATTGCCGGTGGAAAAATCGGAACTCACCCGTGAACTCGTGCCCATCCACGACCGCCTGACGCTTTCGCTGGAATCTTTGAAACGGGCCTTCGAGCGGGAAAAGGAAGCCATCGCCGATATCTCCCACGAATTGCGTACCCCCGTGGCAGGCCTGCTCGCCACGCTGGATGTGAGCCTGCGTAAGCCGCGCACGGCGGAGCAATACAAGGGGACGCTGGAAGATTGCCGGGCCATCACGAAACAGTTGAGCCACTTGGTGGAACGGGTGATGACACTCGCTTACATTGATGCCGGGCAAACCACCACTAATCTCGCCGAGACGGACGCGTCAAAATTGGCCGAGGGGTGCGCCGCGATTCTCCGGCCGCTCGCGGAATCGCACGGCATTACGCTCACTTCCGAGTTGGAACGATCCGTGGAACTTTCGACCGATCCGGATAAACTCCGCGAAGTGATGATGAACCTGTTGCACAATGCCGTGGAATACAACCGTCCCGGAGGCAATGTGAACCTGCGGGTGCAGAGATCGGGCCCCGGAATCCAAGTGGAGGTGAGCGATACCGGCATCGGTATGACGCCCGATGTGCAAGGGAAAATCTTCGAGCGTTTCTTCCGGGCCGATCCTTCCCGCACCACCACCGGCGTCCACGCCGGGTTGGGCTTGGCCATCGTGAAGGAATATGTGCAGAAACTCGGCGGCACCATTGCCGTGGAATCGCAACTCGGCCAAGGTACGACCTTCCGCGTATTACTGCCCATCGAACAACCGCTGGCGGTGTGAGGTGGATCACCCCGGCTTGCGCTGGATGCCCACCACTACGGAAATGAATAACTCCCGCAAAGTCGATCTTGACTACTTCCAGATCGATACCGACGACTCCGGAGCAGTGTTCCCGCAATCGGTAAGTCAATCCGCCCCCGCCGCAGCAGATTAGAACACAAAAGCCCGCGGAGGGTATCCGCGGGCTTCCGGTTCAAAATGGTTCCGTATCACAATGTTACTTGTGGGCGTCGTGGCATTCTTTACAGTTGATTCCACCGAGGGCCTTGGTCACGGCGGGAGCGTCTTTCTTTTCCGCGGCGGCGGCGGCGGCGGCGGTGTTGTCCTTGTATTTCGTAGCGAGTTTGGTCCACGAAGCGGCATCGCCCTTCGGTGCCTTGTTGGCCGCGAGCGCTACGCCGAGTTCCTTCAGTTCCTTACCCGCCGCGGCGGCGTCGTCCCACTTTTCGCCTTTGACGGCGGTCTTCAGTTTGGCAATGGTGCCGGTTTTGCTGTGGCCCTTTTTCATGATCTCCGAAATGGTCAGATCCGCCTTGTTTTCACTGGCGGTGATCGCGCCGACGCCGAGCGTCAGGGCGAAGAGGCCGGCTGTGCAGCAGGCCGCGATCTTAGCAATCTTGCGAATCATCAGCGCATTCTCCAAATGTGGTTGATACGGGAGAGAAGCCGAACGCCCACCGTCCGGCAATACCCCGCTCGCTTATATAATTGAGGACGCCGCTGGCGGATAGGGAATTCAGCCGCCGCGAACGATTTTTTGGCTAAACTATTTTCGCCCGAACAGGGCCGCCATCCGCCTACCAAGCCATCTCCGGCTCCGTATCTTCTCCACGTTCCGATTGGGCGACGGACTTTCCCCCTGCAATAGAACCACCGGCCATGAACGCGATTCTCCGCGAATACGTCTGCAAAGGCTTGTTTCTCGGCCTTTGGGCTTACCTCAGCCTCGTGCATCCCTCTTGGGAAGTCGTCGGCCGTGTGCTTCTCTTCACCGCCGTGGGCCTCGCCCTCGGCTTGCTCGCCGGGGCGTTCCAACAAATTTCCCGGGGTTACCGCCCCGGAAAGAATTTCCTCGGCTTCCTTCTCCTAGTGTTGCTCGATAGCCCATTCTTCATCTATCTGGGTCTCCTCGGCGGCCTCGGCATCGGCGTGGTCACCTTCACCGATCCGCCCGCCGAAAGGCAATGGCTGGTTCCATGCGTGATTGCCGGGGCATTGCTCGGCTTCGGTTTCGCGCAACTCCGACAGATCAAGGATCGCCTCTGGCGGCTAGGCTTGGGCATTGCCCTCGGTACCGCCTTCATCTACCTCGCACTCACCTATTTGCAACAGTTGGAGGAATTCGCCGATCCTACCGTCGGTGTGCAATTCGGGTGGTTGATCCTGATCGCGTTGCCTTTCTTCTACATCCTCACCTTTTGTGCGGAAGCCGAGGAATCGGAAATCGAAGTCGGCACGCTTTGCGCATTGCTGGGCATCGGGCTGTACCTCGTTCGCATCCAATCCAACTTGCCGGAAGTTGCGGATAAGCTGATCTTCCTAGTGCCGCTCATGGTGTACTTCATCTATGCCACGCGGGTTCTGCCAGGCTTGCGGGTATTCAAACATACGCTCCGCGGTTTCGGCTATTTCCACCTCGGCCGAATCCGGGAAGCCGTGGCCAGTTTCGGCCGGGCGCTGCAACTCGATTCGCGCAACGAACTCGCCAAGAGCGGCCTCGTCGGCTTGCACCGCAAAGTCGATGTGGCCAGCCTCGATGCCGAAACCGTGCGATTGTTGAACTTCGATATTCTGGTGAACTTGGCGCAATCCAACCTCGTGAAAGACGGGGCACCGAACGAGCGGGAACTGGAAGAATCCGTGCGCATGTTGGATACGGCCGAGCGGTTCCAACCGCAGTTGCGGGCTAAGATCGACTATTTGAAAACGGTCGCATTCACGCACGCCAAGGATTTTGACCTCGCCGCGGGTTACCTTTCGCGGTTGCTGAACCCCGAGGAACCGTACCAGCAATCGGTTCGCAAAGATTGGCTCTACCCGGCTTGGGATTTGGCGGTGCGGTTGCACCCGGAGTTGGTTCGGCGGTTGGGCGAACCGCAACTCGCGCTACCGGGCCGCCGGATGGAAGCGATCGCCGCGACCGAAAGACAGCTGCAACTCGCGGCGGACGATGCTCCGGCCCTCGAAATGCGAAGGCAGTTGTATTCCGGGTTGAGCGAATCGGAGTTCCTCGCCGCGTGCCAACCGGGCGTGACCCCCGCCGATTTCAATTATGAATACGTCGAACAGTTGGGCCTCGCTTTGATCGACGATGCCGAGGCGAAGCAAGCGGATCGTGGTGCGGAGTACCTGCGGATTGCCGGTCGCGGGTTGCCGGAACGCGGGGCGAGCATCTTCACCAAACTGGCGGAAGTCGCGGAAGCTAAAGGGCAACTCGCCGAGGCCCGTGGGTATCTCGATCAAGTGAAACGGGCGGGGTTGGTCATCGGCATTCAAAGGTTGCACGCCAACGAGAAGCCCCTCTTCTTCACCGGCCTGCGAAAGCTCGTGGAAATGAATGCGTCGGCCGGGGATTTCGAGGCCGCGGCCTCCGATCAAGAACTGTTCGTGCAATCCGGCAATAACGATTTGAAATCGATGCGTCGGTTGGCCGAACTTTACGCACAAAGCGGGGACGTGTTGAACGCGGTGCGGATCGTCGAAAGTTCGCTCATCGAGGCGAAAGCGGATGCGGACTTCCTGGCAAAGAAAGATTCCTACTACTTCTCGCTGACGATCGAACGGGTGACGCAAGCGCGGGAGAAGATCGCCAGTTGGTTCGATGTACCGTATTGCCTCGCCAAGGCGAACGTGGTGGTCGGCCAGAAGGAACCCGATCTCGAAACGCTCGAATACGGCATGCATATGGCGAAGCTGGCCCGGGCCGTGAAGCCGGAATTACACTCCGCGATGGTGGTGGAAGCCCGCTTGATGTTGCGAATGGGCGAACGCGACGCGGCCATTGCTTTGCTGGAAGACATCCGCGAGCAGAAACGGGGCAGCGGCGACGAGGAAGATGCTTGGTTCCTCGCCACCCGCGTCCTCGGCGATTTGTATTTGAATGAACTCGATCGCCCCGATCTGGCGGTGCGGGCGTACACCGATTACCGCGAATACACGAAAAGCGGCGGGGAAACCCTGTTCCAACTCGGCAAAGCGTACGAAGCCGCAGGCAACGTTCCCGCCGCGATCAAATCCTACGAGTCGGTGACCGCGTACGAGAAGCACCCACGATATTGGGACGCCACGGAAGCCGTGAGCCGATTGAAGGGGGGATGAGATCCATTCATATAGGGTCTAGTAAATATTTCTGGCACCCCATTCGCCGTTCTGGCTCCGCGCGACCGACGACCTCCCCTCATGTCCTAGGAAGTGGGTGGTCCTTGCAAGTTGTCGAGATTCTATGATTCGCCGCCGAATTTCTCGGCAATCGATGCGATTGTGCCTAGGGAGGGGTAGGTGGGCGGAACTGAGGGCACAAAAGTCGGCTTGAGCGACGTTGCTGCTGTAAAGCATTGCAAATACGTTGGAAGCGTTCGATCTTTGGATGGGGGTTTGTGCTCTGGGTGAGGAGGCACAAATGGGATCAAATTCCCATTGGAATGACGCCGGGGAGGTCGTCGAAACCGAAAGTTTCAGCGGGTGGGGGGACAACCGCCAGAATTTTTGCCGCACCCCGTTTTCATCCGTTCACTCATTCATTTAGCACGATTGAGTAAATCTTCCCGAACAAATGCTTGCGTTCCCGCCGTGCGGCGGTTCTAATGGCAGGCATGGGCACGACAACGGACTTCTTCGACCCGAGCGCACGGAACTCCCGCGCCCGCCAAGCGGTGGCGGTCGAACTGATGCGGGAACTCTCCCGGTACAAAGACCCGGACGAACTTTACAAAGTTTTCAGCCGGCGGATGAACCAACTCTATCCCACCGCCCGGCAAGTGACGGTTTCGCGCCGGGGTTTGGAAGGCTCCGAGTTCCGCGTCACCCGATTCAACTTGTGGAAAGAACAGACCAATCCGTGGCGGGATGCCGAAAAACTCCCGGTGCTTTCCGGCGGCCTGATCGGGGAACTCGCCTACGAAGATCAACCCCGCGTCATCGGGGAGTTGTCCCTCGAACCGGCCGATCCCGCCGGGGTATTTTTTGATGGGCAGCGTTCGCTGCTTTCGATTCCGCTGTTCGAGAACGGCATCGCCACGGCGACGGTGATCGTGGCGCGGGAAGCCGCCAACGCATTCCCCGCCGAGCAAATTCCCGAATTGGTTTGGCTCACCAATTTCTTCGCCCGGGCTACGCAAACGCTGGTGCTCAGCCAACGTTTGCAAGAAGCCTGCGACGCCGCCGATTATGAACTTCGAACCATCGCGGAGATGCAGCAAAGCTTGTTGCCCGCGGAGGTGCCCCGCGTGGCGGGGTTGGATGTCGCGGTGCATTACCGTACCGCCAACCGGGCGGGCGGAGATTACTACGACTTCTTCCCGCTGCCCGAAGGCAAAATGGGCATCCTCGTCGCGGATGTCAGCGGACACGGAACCCCGGCTTCCGTGCTCATGGCGATCACGCATTCCCTCAGCCATGCCCGCATCGATCCGCCCGCAAAACCGGGCGAGTTCCTTTCCTATTTGAATCGGCACCTCGCCCGCAAGTACACACTCACCAATGGGAACTTCGTCACGGCGGTGTACGCGGTGTTCGATCCGCGTAACGGCACGGTCACTTACGCCAACGCTGGGCACGCTCCTTCGCGGGCACGTATTGGGGGCATGCGGGAATTCGGACCGCTGGATCAAGTTCGCCGATTACCTTTGGGCGTCACGCACCGCACCCTTGGCCCCTACCCGGAACAAACCATCGAACTTCGCCCCGGCGATACCTTCGCACTCTTCACGGATGGGATCACCGATGCGGTGAATTTCCGCGGGGATGCTTTCGGAACGGAACGGTTAGACGATCTGCTAGCACTGCCCGATCTCGATGCCGGGGGAACCGTGGCAAAGTTGGTGGAATCGATGGAAGATTTTATGGGCGAAACTTCGGGGCAAGACGATCGCACGCTGGTTCTCGTGAAGTGCGAAAGTTCGGGTGGAACCGCAAATCTCACGGCATTGGCCCACACTGCCGAATCCTGAGAACTCATTCGCTTTTACACCGAAACCGAATTAGAGTATTTCCATCTGAAGTTCTGCGACCACCCCGTATGCCGAAACCACCTCTCCTATTTACCTGCACACACTGCCGAAAGCCGATCGGCGTCGCGTTGGAACATGCCGGGCTTGCGGTGGCTTGCCCGCACTGTCAGAAAGGAGTGATTGCACCGGCGGCACCGAAAACTGTGGAATCGAACATCCACATCGCAAGTTCGGCGATGGAGCAGAACGTTTCCAGCTTGCGTGCGAGCCAGAAAGAAGCCAAGGAACGCGAAGATAGCATCTTCGGCGAAGAAGCCCACGAAGATGAAGAAGCGTTGTTCGGCCTCGGTTCCGGAAAAAAAGCCCCAACGCCGGAGGTGCCCGAGACTGCAACCGCCGGGCGAAAAACTCCACCGGAGCTATCTCAACCGACGCAACGCGTACCCGGTTTGGCGCCACTCCCCCCAATGGTTTCACGATCTGCGCCGGTGATCGATGGGGCGGATTTTCAACCGTTCTCGGCGCGGGTGAGCAAGTATCCCAGCCCGTCAAATGGCACGTTGGATCCGGTGAACCCATTCGAAATGGAAGCCGCTTTGCCCACCGAATTCAGCGAACCGCACTCGGTTTCCCCCACTGCGGCGAACCGGCGTAAGAAGATCCCGGCGGAACTCGAAGATCGCCCGAATTGGAAATTGTGGATCATCATCGGCCTCGGCGGATATGCTTTCTTGATGACCATCGTTGCGATCTGGGGGTGGACGCGCTCCCCGCAATCGGCCCCGGCGAAGCCGGACGGTAACACCATCGCCACCCAAAAAGCGAAGCCGCGGTAACGCCATGCCCACCCGCGATGAACTGGCGAATCTCTACCTCGAACAGCTACCCTATCCGCCGTACGCCGTTCAAGAAGATGCCCTCCTCGCGTGGTTTACTTCGGACGAAGGCGTGCTCGTCAGCGCTCCCACGGGCACCGGGAAAACGCTGATCGCCCAAGCGGCACTCTTCGAGGCATTGCACTCGAACACCATCGCCTATTACACCACCCCCTTGATCGCCCTCACGGAACAGAAGTTCCAAGAAATGCAGGCCGCTGCGGTTCGTTGGGGTTTCTCGAAAGACGATATCGGCCTCGTTACCGGCAATCGGAAATTGAACCCGAATGCACGCGTACTCGTCGTGGTCGCCGAGATTCTGTTGAATCGGCTGTTGAACCCAGAAGGTTTCCAGTTCGAGAACGTCTCGGCCGTCGTGATGGACGAATTCCACAGCTTCGCCGACCCCGAACGCGGTATCGTTTGGGAACTTTCGCTCAATATGCTTCCGAAGAACGTGCGATTGTTGCTGCTCTCGGCGACGGTCGGCAACGCGGTGGAATTCTTAAACTGGTTGGAACGCCAGCACGGCCGCAAGTTGGAATACGTCGAAGGCAAGGTGCGCAAAGTTCCGCTGACGTACAGATGGGTGCCGGACGATTACTTGAACGATTTGCTCGTGGACATCGCCCGCGGCGACGATGCCAGTCGAAAATCGCCGGCGCTCGTGTTCGCGTTCAACCGGGATGAATGCTGGAGCATCGCCGAGCAGTTGAAGGGCTTGGACATGCTGAATTCCACGCAGAAAGGGCCGCTGAACGCCGCGTGCGATAAACTCGAATGGCCGCAAGGCGTCGGCCCGAAGTTGAAGCAGATGCTCCGCCGCGGCGTCGGCGTTCACCACGCCGGGTTGCTGCCGAAGTACCGCCGTGTGGTCGAGGAACTCTTCGAGAAGAAGCTCTTGAGCGTTTGCCTCTGCACCGAGACGCTCGCGGCGGGGATCAATCTCCCGGCGCGATCGGTGGTAATCACGTCGTTGGTGAAGGGACCGTTCGGCAAAGAGAAGTTGATCGATGCCAGCAGTGCCCACCAAATCTTCGGCCGGGCCGGCAGGCCGCAATTCGATACTGAAGGGTTTGTGTTCGCGTTACCTCACGAAGACGACATCCGATTGGCGAAGTGGAAAAAGCAGTACGAACAGATCCCCGAGACGACCAAAGACCCGGTGATGCTCAAGAAGAAAAAGGAGATGTTGAAGAAGAAGCCGAGCCGCAACACTCAAAAGAAGTATTGGACCGAAGCCGATTTCGAGAAGTTGAAGGCCGCTCCGCCCGCCAAGCTTTACAGCAAGGGGCCGCTGCCTTGGCGGTTGCTCGCGTACCTGCTGCAAATCTCACCCGACATCGACAAGATACGCACGGTGATCCGCAAACGTTTGCTCGACCAACCCCGGATCGAAGCGGGGATGAAGCAATTGAATCGCATGCTGGTGATCCTGCACGAACGGGGCTTCGTGAAATTGGAACCGGAGCCGCCCGATTTGTTAGCCCGTAGCGCCGGCGAGGGATCCCAGACAGCCGATCACAACACAAAGACCATCACGCAATCGCACTCGGATCCCTCGCCGGCGCTTCGGGCTAACAAATTGATCGAGCCAGTTGTGCCGGAATACATCCCCGTTTTCGCCCACCCGACACCGATGCTCGCTAAGCTACTCGCGTTCCGGGCCGTGCATCCGCTGTACGGGGCATTCCTCATCGACCTGTTGGGCAAAGCCAATTTGCAGGAACGCTTGCAGATATTCGAGAGCGTGTTAGAGCTTCCCCGACCGCTCTTGAAGTACGTTCGCGTGCCGTACGAACTTCCGCCGGGGCCGTTGCAAACGGAATTCCTCGATGCGGAACTCTTGAAACGCGGTTTGATCGCGGCGCCCAAGGTTCCCGTCGAAGGCGAGGAAGAGGAGGAAGAGGAATACGTTCCGTGGGAAGATCGCCCGCCGCTCTTCGCAGAGAAAGTGCGATTGCTATTCGACGCAACGCACCCGGACGTTCTCGATGTGACGACGCAAGCGGTCTGGGCCGCCGGGGAGGTGCTGCACTTCGGTGGAAACTTCCAAGCGTTCATCAGCCACAAAGACTTGGCTAAACAAGAAGGTTTAATCTTCCGGCATTTACTGCGGTTGATCCTCCTCCTCGAAGAATTCGCCCAAGTGACGCCCGATGGGATCGAAGACGCGGTGTGGCAGGCCGATTTGAAAACCATCGCTGATCAATTGATCGAGTGCTGCCGCCAAGTCGATCCGATGAGCACGGAAGAGACGATCAAGAAGGCTCACGAAAAGGTGGACGTGGTGGAAGGCGAAGCGCACGCCGCACCGATTCCGCCGCCCCCGGCGACGGAGAATCCCGCCGATGCCTTCGCCGCCGGGTTGGACGATTGACTATTCAACTGACAACTGGCGAATAACAACAATGAACTATTCTCCAACACTATTTTCGTATCAATGAGTTGCCAGTGTTCAGTCGATATTGGATAGTTTGGATACCCCGAACCCTGTGACCAAGTGAACCCAGAGCAACAATCCCTGCCCCGTATTCTCGGCCCGTGGATGGCCGGGGCGATCCTCGTCGGGTGCGTCATCGGCACGGGGGTATTCAAGAAAGCCTCGGCCGTGGCCGGGTCGGTTCCCGAGTCTGGCTTAGCCATCACGGTATGGGTGGTGGTCGGCTTGTTGACCTTGTGCGGGGCCTTGGCCTTGGCGGAAGTCGCAGCGTTATTCCCCCGTAGCGGCGGCAACCTGATCTTCCTCCACGAGGCTTACGGCCGCATGTACGGGTTCCTTTGGGGCTGGGTCGAATTCTGGTTCTTGCGGTGCGCCTCCATCGCCGCGTTGTCGGTGGTCTTCACCGATGCGTTCCACGATATTGCCAAATTCGCGGGGGAAACGAAGTCGGATGTCATACCGTTCTGGCACCGTCAGGCGATCTCCGCGGTGGTCGTCATGCTCTTGGGCGGCTTGGCCGCGCGGGGAACCAAACTCGGTGCCCGCGTGCAGTTCGTTGTCACCGCGGTCAAGGTCGGCGCCCTTGTCCTCATAATGTTGTTGCCCGTTATCGTCTTGGTCATCAAGCCTTCTGCCCCCACGGTGCCCGATCCCGCACGATTCAATCCCGTGTGGCCCAGCGATTGGTACGCCTTCAGCTTCGCCGCGTTCGCCACGGCGATGATCGCGGTGATGTGGCCCTACAACGGATGGACGAACGTGGCGCCGCTCGCGGGGGAAATCCGCGACCCGCAGAAGAACGTCCCGCGTGCCTTCATCGGTGGCATGCTGGTGTTAATTGCCGTGTATACCGGGGTGAATGTGTCGTATTTCTTCACCGTGTCCGCTTCGGAAATGACGACCCTCGGCGGAACACCCGTTTCGACCGAAGTGTGCTTTCGCCTGATCGGCCCAGTGGGCTTGATGCTGGCTTCCGCAGCACTGATGGTGAGTGTGATGGGTACCGTAGGCGGGAATTTGCTGGTTGGCCCGCGGAGCGTCTTCGCCTTGAGCCGGGAGGGATTGGCACCGAAAATCCTCGGCTCCGTCCACCCGCGCTACGAGACACCGCTCGTGGCAACGGTACTGATGACCTGCGTCTCGGCGATGTTTGTCGTGGGCGTGGCGGCGTATACGCAACACACCGGAGCGGGATTGAAGTCGTCCTTCGACGTGCTGACCGTCTTCATCGTGTTCGGTTCGACGCTGTTGGAAACGTTGGCCGTGGGCACGATCTTCGTCTTCCGCGTGAAGTACCCCGGATCACGGCCATATCGTTGCCCCGGCTATCCGGTGGTTCCCGCGATTTACATCGTGACGATGCTGGCCGTGCTCGCGACCATGTTGGCGACCCCGGCCAAACGCACGGAAGCCTTGGCAGGGTTAGGCTTTATCGCATCGGGAATTGTGGCGTATGTTGTAACGAACACCAAGCGAATCGCTTCACATTCGTGATGAAGCGGTTATTTCTTCGACTTCTTCGATTCGGCTTTGCCAATCGACGGGGCCGAAAAGCCACTCACGTGCAAACCCAATCTTT
>Ga0105045_10002080_pt1 | contig 16750 bp, 15 predicted proteins | sample MAT02_FD_78089 | JGI IMG/M metagenome (GOLD analysis project Ga0105045, IMG submission 78089) | Freshwater microbial communities from Lake Fryxell liftoff mats and glacier meltwater in Antarctica - MAT-02 (megahit assembly) | ecosystem: Environmental > Aquatic > Freshwater > Ice > Liftoff... | reverse complement strand
CTCGATCAGCTCTCGCAACATCCGCTCGGCCGCTCGGTCGGCCTGGGTCACCGGGCTGCCGTCGTCTTTCGAACTCACGGTGAGCTCGGTGTGGTTGAACCAGCCGAGGGTCAGTTCGCCAGCAGCTCTGGTCCACTCGACGGCACGGTCCAGCACGGTCTGCTCCACGGCGGTCATGGTGCGCAGTCTCCCACCAGCGGTCGGTCGAGTGGCGCGGATGCTGGCATGATCAGCACAGCAGCGATCGACAGCGGGAGCCCTCTGTGGACCTTGGCAGCATCTTGGACCTGGCCGATCACGGGAACGACGTCTACGTCGGGGTCGGCCCGCAGTACCCGTGGGGCGGTCTCTACGGTGGTCAGATCGTGGCCCAGGCGCTGCGGGCAGCAGCCAGCGCCGTCGACGACCCCGAACTGCACGTGCACTCCTTGCGGGCGTACTTCATCCGGCGTGGCGACCACAACGAGCCGGTTCGTTACGAGGTCGACCGGATCCGCAACGGTCGGTCGTTCTGCACCCGCCGTGTGGTCGCTCGCCAGGCGGTCGGCGCGATCCTGAACCTCGAGGCGAGCTTCCAGCGGCCCGAGCACTCAGCCGACGTCGAGATGGTGTCGTTGCCGCTCGACGTTCCCGGCCCGGCAGAGTTGGAACATGATTCGTGGAGCCCGGTGTTCGAGCGGGCCTTCGTCCCCACCGGCCGACTCTCACCCGAGGGTCGTGACGGCTCCGGTCGGGCAGCGGCCTGGTTACGTGTGGCCCAGGACCTGCCCGCTGACGGCGTGGTGCACGCAGCAGGGCTCGCGTACCTCTCCGATGACCTGCCGACCGACGCCGTGGTGCGTGCCCACCCCGTGCGGAGCGAACCCGAGGAGGTCCTGCACCAGGTTCTGTTCACCGCGAGCCTGGATCACACGATCTGGTTCCACCGCCCATTTCGCGCCGATGACTGGCAACTCCACGACTTCACGTGTCACACCTTCGTCGGCGGCCGCGGGTTGTCGGTCGGCCACGTGTTCGGCACCGACGGCGCGCATCTGGCCACCATCGCCCAGGAAGTGCTGTTGCGCGACACCCGCGAACGGGACTGACCCATCCCGGCCCTTTCGCTGGCCCTGGCCCTGTAGGGGCCCGACGGCGGTGACCGCCGTAAGGTGGCCCGCCATGGGGGTTCGACGATGCAGCGGGCCGATCGTCGTGTCGGTGCTGCTGGTCCTGATTGCGTCGGCCTGTACACCGGCACCCGGTGCGTCGCCCGTCGGGACGGGGGCGCCGGCGGCCGCCCCGGCACCTGTGGTGCTGGTCCCCGGCTGGGAGTTCGGATGCATCGCGCGCAGCGACGACTGGGACGCGTGGCGGGACGCGTTCGTGGCGCGAGGGCTGCCCGAGGACCGGTTCGTGGTGGTCCGCTACGACAGCTGTCAACCCAACCGCCGCACGGCGCAGATGGTCGGCGACGCGGTCACGGAGCTACGGGCCCGCACGGGGTCACCACGGGTGCACCTGATCGCACATTCGATGGGCGCCATCCCAGCCCGCTGGTGCCTGCGGGTGGGCGAGTGCCGGGGGGCGGTCGACCAGTTGGTGACGCTGTCGGGTGCGCACCGCGGCACGATCTGGGCCGGGGCGTGCTTCCTGCAGTTCTGGGGGCGGGCGTGTGCGGACATGCAACCCGACTCGCCGGTGCTGGCCTGGCTCAACGAGGACGTGGCGCCCTCGGGGGTGGGGATAGAGACGTGGACCTCGGCCTGCGAGCTCGTGATCGTGCCTCGTGAGTCTGCGTTCCTGGCCGGAGCGGTGAACCGCGACCTGGTGTCGGACTGCGTTGACCACTCCGGGTGGAAACGCCACGCTCCGACGATCGCCACCGTATCGGACCGGCTCGCCGGCGCGATGGTGTCGGATCGGCTCGCCGGCGCGATGGTGTCGGACCGGCTCGCTGCATCCGGTGACCCTGCGGTTCCCTAGGGTGGGACCCGTGCCAGCAGTTGTCGCAGAAGGTCTCGAGAAGCGCTTCGGCGAGACGCGCGCCCTGTGCGGGGTGGACTTCAAGATCGAACGCGCCACCGTTCTGGGTGTGCTCGGCCCCAACGGTGCGGGCAAGACCACCGCGGTGCGCATCCTGACCACGTTGCTGCGCCCCGACGGCGGTCGCGCGTGGATCGACGGGATCGACGTGGTCGCCGAGCCACGCCGAGCACGGGCGCGCATCGGGGTGACGGGGCAGTACGCCGCGGTCGACGAACGACTCACCGGTTTCGAGAACCTGCAGCTCGTCGGCCGGCTGTTCCACATGACGCCCGCCGAGGCACGCCGACGAGCCGGGGAGATGCTCGACCGCTTCAGCCTGGACGAGGCCGGTGGTCGGGTCGTGAAGGGCTACTCGGGCGGCATGCGTCGGCGTCTCGACATCGCCATGAGCCTGATCGCCGAGCCGTCGGTGCTCTTCCTCGATGAACCCACCACCGGTCTCGACCCACGCAGTCGGTTGGAGATGTGGGACGTCATCGACGGTCTGGTCGCCGATGGCACGACGCTGCTGTTGACCACGCAGTACCTGGACGAGGCCGAGCGCCTGGCCGATGAGATCGTGGTGATCGACCACGGGAGTGTCATCGCACAGGGAACCGCGGCGCAGCTCAAGGCGCGCAGCGGCGGCGACCGGGTCGAGGTCACCCTGGGAGACGTCGCAGCGCTGGGACGTGTGGCGGGTCTGTTGGCAGGGTTCGCACAACCGGGTGTCGCAGAGACCATCGATGAGGCAGCACGCAGCGTGACGGTGCCGGTGGCGACCACCGAACGCATCGTTCCTTCGGTGGTGCGCAGCCTCGACGACGCCGGTATCGAGGTGCTCGACGTGGTGGTGCGCCGCCCGACCCTGGACGACGTCTTCCTGCAACTGACCGGTCACCGGGCCGAGGACCCGGAGCCGACGGAGGACCCGTCTGTGGTGGACCCGTCCGACACTGCGGCGAAGCCGGTGCCACGGTGATCGGCGGCGAGCATCGGGCAGATGCCCTTGGCAACGAGGCACGCAACACATGAGCACCGCAGCAGACTCGTCACCCACCAGCGGGGAGCGCGTCGTGCCCAACGGGCCGGTGTGGTTGTTCCGTGACACCGCGACCGAGGCGACACGCCATCTCATCGCGACGTGGCGCAACCCGGACCTGCTGGTGTTCGCCGCCATCCAGCCGATCATGTTCGTGGTGCTGTTCGTGTACGTCTTCGGCGGCTCGATCGCCGTCCCCGGGTTCGCCAGCTACGAGCAGTTCGTCGTGCCGGGCATCTTCGCCCAGACCGTCGTGTTCGGCTCCGCGTTCACCAGCATCGGCATCGCCGAGGACATGAGCAAGGGTTTCATCGACCGGTTGCGTACCATGCCGATGTATCCCTCGGCGGTGCTCATCGGACGCACCGTGTCGGACCTGATGCGGAACCTGTTCACCTTCGTGATCATGTTGGCCGTCGGGCTGCTGGTCGGTTTCCGGCTGGAAGGGGGCCTCGGGGCGGGCCTCGTCGCAACGTTGCTGTTGTTGGGCTTCGCCTACGCCTTCAGCTGGATCCAGGCCTACATCGGACTGTCGGTGCGATCCGTCGAGGCCGCGAACTCCGCCGGGTTCATCTGGATGTTCCCGCTCACCTTCGTGTCCTCGGCGTTCGTGCCGACCGAGTCGATGCCCGGCTGGTTGCAGCCGATCGCGGTCAACAACCCCTTCACGATCGTCACGAATGCCACGCGTGCGCTCTACAACGGCTCGCCCCCCGGAAACGACCTGTGGGTGGCGATCGCCTGGGCGATCGGCATCATCGTGGTGTTCGCCACCATGTCGTTCCGGAAGTACTCCGCCACCTCGGGATGAGCGCTTCCCGGTGGTCCTGAGCCGTTCCCGGTGGTCCTGGGGGGAGCGAGGCACGGGGCCGGCTCAGGGCCAGATCAGTACCGGGGTCCCCGCGGGGACCAGCCGGGCCAGCGCCACGACGTCGTCGTTGAACAGGCGGGGGCAACCGTTGGATCCAGCGGTACCGACCGAGCGCGGTTGGTTCGTGCCGTGCAGCGCGAGCACCGGCGCGCGTGCATCGGGGGACTCCGTCGCGTTCTCGCCGGGGAAGGTGTCGAGTACTTCGGAGTAGCCGTCGAGCGCGAGCGCGACGGGTCCGTAGCTGCCGGCGGGGTCGGTCGACGGGACGATGTCGGTCACCGTGAACGAGCCGGTGGGTGTCGGCCTGGACGGTCGGCCGATCGCGATCGGTACGTCCATCAGAACGGTCCCCGAGTCGACCACCCGCAGACGCCGCTCGCTGAGCGACACCTCGACACCGAGCGACGTCGAGGTCACCTCGACCCGGGCGGCGCGCACCCACCCCGTGGTGCCGTTGGGGCGCACCGGCAGCTGGATCTCGAGCCAGCCGCCCTGTTGTTCGACCACGCCGAAGCGCAGCGGTTGCGGCGGGCTGTAGCCGGTGGGGTTCGCGAAGACCCAGCCGGCGTCGGTGACTGCCCGACCGACGATCGGTTCCTGCTCGCTGGGCAACGTGACGCGTTCGACGTCGAGAGCGCTGCGTGGCGGCAGGGGGGTGGACCGCAGCACGACCGGCGACAGAGAACGGTCCCAGCCCGGTGGAGGAGTGCTGCGCACGGTGAGCTGGGCGACGACGTCGGGGACGGTCGCGACCTGGGTGGTGCCGACGGGCAGCACCCGTTGGTCGACCGGGACCCGGGACCCGGCGGCGTCGTCCCGGGGAGCGTTGCCGGTGCGCGTGCCGGCCTCGACCGCCCCGGCACTCTCGACCGCGTCGTTCGTGTCGGTGGACGCTGTGGGAGCGGGGCGCGACGCAGACCGCTGCTCTGCTGTGACCCCGAGCTCCGCCTCCTGCGCTGCGGCGGTTCCGGGACCGCCGCTCCACACGGTGATGCCCATCATCAGGGCCGCTGCCGTCCCCAGCGCAGCGGCGCCGGCGACGACACGAGTGGTCGTCGACAGCGATCGACCGGCCGGGGTTCGTTGCACTGCGTCGATGCTACGGGGCGCCGGCCGCTCCGGCTCAGCGGTAGCGGATGACCCCGCGGATGTTGCGACCGGCGAGCATGTCCTCGAACCCCTGGTTGATGTCGGCCAGTTCGTACTCGCGGGTCACCATCCCGGCCAGATCCAGCTGGCCGCTGCGGTAGAGCTGCATCAGGCGGGGGATGTCCGACTGGGGGTTCGCGGAGCCGAAGATGGACCCCACGAGCTGCTTCTCCATCAGGGTCAGGTCGACCAGCGACAGGCTGACCTGTGACTCCTCGATCGGATGGATGTTGGTCACCACGACCCGACCCCGCTTGGCGGCCAGCATCATGATCGGAGCGATCTGTTCGCCGTCGCCGACCCCGACGCAGCAGATGACCTTGTCGCACATGCGGCCCCAGGTGATCTCCTGGATCAGGTCGAAGGCCTCGCCGATCGAGTTGGCGCTGTGGGTGGCGCCGAACCCGAGCGCCTGCTCGCGCTTGAACTCCACCGGGTCGATGGCGACGATGTTGCGGGCGCCTGCGAGTCGCGCACCCTGGACCGCTGCGGCACCGATGCCGCCGACGCCGATGACCGCCACGTTGTCACCGGGACGAACCTCGGCGGCGTAGACCGATGAGCCCCAGCCGGTGGTGACACCGCAGCCGACCAGACAGGCGAGTTCCAGGGGGATGTCGTTCTCGATCTTCACGCACGACATCTCGTTGACCACGGTGTGGCGCCCGAAGGTGCCGAGGCAGACCATGGTGTAGACGTCCTGACCGCGGGCGTGGTGCCGGGTCGTGCCATCGAGCTGGGCGCCGACGAGCAGCGCTGCGCCGTTGTCGCACAGGTTCGAATGGCCATCGGCGCAGGGCTGGCAGTGCCCGCAGGCCGGGACGAAGCTGAACACCACGTGGTCGCCGGGGGCGACGCGGCGGACTCCCTCGCCGACCTCCATCACGATGCCGGCGCCCTCGTGTCCACCGATCAACGGGGTGACCGCCGGCAGATCGCCGGTGCGGGCGTGGTCGTCGGAGTGGCACAGCCCCGAGGCGGCCATCTCGACGAGCACCTCGCCGGCCTTGGGCGGATCGAGCTCGATCTCCTCGACGTTCCAGGTGCCGCCGGTCTCCCACAGGATGGCCGCTTCGGTCTTCATCGTGTCCCCCTGACAGTGCGCCGCCGCCCGTGGTCGGGGGATCGACGGGAGCAGACTAGGTGCAACGAGAACGCGTTCCAGAAATCCCTGCAGCAGCGCCTTGGTGCGTGTTGCGGCGTCACGAGCTGACGCCGACCGGCACGATCCCCAGGTCGCGGTAGGTGAACACCGGCAGATAGGGCACCGAGTGCTCGGCGAAGTATGCAGCTGCGATGTCGCTGCGGTCGACCAGCGTCACCGCCGCGACGACCGAGGCGCCGGTGTCGAGCACCTTCTGGTGGGCCTGTTGGATCGACCCGCCGGTGGTGACGATGTCGTCGACGAGCAGCACGCGGGTGCCGGAACCGAGTGCGGCGCCCTCGACCAGACGGTCGGTGCCGCGCCCCTTCGGCTGCTTGCGCACCACGAACCAGCGGTGATCGTCGTCCAGTGCGGCGACGATCCCGTGGGCGAACTGGTCGGCTCCCAGCGTCAGGCCGCCGACGGCGTCCCACGCGATGCCGACGGTCGCCACCGATTCCGCGATGACCTCACAGGCGAGGCGCAGATCGGCGCCGCGGGCCAGACCGGCCTTGGCGTCGATGAAGTCCCGACTCAGCTCACCCGAGGAGAGCTCGCGGGGTTCGTCGAACTGGATCAGTGCAGTGGTGCGGACCACGTCGAGCAGGCGTGCACGGTCGGCGTTCGCAGCGGACATGGATCGGAGCGTAGACCCGGCCGGCGCCACCCCGGGCCGGCCCGGACCGCCCTGCGCTCGCCGGGTACGCCGCTGGGGTCAATCCTTCGCGCGCTTGCGGCGGTGGTGGGACGCAGAGGTCGGCGTCGCGGTGGTGACCGACGCGTTGTCCAGGTCGAACACGAAGCGGGTCCCCTCTCGGCTCAGCCGGGCGATCGGGGAGTCCGGCACGGCCCGATCGGTGACCACCACCACCGAGGTCCCGTCACGGGTGCCGCGACGAACGGCCTGCGCGATGAACCCCACGTGGCCACCGCGAGCGCCAGCAGGTGCCAGCACGATCCGCTGGTGGTTGATCTCCTCGTCGAGCAGGGTCTGGTCTGCGCTCGACAGCGCCCACTTGAGCGCGGGGTCGCCGACGATCGCGACCGTCGACCCGGGTGCCTGGGCCCGCAGGTCGGCCACTGCCGCGGTGAGCTGTTCGAACGACGGAGTGACCCGCCGCCACCCGGCGACGGTGTCGGCGTCCACGATCACCACTGAAGGGTCGGTCATCGCAGGCACGCTACTTCTCCGGCCGGGCCGGCACTCCGGTCTGCTGCGGCGCAGGTCATCGAGCATCACTGCGTGCGGTGGCATCACCCTTCGCTGTCACACCCGCGAGCGACAATGCGCAGGTGGCCGACCTGCGGCCCGAGGGAGTCGTCATGGCGTTCGGACAGGCATCTGGTCCTCCAGCAGGAGCACGGCAGGTGGAACACATAGAGGAGCTCCTCGCGAGGGCGGGTTTCGACACCCTGCGAGAGGCGCGCCATCCCTACGGTCTCAACCAGCGTCAGGCCGGCGGAAAGTTCACCGTCGCCGAGGCCGACCTGCTCATCGAACGCCTCGAAGCAGCAGAGCTGGTCCAACAGGGCGATGGCGAAGCAGACGTGGCGCTGGCCGAACCGGCCGCAGCGGGGGCCGGTTCGGCGCCGAGCGCTGCACCACGGCGAACACCCCGCGCTTCGCCGCGCCCGGCCGGGGGCGCGTCCACCGCGTCACCTCGTCCGCAGCGCAAGGCGCAGGTGCTCTCCGCGTTCGACGACGACGTGCTCGTCGCCGAGCTCGAACGCCGCGGCTGGTGCTGCATCCCGCCGGTGTCGATCGAGGAGTAGGTCAGCGGCCGGCGGTCAGCCGTGCTGCCAGGCGCGCTGGGCGATCGTGCGGGTCCCCTCGAGTGCCACCCGGTCGAGCGCGGCAGCATCGTCGGGGTCGAGCGTCCAGCCGAGCGCGCCGGCGTTCTGTGTCGCCTGCTCGGCGTTCTTGGCACCCGGGATCGGCACCGCTCCTTTGTCCATGATCCAGCGCAGCGCGACCTGGCTCGGGGTCCGATCCCCGTTGGCTCCGCCGATACGGCGCAGCTCGGCGACGATCCGATCCACCTGCTCCATCGGATGCGCCGAGAAGGTGCGTCGCCCGGGCGGAGGGTCCGCCGCCGAGTACTTGCCGGTCAGGCGGCCCTGACCGATCGGCGAGTAGGCGAGTGGCACCACACCGAGCTGGCGACAGGCGGCGAGCAACCCCACCGTCTCGGGTCGACGCCGGAGCGGCGAGTACTCGATCTGGTTCGAGGCCAGGGCCAGACCCCGCTCGGCGAGCGCCGCGTGGATCGAGCGCATCTCCCGCACCGAGTAGTTCGACACTCCCACCGCGGCAACCAGACCCTCGCTGTGCGCCTCGGCCAACGCTTCGGCCAACGCGCCGTGGGATCGCAGGCTGATCGGCCCGTGGAGCTGGTACAGGTCGATCCGGTCGATACCCAGCCGTTCGAGCGATCCCCGGGCGGCGCTCTTCAGGGCGTCGCGAACGTTCAGCTTCCACGGTGAGGGCATGAACTTCGTGGCGATCACCAATCGGTCGCGCACCGCGGGGTCCGCCGCCAGACGTCGGCCGATGATGCGCTCGCTCTCGCCGTCGCCGTAGACCTCTGCGGTGTCGAACAGCGTCACCCCCGACTCGATCGAGGCCTCCCAGGCTGCTGCGATGGTGGACTCGTCGAGTCCGCTGTCGTAGCCACCCATGCCCCACGTCGAGCGGTCACCCCAGGCCCAGGTGCCCACACCGAGTGGCTCGCACCGGCGTTCGCAGCCTGCGAAGGCGATCGTGTCGTCCACGGTCAGCCGCCGGCTGGCGGACGAGCGAAGTTCCGGTCGGGATCGCGCGGCGGCACCAGGAACCCTTCGCCGGGTCGCCAGCCGCTGGCGCCCAGGTCCTCGACCACGTGGGTCATGTTCAACAGGTCCTCCTCGTAGGAGAACTTCCCGTTGCCTCCGTAGACGAGCGTGGACACACCGGACTGCTCGTAGCGCGATCCGTCGGGCCGGCTCCCGGGCAGCTGCTGGGTCCACTTGATGACCACGGTGTCGCCGTCGATCGCGGTGAACTCGATCGGGAAGTCCCAGTCCTCGAGTCCACGCATCGATTCGTCGAAGAAGTTGCGCAGTTCGTCGATGCCCTGGATCCGACCCCAGGCGGGGTCGATGTACACGGCATCGTCGGTGAACATCTGGGCCAGGTCGGTCCAACGTGCCTCGCCGCGCTCGATGCGCTCGCGTAGTGCGACATAGGCATCGACGGTGGCTCTGACCTCATCTGCGGGGTGGCTCATGGTCCGATCATGCCGCAGACCGCCGGCCGCGTGTCAACCAGCGGGACGGAGAGGGCGGGTCGGATGCGCGGGCCGGCCGGTCGGACGTTCAGGTCGGATTCGTCGGTCCGGTCGCCGTGTCGTCGAAGAAGTCGAGCACGGTGTTGTTGGCAGAGATCGACCGGTTCGTCGGTCCGGTCACGATCTCGAGCAGCGACGGTGCGGTGCCGGCCCACGTGTGCCCGGCGCCGAGGAGCCGCCAGTACTCGACACGTCGGCCCCGGGTGCAGTCCCGGTAACGGTCGACGACCACGTCGTCGAAGAGTTGCTCGGTCGACGGGACGGTCGCGCATCCCGCCCGGGCGGCGTTGGTCGTGACCACGTCGTCGATGTGGATGCCCAGCGGGGTGGCGAAGATGACGTCGCTGCCGCTGGTGGGCGCGATCGGGTCGGCCGAGCCGTGCAGCACCATCACGTCGGTCGCGGGGGAGTCGGGGCAGGGATCGGTCAGATTGGCGCCACCTGACCCGGCGACCGCCGCCATGCGCCAGGGCAGGGTGCACGACAGCGCCTGGGACATCGCCGCCCCGGCGGAGAAGCCGGCCGCGAACTCGCGGTTGCGGTCGACACAGGCGCCGTCCTCGACGGCGTCGAGCAGCGCCGAGAGGTAGCCGATGTCGTCGACGTTGTTCTCGAGTCCTCCGGGGACGTTCCAGCGGGGCCCCGGCTGACTGCCATTCGGGGTGATGACCACGTACCCGCGATCGAACGCTGCGGCGGCGAGGCCCGAGTAGCTCTCCCAGGCGCTGCCGGTGGTCGAGAACGGATGCAGGCTGACCAGCACCGGTGTGGGCGTCCCTGCGGCGGCGTCGATCGGGATGTCGATGCGTGCGCTGCGTTGTCCGGCGCCGACGGACACGGTCAACCTGGAACGACCGGCGGGGAGTCCACCCGCGGTGTCACAGCCCGCCGATGGGGCGACCTGCACGTCGCTGACCTTCCCACGCCCCTCGGGTTGGGGGCGCACGGTGGGTCCTGGTGCGGGTGGCGGCACGCACGCTGTGAGCACCAGCGCGAGCGACGTCGCCGCCACCGCTGCCATCGTCCAGCGGCGCCGGCGCGCGGTAGGTCGGTTCATCTCGCCCATGTCGTCCCGCTCCTCGCTCGGGTGCGGTTCGCAGCAGCACAGCGGCCGCAGGACGCACCGTCCGGTCCCATGAGGGTAACAACGCCCACGCCCGATGCAAGCGCTGGGCGCGGAATCTCCTTCAGCCGGCGTCGTGGGCGACCGCGCCGACCATCGGCGGCGCAGATGCCATCGGCACCGTGGTGTCGAGCGGTGGCAGCAACGGTGGTGGCGCGGATCCAGGCCCCTCCAGACGGGTGAAGTAGAGCCCGGCCACACGGTCCACCATCGCGGGGGTGAGTTGTCGGGCGAGGTTCTCATAGGAGATCACCGCGTCGGCGAGCTGACAGATGACTCCGGGCAGATAGGCCCGCAGCTCGCCGTCACCGCGGTCCTTGGCGACCTGGCGCAGGTGGGCGGCGGCCACCGCGTCGACCTCGATGCGGGACTTCTCGGCGACCCTGACCAGGATCCAGTCGAACTGATCGTCGGTGCAGGCGCCGATGTACACCTTGTTGTGGATGCGCCGGAAGAACGCCTCGTCACCGAGGTCGGACGGGTCGAGGTTCGTCGACAGCACCGCCTTCACCGCAAAGGGCACCTCGAGCTTGCGTCCGTGCAGTGTCAGGTAGTCGACCCCGCGATCGAGCGGCACGATCCAACGGTTCAACAGCGCATCGGGCGTCATCGCCTGGCGGCCGAAGTCATCGATGACCAGCACACCGTTGTTGGCCTTGAGCTGCAACGGTGCGATGTAGACCCCTGTGTCCCGGTCGAGCTGCAGGTCGAGCATGCCGGCGTGCAGTTCGCCACCGGCGACGACCGCTGGTCGTTTGCACAACACCCAGCGCCGGTCGATGCCGCGGGGCTGCTCCTCGACCGGCTCGTGCAACGTGGGATCGAACACCGACACGATCTGTCCGTCGACCGCGATGCAGTGGGGGATGAACACGGTGTCGTCGTAGGCACGCACGACCCGTTCCGCGACGCTCGACTTGCCGGTCCCCGGCGGCCCGTAGAGGAAGATCGCGCCGATGCCGTGGATCGCCGGACCCAACTGGTCCAACAGATCCGGCGAGATGACCAGGTCCGAGAACGACCGTGCGAGCATGTCGCGGTTCAACTGGAGCACCGGCCGTTGGGCTGCGACCACCTGTCGGTACAGGTCGAGCGACACCGGCATGGGCCCCGCGTAGCGGCTCTCCTGGGAACGCTGGGACGACAGGGCCCGCCCCGCCTCGGTCACCGAGATCAGGTACGCGCGGCCTTCCATGCCGTCGTACTCGATCAGCTTGCGCTGACGCATCTCGTTGAGCAGTGCCTCGACCACGTTGATCGAGACGTGCAGTCGATCGGCCAGGGTGGTCATCGGTGTACGGCCCTCGAGCACCGCACGGCGCAGGAGCAGGTCCTCCATCAGTGACTGGCTCAGTCCCATCGCGTCCGTCCGCTGGGGGGTCGCGAGCTCTGCAGCGGAGTGGGGGGTTGTCATCTCGACGGTCGGCACCCGGTGGTGATCGGCACGGCGGAGGCGGAGCTGAACCTTCGCCGTGTCGCTCCGAACGGTTGGAATGGGTCTCACCTGCTCCCGGTGTGCGGCCCGCGACGACCGCTACGGTGTCGAGGTGACCACGGGGTCGGCACACGGGGAGGACCGGTCGTGGCGGTGACCGGAGCGGACGAGGTGGGCCTTGCGGAGCTACTCGCTGTCGCGATCCGGGCGCGTCTCGGAGTGGTGCGCATCGACGGGTTGCGGCGTCTGACCGGCGGTGCCTCGCGTGAGACCTGGTCCTTCGACGCGGTCCGCACTGATGGCACGCGGGTCGAACTGGTGCTGCGGCGCGACCCGCCGTCACGCCCCGGTCCCCCCGGGGCGATGGCACTCGAGGCCCGAGCGATGCGATGCGCCGGCGAGGCCGGGGTGCCGGTACCCGAGGTGCTGTTGGACACCGACGACACCTCGGCGTGGGGTGCGGCGGGCATGGTCATGGGTCGTGTGCAGGGCGAGGCGTTGGGCAGGCGCATCCTGCGCGACGAGGAGCTCGCTGCAGCACGCTCGTTGCTCGTGGCGCAGTGCGCCGGGGCACTGGCCGATCTGCACCGTGTGGATCCCGAGGCACTCGGCGCAGCACCCGAGCACGATCCGCTGGCTGCCATCCGATGGGTCCTGGACGAACTCGGCGAGCCCGTGCCCACCTTCGAGTTCGCGCTGCGGTGGCTGGAGTCGCACCGACCGGAGTCGTCCGGTCGCGGCATCGTCCACGGGGACTTCCGGCTGGGCAACCTGATGGTCGACCATGACGGTCTGGTGTCCGTGCTCGACTGGGAACTGGTCCACCTGGGTGACCCCGTGGAGGACCTGGGGTGGTTCTGCGTGCGTGCCTGGCGTTTCGGCGCCGGTCCGCCGGTGGCAGGCCTCGGTGAGCGCCGCGAGCTGCTCGACGCCTACGCCAGAGCTGGTGGTGCGCTGGTCGACGAGGACGTCTTGCGGTGGTGGGAGGCCTACGGGACGCTGCGGTGGGGCGCGATCTGTCTGACCCAGGCCGCGGTGCACCTGCGCCGCGAGCTCCGCTCGGTCGAGCTCGCCGCCATCGGTCGGCGGGTGTGTGAGACCGAGTGGGACCTGCTGTTGCTGCTCCAGCCCGATGCCGCGCTGGCGGCCCTCGATCGCCGGGACCGGGACCGGTCCGAACCAGCACCGGATGCTGTCGTCGGTTCGGCGCAGACCGCTCCGGACCTGCCGGCTGGCCGGTCGCCGTTGCACGGTCGGCCGACGTCGATCGAGCTGATCGAGGCCGTACGCGAGTTCCTCACCGACCGTGTCGTCGCAGCTGAGCTCGGGCCCACCTCGTACCACGCACGCGTGGCGGCCAACGCGCTCGCGATCGTCGAGCGCGAGCTCGCAGCAGGGCCCGCACCGCACGAGCGACGCGCCAGGGCCCTCGCGCGCCTGGGAGTGCAGGACGAGGCCGAGCTGTGTCACCAGCTGCGCTCGGGCGCCGCGGACCTGAACACCGTCGACGTGGTCGACGTGCTCTGCGACGGCGTCGTCGAGCGGGTCTCGATCGCCAACCCGCGTTACCTGAGGCGGTCGGACAGGTGAGTGGGCCTGGCTATGGTCGGCCCATGATCGAGCCGATGGACGGATCACCGGAGTGGTTCGAACGTGCGCTGGCGGTGCCGTTCGAGGATGCGTACGTCGAGTTCGACGGGCGGCGGATCCACTACCTGGCCTGGGGCGAGCCGAACCGCCGGGGACTGGTGTTCGTCCACGGTGGCGGGGCCAACGCCCACTGGTGGACCCATGTGGCGGCGCACTTCGCCGAGGGCTTCCGGGTGCTGGCGATCGACCTGTCGGGGCACGGCGACAGCGACCACCGTGAGCACTACTCACTCGAGGAGTGGACCGACGAGGTGATGGCGGTGGCGCACGGCGGCGGGCTGGTGGGCCGTCCGGTCGTGATCGGTCACAGCATGGGCGGCTTCGTCACGATGGCCACCGCAGCGATGCATCCCGACGCGCTCGCCGGAGTGATCATCTGTGACTCCCCGGTCACCGAACCGGATCCCGAGGTCGGTGCGTACCACGTGCGTGACGCGTTCGGCCGGGAGCGGCTCTATGCCACCGAGGCCGAGGGGCTCGCCCGGTTCCGCACGGTGCCGGAGCAGTCCAACTACCTGCCCTACGTGATGGACCACGTTGCACGCAGATCGCTGCGCCAGGTCGACGCCGGCTGGCGGTGGAAGTTCGACCGGCAGATCTTCGCCCAGTTCGCAGGCGGACTCCGATCAGTGGCGCTGCCGTACCTCTCGGCGGTCACGTGCCGCCTGGCGTTGCTGCGCTCGGAGAACGGTCTGGTGACCCGCGACATCGGCGAGGCGATGTTCGAGCGACTCGGCAGGGTCACCCCGGTGGTCGAACTGCCGCTCGCGGGTCACCACGCGATGCTCGACCAGCCGCTGATCCTGCTCACCGCGATCCGCACGCTGCTCGCGGACTGGGAGCACTCCGAGCCACACCTCCGCTGAGGGGCCGGGCGGGGATCAGCGTTCGCGGGGGGCCCGGGAGCAGAGCCAGCGGGTGGCCGACGCGGCATCGAGCGGCCGGGACCACCAGTAACCCTGCGCCAGGCGACAGCCCAGTTCAGCCAGCTCCGAGACCTGTGCGGCCGTCTCGACCCCCTCGGCGAGCAGCTCGAGACCAAGCTCGTCGGCCAGCGCGCTGATGGCCCGCACGATCGAGGTGTCGTCGGGGTCGGTGCCCAGCCCGTCGGTGAAGGTGCGGTCGATCTTCAGCGTCTGTACCGGGAGCCGCTTGAGGTAGGACAACGACGAGTAGCCGGTGCCGAAGTCGTCGACGCTCAGCTGGACACCGAGGCTGCGCAGCGACCGGAGCGTGTCGAGGGACCCTTCGATGCGGTCCATCAGGACACTCTCGGTGATCTCGAGATGCAGGGACGACGGGTGCACCTGCGCGTCGGCGAGAGCGGACTCGACCGAGCGCGTGATGTCGGCGCGGTTGAGCTGGTTGCAGGACAGGTTGACGGCCATGCTCAGCGACTCGTGTCCGGGGAGTCGCTGCCATCGTCGGAGCTGGTCGAGCGAAGTGCGGAGCACCGACTCCCCCAGCGGGACGATGAGCCCCGTCTCCTCGGCGATGGGGATGAAGTCGTCGGGTGCGATGTTGCCGAGGCGGGGATGGTTCCAGCGCGCCAGGCTCTCGAAGCCGACGCAGCGCTCGCCGCCGAGTCGGATGATCGGCTGGTAGTGCACCTCGAGGTCGCCCTGCTCGATCGCCTGACGAAGATCGTGCTCGATGCGGTGGTGTCGCCGGGCGCGGGCTCGCAGCGGTGCATCGAAGTAGGTCACCCGCTGTCCGGTCGATTTCTTCGACTCGTACATCGCCGTGTCGGTGGCCTGGAGGATGTCGGTCGAGTCATCGTCCGGATCGCTGATCGCCACTCCGACGCTGGCAGTGACGAAGAATCGCCGGTGGTCGATCTCGATGGGCGTCGTGAGTGACGCCACGATCCGGCGTACCTCCTCGACCGCGACGTCGGGGTCGTCGTGCCCGGTGCAGAGCACGACGAACTCGTCACCTCCGAATCGTCCGACCGTGCCGTTCGAACCGATCGCGACGCGCAGACGGCGACCCACCTCCACCAGCACGCGATCACCGGTGGCGTGGCCGAGCCCGTCGTTGATCACCTTGAAGCGGTCCAGGTCGAGGAAACCGATCGTCACAGGCGGCCCCCCGTTGCGATGCGCGTCGAGCAGTTCGTCGAGTCGACGGGTGATCTCGGCACGGTTCGGCAGCCCGGTCAACGAATCGTGGCGGAGTTCGTGATCGACGAGTTGCTCGGTGCGCTGCTGTTCGGTCAGGTCGGTGGTGACGCCGATCATGCCTGCGGAGGAACCCGCCCGGTCGAGGATCGGGGTGTTCGTCACGTGTCCGAAGAACTCCGAGCCGTCCTTGCGGCGCAGCCACAGATCTCCCGACCACGGCTGCCCGTTGCGGATCTGGCGCGCGACCATGACCGCGCCGTCGCCGGACCGCTCCGAGATGCTGATCGCACCACTGTTCTGCCCGAGGGCCTCATGCAGCGGCCATCCGTAGAGCCGCTCGGCGGCTGGGTTGAGGTAGATGATGCGACCATCGACATCGGTCGCCGCAACCGCTTCGCCGACGGCTGCCAACAGCCGGGCGTGGAACGGCACCTCGTCACCGGTGTCGTCGGACCCCGAGCCCTCGACGTGCCGGGTGTGCCGACCCGGCGACGCATCGCGGTCCGAGACCTGCCGTTGCGCAGCACGCTGCAGGGCCCGGTGCAACGTGGTCGGTTCCATGCCCGACAGCACCACGTGCTCGTGGGTGAGGGTCGTCCCGGGTCGCAGCGTGTCGTGGCGATGATCGGTGCAGACCTCCACCATGGCGATGTCGGGGTAGCGACGTGCGATCCCGGCGATCGCATCGGGGCCTTCGGCCACGATGACGGCGCGGGACCGCGTGACGCGCAGCGATGCCAGCGCGGTGTCGACATCCGGCACGTGGCGGATCTGCAAGCCTGACGGATCGCCCGCCCGCAGCGCTCGCTCGATCAGATGGCGTGTCGGCCGGTGCCCGGCGACCACCAGGATCTGCTGCGGACCCAGCGGCGCAACGCGG
>Ga0105045_10002077_pt1 | contig 16754 bp, 14 predicted proteins | sample MAT02_FD_78089 | JGI IMG/M metagenome (GOLD analysis project Ga0105045, IMG submission 78089) | Freshwater microbial communities from Lake Fryxell liftoff mats and glacier meltwater in Antarctica - MAT-02 (megahit assembly) | ecosystem: Environmental > Aquatic > Freshwater > Ice > Liftoff... | reverse complement strand
GGAGCTTGGTAAGAAGCTACGGTTACTGTTCCAGTTTCATCACGAATGTCTAAAACATAATCGGCTGTAGGCAATTCTAAATAACCTCTAAATTCAGGAAAAGATATATTATCAACGATTGTTCCCGCTGGTATAGAAGTTTCTACAACATCAACTGTTGGAGCATCTGGCGAACCATGATTTACTAAAACATCAGTATTTGTTGGAGATGTAGCTGCCTCACGACCTAAAGCATACACATTCAAATTGAAATTAGGAGCAACAGAATACCCAGTTGCTGATACAATTCCGTTGGCAACAATAATGTACGTTTCTCCCGCGGCTAGAGTAGCAACTATATTAAAAATTCCTTCCGCAGAAGAACTACTCGTTGACGGTGCGACGTCAATACTCAGTGCAACGCCAGCTGGAACATCAATAAAAGAGGTCGCTGTTCTAAAAGCAAAATCATTTAGAAGTAGATTGCTGTTTACATAAACATCTACTGTAGCCGCAGCTAGGTCTGGCGAGTTGTGTACTACTTGTAATCTCGCAGTTTGGGCATAGCTTATACTGCTTATCAGCACTATTCCTAGCCAAAAAAGTTTTGTAATTTTTTTCATAATTTTTTTATTTTTTTTGTTTAACTTTATAAAGATATTGATAAACAAAAAATAAATGAATTTACTTAACTTTTAATTAATATAAATTAACAATAGTTTAGTAATTGTAAAGAATTGAATTTCAATAGTCTAATTTGAAAAACTTATTTTTACTTGTTTTAAACTATATTTAAGTTAAAAAAAAGTTTAAATACTTGTATTACTTCTTAAACAAAAAGTAATAATTTGAACCTGTTTTTAGTGTTATCGTTTATTTTTACTAGGGTTGAACAGTTTTTGTACTGGCTTAATTAATACATTTTAACGACTATTTTGTGCATTTAATAGTTACTAGTAGAATAATTAAAGGAGAAATTCATAACTTTCAAAACTTTTTACGAAGTGTTTGTTTGTAGCCCCAAATTCTACATCCAATTTTTTAATCAAAATATTAAGGTTGTACTATGACGCCTGAAGAAAAATTGAATATTGTTAACCGTTTAAATGCTCTTGAATTCCAGCAGAAAAAAAATCTAGATGAATTAGGAGCTTTAAAAAAATACCTCGAAGAAAATCCCAAACTTGTTAAATCTTGGGATGATTTAGGCGAGGTAAGCGGCTATTATATCGATAGTTTTTCAAAAGTGGAAAGTTATGAAAACCGACCCGTTACTGACGAAAACCGAAATGTTTTTGCAACAGAAAACCAAGCAAAAGCCAATTTAGCCAAAGCCCAACTGAGTCAATTACTAAAATCATTTTTTGCAGGATGGAATCCGCATTTGGATAATTATGCTATTTTTCCGCAACTAAAGGATAATGAAATTACTCCTTATATAGGTATATCTATTTTACCTCAATTTTTAGCTTTTCGTTCGCGAGAAAAAGCGATGCTCTTTTACCAACAACATGAAGAATTAATTCATGCGTATTGGTCAGAGTTTCTAGTTTAATTTTTTGGTATCTTTATAGTATAAAATTAAATTCCATGAGATTAATTATCCTAATTTTCATCTTTTTCTGCCAACCGAGTTTTGCTCAAGAAATTTCAATTCAGACCAACGAAGTTAAAACCGTTCACGATACCACTTTTGTGAATTTAAAAGATTTTTCGTCAGACTTTGTTTTGGATATGCGATATGCTACTGAAAATAATTTTTTAAAAGCAAAAGTGTATGAGTGTGCCGAATGTTATTTACGCTATAAAACGGTAAAAAAACTAATCGAAGCCAATGAAAAATTTAAGAAATTAGGTTATAGAATCAAACTTTTTGATTGCTATCGGCCGCTGGATATTCAGAAGCGAATGTGGGAAATTGTTTCTAATCCGATTTATGTTGCGGATCCAAAAAAAGGTTCAATTCACAATCGTGGAGCAGCCGTAGATATTACCTTAGTAGATAAAAACGGAGTTGAAGTAGACATGGGAACAGGTTTTGATCATTTTGGAAACGAAGCTGCACATACTTTTCAAGATTTATCCAAGCAAGTGTTGGCGAATAGAAAATTATTAAAAACCGTCATGGAAAGTTGTTCTTTTAAAACTTTCCCGTCAGAATGGTGGCATTATGATTTGATTACTAAAGAAAAAGACGGTCTTTCCAATTTTAGATGGAACTGCGACTAGTTAGTCCAAACAATGCAAATAGTCTAAAAAGAAATTCGTAGGGCGAATCATTTGCTGTAAAAGTTCAGATTGAAACTCATCCCTAATGATATAATCAACGGTTTCTGTACTGTATTTCACTCGCATTAAACTGATAGGACTCGCTTTTAATTCTTCAATAGAATTGATCAAAAAAAGAAAGTTAGCCGATAAAACCCGTACATTTTTATCTTCATTTCTAAAGAAAGTGCCACAATTTTCTGCACTGTTATTCACTAAGGAAATTATTTTTCCATTGGCTAATTGAAAATAAATTTTGGAAGAAGCATCAACACAATAGGCTTTGCTAAAATCAGTGTTTTTTTGGAGTAATTGGTAGTTTAGAATTGGTGTTTCATTATCCAAAGACAAAGAAAAAAAGATATAATTTTCATTGTTTCCAAAGCGTTTTTCAATTATTAAAACTTCTTTGGTTGTTTTTAAGGTGCCTAAACTGTCCGTTAGATGAACAGAATATTCGCAATTTTTCTGAGCATTGAACTGTATCGAAAACAATAATAAAAAGGTAAAAACAATAAATTTCATCGGGTTTATTTTATTTTTTTGCAAAGTAACACAATTTTATGGTTATTTAAATCGGTTGTGAAGAAACAATATAATTCGCCTCCTTCATTAATTTTCCATTTTTTACGAATATTTTCAACTGTTTCCGGAAAATTACGAGTCGTGATATTTGCTTTTTGATTTTCTAAATAACGCTTCATATTCGCCTTTGAATAGTCAATTTGTTTTGTGATTTCAAAAATCCTGCCACAAAAATCAATTTTGACGTCTGAGGTATATAAATGAGAATGTTGATGTAATTTTTTTACAGGGAATTGACTTGTAATTTCTTCAAAACCACCAGATTTCATTACTGCAGCGTTCGGTTCATACAAATAGGCGAGTGGCTCACTAAAAGTAACTTCCTTTATATTAGTTGTCCTTTCAAATTCAAAAAATTCTGTTCCTTTTTTGGATAAATTCACTGTTTTTAGCATCGGATTACCATTAAAAGCGTGATGAATTTCCCAAAGTAATTCTTTTACTTCGTTTTCTATCGCCACAATATGAATAATGGCTACGTGATTTAATTCTTGTACACCAGCCGTAATATCTAATAAGGGTGCGGTTTTAATTAGTATTTTAGGACTAAATTTAAAATAATAATCGAGCAAATTTGGAACGTTTGGTTCACAATCTCTTAATAGAAAAACTTTACCTTTTGCGTCATTACGTCGTGATGGATCGATGTAAATCCAATCAAAAGAAGTCTGTAAATTTTCTAAAATTGTTTCGCTTTCTCCAGCATAACAGTGGATATTTTTAATTTTAAGTTGTGTGTAATTATGAGCAACAATTTCAGAAAGGGCTATAATGTGTTCACAATGAATAACTTGTTTGAAGTTTCTAGCAAAATAATAAGCATCCACGCCAAATCCGCCCGTTAAATCAATTAAATTTTTGCCAGAAACCAAACTTGCTTTATAAGCTGCGGTTTGTTCTGACGAAGTTTGTTCTACAGAAATTTTTGATGGATAAATAATAGTAGCTGTTTTAAACCAAGTCGGTAACTTCTCTTTAGCCTTAGTTTTTGCTTCAATTTGTCGCAAAATTAATTTCCAATCTAAAGTTTGAAAAGGATTTCTTTGCAAAGCCAATTTTGTCATTGATTGGCCAATCTGAGATGAAATATAAGTTTGAACGTCTTCATCTAGTAAAGGTTTCCATTCTTCCGAAATCATTGTTTATATGTTTTTTGTAATGACTTTCACAATTTTATTATCGGGGAAAAATTCTTTTCCAATAACTTTAATAATAGTATATAAGGGAACAGCTATAATCATTCCCACGATTCCAGAAATAAAACCAGCAATTAAAATAACTAAAAAGATTTCTACTGGATGTGATTTGGTGCTTTTAGAAAAAATTAACGGTTGGCTCACATTATTGTCAATTAGTTGTACTACAAAAAAAGCAATCAATAAATAGATGGTGGAAGGAACCATGACGGTTTGAAAATCATCGCCAATATGACCAATCATAGACAGCAAAGCAGCTAAAAATGAGGCAATCAGCGGGCCTATGTAGGGAATGATATTTAAAATGGCGCACAAAAAAGCAATTATTAAGGCATTGTTAATTCCAAAAATTAATAAAACAATAAAATACATAATAAAAACGATAAACAGTTGTAATAATAGCCCAATAAAATATCGTGAAAGCAGCTCATTTATTTTATGAATGGAATTTAAGGTTTCATCTTCGTGACTATCTGGAATAATTTTTTTTGCTCCACTAATGAAGTTAACTTTATCTTTTAAGAAGAAAAAGGTGATGAATAAAATAGCACCAATTGCCACACCGAAAGAGCTTAAAAACCCCAACAAACCATTAAAGAAAGTTGGTAATAGGTCTAATTGTAAAATTGATTTCAATTCGAATTCTTTCAATAGTTCATCTATTTTAAGTCCGCGTTCACTTAGGAAAAAGGAAACATCGCCATATAAAAAAGTAATTTTTTCTTGAATGGTTTCTGTATTTAACAAGGACAAACTTGCAGCCTGCGAAGTAATCAACGGAACAACCATCAGCACAAACAAAGCCATCACCAAGATTAAAATTATAAAAGTGGTTACTACAGCCCATAGATTATTGAACTTACACTTATTTTTTAAAAATTCTACCAGTGGATTTAAAATTAATGCAAGGATGAGCGACAGTAATACGTATAATAATACGGTTTGAATTGAAAAAATAAATAATAATAGTAACGCGATCAAAACTAATTTTCCGATTGCTTTTAAAATTCCATCACTTATTATTTTTGAAGTCATAGTTGAATATTTATTTAAATAAACGCTAATTTAAAAACACATAGTTTAAAATATTTGCTCCCATTTTTAAGGCTTTTTCGCGTACTTCCTTCGGATCATGATGCACTTCTTCATCTTCCCAACCATCGCCCAAATCGCTTTCAAAAGTATATAATAAGGCTAAACGACCTTCTATGAAAATACCAAAAGCTTGCGGTTTTTTATTTTCGTGTTCATGAATTTTAGGTAAACCGCTAGGAAAATTAAAAGGTTTTTGAAAAATAACATGATTGGCAGGAATTTCAACTAATTCGTTAGCTGGAAATAGTTTTTTAAATTCTTTTCGAATGTATTTGTCCATTCCAAAGTTATCGTCAATGTGTAAAAAACCACCAGAATTAAGGTAATTTTGTAGATTTTTAAGTTCATTATCAGAAAAAACAACGTTTCCATGCCCCGTCATGTGTACAAACGGATAGGAAAATAAATCAGGACTTCCGGGCTCTACTGTTACTGGTTTTGATGTTAACTTAGTTTGAATAGTTTGGTTGCTAAAAGCAATTAAATTGGGTAAGGAAGTTGGATTTGCATACCAATCGCCGCCGCCGCTATATTTTAACAAGGCAATTTCTTGTGAAAAATTGGACAAACTAAATAACAAAACGAAAGACAAAACTAATTTTTTCATAAAACAAAATTATTCATTTATAAAAACAAAGGTATGACAAGCCACCAAAGCCGCGGTTTCTGTTCGCAAACGAGTATTTCCCAAAGATATAGGAATATATTGATTTTCGATTGCCATTTTAATTTCTTGTGATGAAAAATCGCCTTCGGGACCAATCAAAATCGTAACATCTTCTGCTTTTAGTAAACTTTCTTTCAATGATTTCTTTTCTTTTTCTTCGCAATGAGCAATAAATTTCTGACCCTGAATTTCTTTTTTCATAAATTCTTTAAATGAAATAGGTTTATTTAAAATAGGCAAATAATAGTGATTCGATTGCTTTATCGCCGAAAGCAAAATCTTCGCAAAACGTTCGGTTTTAATTACTTTCCGTTCAGAATGATCACAAATTATAGGTGTAATTTCGTGAATTCCAATCTCAGTTGCTTTTTCTAAAAACCATTCATAGCGATCATTCATTTTGGTTGGAGCAACGGCTAAATGCAAATGATACGTTGATTTTTCTTGCGATTCGAACGATAAAATCTTAACCGTACATTTCGAATCAGAAGCGAGTATAATTTCCGTTTTAAAACAAAGCCCTAATCCGTTGGTAACGAATAATATATCGCCCTCTTTTTTACGTAAAACTTTATGAATGTGCTTACTTTCTTCTTTGTCAAAAGAAAATTGCTCGCTAGTTTGATCAATATCTTGAAAGTAAAATAGTTGCATTAAAATTCAATTCTTGGTTTTGAAACAACGGTTGCCGTTTCAAATAGTTGTTGTTTATATTTTTGATAACCAACGATACCTATCATCGCGGCATTATCGGTTGTATATTCAAATTTAGGAATATATGTTTTCCAATTATATTTTGATTCTGCTTCTTTTAAAGTAGCTCTAATTCCTGAATTGGCAGAAACACCGCCACCGATTGCAATTTGTGTAATTCCCGTTTCGGTCACAGCCATTTTTAGTTTATCCATCAAGATTTTGATGATGGTATGTTGTACCGAGGCACAAATATCCGCTTTATTTTCTTCGATAAAATTTGGATTTAATGCTACATTTTTTTGAATGAAGTAGAGAATCTGTGTTTTTAAACCCGAAAAACTAAAATTCAATCTCGGTACTTTTGGACTCGTAAATGCAAATGCTTTCGGATTTCCTTCTTTTGCCAATTGGTCAATCAATGGCCCACCAGGATAGGGAAGTCCTAGTATTTTTGCGGTTTTGTCAAAAGCTTCGCCAACAGCATCGTCCGTGGTTTCACCAATAATTTCCATATCAAAAAAATCAGTTACTTTTACGATTTGTGTATGTCCGCCAGAAATTGTCAAAGCTAAAAACGGAAAAGTGGGTTTTTCAAAACCATCTTCGTCAATAAAATGAGCTAAAATATGAGCATGCATGTGATTTACAGCTATTAACGGAATTCCTAATGCCATTGCAAATGATTTGGCAAAAGAACTTCCAACTAATAACGACCCCATTAATCCTGGGCCTTGGGTAAAAGCAATACCGTGTAATTGGTTTTTTGTGACCCCCGCTTTTTTAAGAGCTAATTCCACCACGGGTACAATATTTTGTTGGTGTGCCCGCGAAGCTAATTCCGGAACAACACCGCCATATTCCTCATGAATTCGCTGATTGGCCACAATATTAGATAAAACGATATCATTTTTAAGTATAGCTGCAGCGGTATCATCGCATGAACTTTCAATGGCTAAAATAAAAATAGGGATATCTGTCATAAAAAGGCATGAATTTTGAAGTATCTTTGTTTCCAATAATTTAGCGACTTAGAAAGTATTTTTCTTTGTTAAAATTAATTATTTTTGTTTTTTGTAAAAGTACGCTTTTGCAAATAATGCTACAAATTTATAATATTTAGGGGTATCAAAAAATTTAAAAAAATAGTACTACGCTTTTTAGTGGTTTTTCTACTATTAGTTCTTGTTTCTGGTATTCTACTTACTATTCCAGCTGTTCAAACAAAAATTGGTCAATACGCAACGCGTGAAATTAATACGGCGTATGGCACGGATATCAATATAGAACAAGCCGCCGTATCTATTTTTGGTGGAGTGAAACTTAAAAAAGTATTAATTCGTGATCACCATCAAGACACACTTTTTTTTATTAACCGACTTAAAACAAATATCTTAGATTTTAATAAATTGACTAAAAGCGATTTGCTTTTTGGAAATATCAAAGCTACTGATTTACTTTTTAAACTAAAACAGTATAAAAACGAGAAAGACACCAATTTAGATCGTTTTGTGGCTGCTTTTGATGACGGCACAACTTCTTCCGGACAATTTTTGATGAAAGCAGATGCAATTGAATTAACAAATGCTCGGTTTACTTTAATTAATGAAAATACCGAAAGCCAGAAAATTTTAGATTTTTTAAATATTAATGCACAAGCAAATGCATTTAAAATTCTTGGAACTTCTGTTACAACCGTGATTGAAACCATGAATTTTAAAGATTTTCGTGGCGTACAGGTAACACAACTACAAACCGACTTTACCTATACAAAAGATAATATTTTACTTCAAAAATTACTATTAAACACGAAAGCTTCTTCGCTCAAGGCGGATATTGCCATGCGTTATAAACGGGAAGACTTTTCAGATTTTCTTAATAAAGTCATTTTTGATGTCGAAGTGGAGTCGGCCACAATTGCATCCAACGACATTCGTTATTATTATAAAGAATTAGGAAAAGATCACACCTTTCAATTAAAAACGAATCTTTTAGGAACACTCAATGATTTTCGGACAAAAAACATAAATTTAGCTGACAATCACAATACTAAAATCATTGGAGATTTACGCTTCAAAAATATTTTTGGCAATCAAAAACAGCCGTTTTCTTTAGATGGAAACTTTGAAGATTTAACTTCTAGCTATGAAGATTTAGTCACCTTATTGCCAAATATATTGGGAAAAACACTACCAACTTCATTAAAAAAATTAGGAAAATTTTCAGTTTTTGGAAAAGCCAAAGTTACCACCACCACCATTGAAACTGATGTATTTATGTCTTCCTCAATGGGTAATTTACAAGCCGATTTAGTCATGTCGAACATCCAAAACATTGATGATGCAACCTATATGGGAAATATAGTATTGGACAATTTTAATATTGGTTCAATGCTAAATGAGAAAAAGATTGGCTTTGTTTCTTTAATTGCCGATGTGAATGGTAGGGGGTTTACAGTGGATTTACTTGATACACAATTTAACGGCACTATTAGCAAAATACAGTTTATGGGCTATAATTACAGCAACGTAATTGTGGATGGAAATTTTAAAAAACCAATATTTAAAGGCAAAATTAACGTAAATGATCCTAATTTATTTATGGAATTCGATGGGTTAGTTGATATTTCAAAAAAAGAAAATGTGTATCAATTTGATACTAAAATTGACTATGCGAATTTAACAGCTTTGCAACTGGTTAAAACCGACAGTATTTCTATTTTCAAAGGAAAAATTTATTCTAATTTGGTTGGTAATTCGATTAATAATTTATACGGAGATGTTCTGATTGAAGAGACTTCTTATCAAAATCCTCGTGATATCTATTATTTTGATAATTTTAAATTGAATTCGTCTTTTGATGTAAATCGGGAAAGAACTATTTCCATCAATTCACCTGATATTATTGAAGGCAAATTAATTGGAAAATTTGATTTTGAAGATATTCCAGCTATTGTTGAAAATGCATTGGGAAGTATTTACACCAATTATCAACCCAATAACGTCAAGAAGGAACAATATTTAAAATTTAATTTTTCGCTGTACAATAAAATTATAGAAATCTTTTTTCCTGAAATTTCCATAAGTGCTAATTCCAATATCAAAGGAAGCATGAATGCAAATACCAATGAATTTAAGGTCGATTTTAATTCACCAGAAATTAATGCGTACGGCAATGTGATTAGCAATTTGAATTTAGAAATAGATAATAAAAATCCACTATTCAATACCTATGTTTCTATTGATAGTGTGCAAACAAAGCTGTATAAAATCTCAGATTTTAATTTAATTAATATCACTAAAAAAGATACGCTCTATTTTCGTTCAGAGTTTAAAGGAGGAAAAACAGGAGGCGATTATTATAATATTGATGCTTATCATACTATCGACGCTCAGAAAAATAATGTCGTTGGCTTATTGACATCAGAATTAAAATTTAAAGATGATTTATGGTTTTTGAACGAAGCAAATAGTAAATCAAATCGGATTGTTTTCAATAATAATTTAACCGATTTTAAGTTTGACGACTTTTTATTGACCAATAATGAGCAAAAAATTAGCTTTTTTGGGGCCATCAATAGTAAAGCAGACAAAGATTTAGAATTACTTTTTGAACAAGTAGATATTGGAAAAATTATTCCAGAAATCGAAAATTTTGTGATGGAAGGAAATATCAATGGTAAAGTGAGTTTTAAAGAACGCAACAAAATCATCGAACCGCTTGCCGCTATTGATGTAGATGAATTAAAAGTGAATAACATTCTTCTTGGAAATTTAGCTCTGGATGTCACGGGGAATAATGAGTTAAATTCTTTTATAGTGAAATCATCGATTGAAAATAAAAATTTAGAAAGTTTTAAATTAGATGGAACTTTATCGAGTATAAATGGCAAGAATGAAATTGATATGGCCGTTCGTTTAGATAAATTTAATATCGGTGCTTTTAGCACAATTGGCGGCGAAGTGATCTCTAATATCCGTGGATTAGTTAGCGGAAATACCAATTTTAGTGGCGATTTGTTGAATCCTGAAATGAATGGTCGCTTATTCTTAAACAAGGCAGGCTTAGCCGTTCCCTATTTAAATGTAGATTATCAAATTCAAGACAATGCAGTGGTCGATTTGACGGAGCGGCAATTTCTATTACGAAATATCAATTTAACCGACACAAAATACAATTCAAAAGGCATCTTGTCAGGAAATATTAGGCATACGCGATTGGCAGATTGGAAACTTGACCTCAATATAAACACCGATTATATGGTTGTTTTAGATACCGAAGATACCGAGGATGCATATTATTACGGAAAAGCTTTTATTTCAGGTCGAGCAAGTATTTCGGGCTTAACGTCGGCTCTTTTAATCGATGTAAATGCAAAATCAGAAAAAGGAACGCTTATAAAATTACCAATTTCTGATGAAGTAGGAGTGGGACAAAAGAATTTTATCCATTTTATGACTAAGGAAGAAAAATTTAATATGAATGCAAATTTAGTTCGGCCCGATCGAAACTATAAAGGATTAGAATTACAATTTGATTTAGACATTAATCAAAATGCTGAAATAGAAGTAATTTTAGACAAAGAAACGGGTCATAATATGAAAGGACGTGGAGTGGGAAACCTATTATTGCAAATCAATACGTTGGGCAAATTCAATATGTTTGGTGATTTTATGGTATATCAAGGCGAATACAACTTTAAATACAGAGGATTAATTAATAAAAAATTCAAAGTTCGGAAGAACGGAAATATTGTTTGGGAAGGTGATCCGTTAAAAGCCCGACTGAACCTTGAAGCCGTTTATGAAACAAGAGCCAATCCTGCTGTTTTATTGAATAATTCGTCTGTAAATCAAAAAGTTCCGGTGGAAGTAGCCATCTTAATTAATGGCACAATCAGCAATCCAGAACCTGATTTTAATATCAACTTACCAACGGTTTCTTCAACCTTGAAGTCAGAGGTACAAACGGTTTTGGACGATAAAGATGTTCGTCAAACACAAGCTTTATATTTGCTGGCGAGTGATAGTTTTCTAAGTCCAGAAGGCGGCAATGTTGGGCAAAGTGCGTTATACAATAATCTTTTCCAAACCATGAGCGGTGTGTTTGACGATTTATTTTTTGATTCGGATAGCAAAATTTCTGTTGAAGTGGGTTATGTTGCCGCAGAGCGAACGCCAAATGGTGAAACAAATGGCAATGTGAGTGTTTCTACGTCTTTTAACATCAATGACCGCATTTCTGTCAATGGTGTTTTGGGTGTGCCGATTGGCGATGTGAATCAAGCTGCCGTGATTGGCGATTTAGAGATTCTATACCGCGTAAACGATGATGGAACTTTGAATTTTAAAGTATTCAATCGCGAAAACGATATTAATTATATTGGTGAAGGCGTTGGCTATACGCAAGGAATTGGTATTACATATCAAGTTGATTTTGATACCTTTGATGAACTAGTGAAAAAAGTATTTCGCAACGCAAAATATAAAGTGGAGCAAGAACAAAAATCCAGAGATGAAATTCCAGATTCTGGTTTTGCACCAGAGTTTATTAATTTCCCTACACGAAAAAAAAGTAAAATAAGTAAACCAAAATCTGAAACAGAAAAACCAGAAACAACACAGAGAAACATTCCAGAAGAATAAAAAAGCAGCATTAAAATGAGGGCTTTTGTATCGGATTAAAAACTTATCAACGAAAACGTTTGATTTACGAAATAATTGACAATAACGCTAAAACCATAGCAGAAAAGTCGTATTTCTTTGCTAATTTTACAATATAAACTTAAAGTAATGATTAAAAAAATAAAAAGGATTGGTGTATTAACTTCTGGAGGCGATTCCCCGGGAATGAATGCAGCCATTCGTTCAGTGGTGCGAGCTTGTGCCTATTATAAGGTAGATTGTGTTGGTATTTACCGCGGATACCAAGGAATGATTGAGGGCGATTTTAAAGATATGGGGGCACGATCGGTTCACAATATTGTGAATAAAGGTGGAACGATTTTAAAATCAGCACGTTCAAAGGATTTTAGAACAGAAGAAGGTCGGAAATTAGCCTTTGAAAATCTACAGAAAGAAAATATCGATGCGTTGGTTGTTATTGGTGGAGACGGAAGTTTTAACGGTGCTTTAGTGTTCAATAAGGAATATCACATACCAGTTATTGGTATTCCAGGAACTATTGATAATGATATTTTTGGCACGAGCCATACGCTTGGTTTTGATACCGCTTTGAATACCGTGGTGGAAGCCATTGATAAAATTAGAGATACAGCAAGTTCACATAATCGCTTGTTTTTAGTAGAAGTTATGGGGCGTGATGCCGGACATATTGCGCTAAATGCCGGAATCGGTGCGGGAGCAGAAGAAATATTAATTCCCGAAGAAGATATGGGATTAGAACGGTTGTTAGAATCACTTAGACGAAGCAAATTATCAGGAAAATCTTCTAGTATTGTTGTGATTGCCGAAGGTGATAAAATTGGGAAAAGTGTCTTTGAATTAAAGGATTATATTGATGCAAACATGCAAGAATATGACGTTCGGGTGTCCGTTTTAGGGCACATGCAACGGGGCGGTGCACCTTCCTGTTTTGACCGCGTTTTGGCTTCGCGTCTTGGTGTAAAAGCAGTAGAGTCATTGCTAGAAGGAAAGAGTTGCTTTATGGTTGGTTTACACAACGATAAAATTGAGTTGACACCACTTGAACAAGCAATCAAAGGGCATTCTCGAATAGACAGAGAACTCTTACGCGTTTCTGAAATTATGTCGATATAATAAGTATAATAATAGTAATTTAAAAAAGATTAAAATGTCAAAAGTAAAAATTGGAATCAACGGATTCGGTCGAATTGGAAGAATTGTTTTTAGAGAATCATTCAACAGAGATAATGTAGAAGTAGTTGCCATCAACGATTTATTAGAAGTAGACCATTTGGCTTACTTGCTAAAATATGACTCAGTTCACGGCCGTTTCAACGGAAAAGTAGAAGTAAAAGACGGTCAATTATATGTAAACGATAAATTTATTCGCGTTACTGCTGAACGTGACCCAAAATTAATCAAATGGGATGATAAAAACGTAGATGTGGAGATCGTTGCCGAATGTACGGGTATTTTTACCACATTGGCAACAGCACAAGCGCATATTGATGGTGGGGCAAAAAAAGTAGTTATTTCTGCTCCTTCTGCCGATGCTCCAATGTTTGTAATGGGCGTAAATCATTCGGAGGCAAAAGCAAGTGATACGATTGTTTCAAATGCTTCTTGTACAACCAATTGTTTGGCTCCTATGGCAAAAGTAATTCATGATAATTTTACAATTGTAGAAGGATTGATGACTACTATTCATGCCACAACAGCAACGCAATTAACCGTAGATGGACCTTCTAAAAAAGATTTCCGTGGCGGTCGTTCTGCTTTATTAAATATGATTCCTTCTTCAACCGGTGCTGCAAAAGCAGTTGGAAAAGTAATTCCAGATTTAAATGGAAAACTAACAGGAATGTCAATGCGAGTGCCAACTGCCGATGTTTCTGCAGTAGATTTAACGGTAAAATTAGCGAAAGAAACCTCGTACGAAGAAATTATGAAAGTGCTTAAAAACGCTTCTGAAACTTCGATGAAAGGAATTTTGGGTTATACAGAAGATGATGTTGTGTCTCAAGATTTTATTTCTGACCCAAGAACATCAATTATCGATGCAAAAGCTGGAATTGGATTAAATAGTACTTTCTTTAAAATTGTATCTTGGTATGATAACGAATATGCCTATTCTAGTAAATTAATTGATTTAGCTGTTCATATTTCTAAATTATAATAGTAAATAAAAAATCCTATTTTGTAGTGTACTTAATAGGATTTTTTGTTACCTCAAAAACTCATTTTCATGAAATTATTAGTAGACGGTGGCTCGACCAAAGCAGATTGGATTGCTATTGACCATAATGGTAAAGTGCTTTTTACCACACAAACACTTGGGTTAAATCCAGAAGTGCTAGACAAAGAAGAAATTTTAGAACGCTTAGCGGATAAATTTGATATTTCTCATAATCGCTCAAAAGCGAAACAGCTTTATTTTTATGGAGCCGGATGCGGAACAGCACGAATGAAAAATTACCTTGCAGAAATTTTTCAAGAATATTTTATCAATGCAGAGGTGGCCGTATTTGAAGATACCTATGCGGCTGTTTATGCCACGACACCAAAAGATGAAAAAGCCATTGTTTGTATTTTAGGAACGGGTTCAAATTGTAGCTATTTTGATGGTAAAATATTGCATCAAGAAGTGCAATCACTCGGGTATATCGCAATGGATGATGGTTCCGGAAATCGTTTTGGACGGTTATTGTTACGCGGTTATTTTTTCAATAAAATGCCCATTGAATTAGCCGCCGAATTTGAAGAAGAATATAATTTGGATGCCGATTTTGTAAAGTCAAATTTATATAAAGAACCCAATCCAAATGCATACTTAGCCACTATGGCTAAATTCATTATCAAACACAAAGAGAATCCGTATTGCAAAAGAATAATTTACAGAGAACTCAATAAATTTGTAAAAAATTACATTATGCAGTATGAAAATTACCAAGAAGTTCCAGTTCATTTTGTAGGTTCTATTGCTTTTTATTTAAAAGAAGAATTAGAAGAAATTTTAAGCAAATATGATATCAAAATCGGAAATGTGTTACGCAGACCAATTGATGGCTTAATTGCCTATCATGTATTAAATACGTAAAAATAAGGCTGTCTCAAAAGTATATCGTTGTCAGTCTTTCCCGAAGTCTCGGCAAGTTTCAAAGTCTAACTGGAATTGAAATTCATTGCTTTAAGATGTTGAAATAAATCACAAGGACAAATTTTAGTTTTTAAGGTCAACCTTTTATCAAACTATATGGAAATAGCAATCATTGCTCACGATGGGAAAAAAGCCGATATGGTTCAGTTTTTAAATAAAAATAGAACCATTTTGTTACATGAAAACGTAAAACTTATCGCAACCGGCACGACCGGAAGTAAAGTGGAAAATGCTGGATTTAAAGTCAAAAAAATGCTTTCAGGACCGCTTGGAGGCGATGCTCAAATTGCGGGTCGGGTGGCAGAAGGAAAAACAAAAATGGTTATTTTTTTCAAAGACCCGTTGTCGAGTCATCCGCATGAACCAGATGTCAATATGCTCATTCGGGTTTGTGATGTGCACAATATTCCGTTGGCTACGAATGAAGCAACGGCTCAATTGTTAATGATAGCTTTGACAATTACCTAAAAAACTAATCTTCTTTGATGGCTAACATCGAGATTTCGATGTTTACATTTTTTGGCAAACAACTTACTTGAACCGTTTCTCTAGCAGGAGCGGTTTTTTCATTAAAATAACTTCCATAAACGGCATTAATTCTCGAAAAATCGCCCATATTCATAATAAAAATCGTCGATTTTACGACATTTTCAAAGGTCATGTTTGCAGCTTCTAATACTGCTTTCATGTTTTCCATGACTTGTTTTGTTTCTGTTTCAATATCCTCTAAAACTAATTCGCCTGTTGCTGGATTAAGAGCAATTTGACCCGAGGTATACAGCGTTTTGCCCACTAAAACAGCTTGATTATAAGGGCCAATTGGAGCGGGAGCTTTTTCTGTAAAAATTATTTTTTTCATAAATCAATATAGGATTACTTGTTTAACGAAGGGGACGATCAGGAAGCGAACGCCGATCAAATTTAAGGTCGCTTAATACCGAGGATTTAATCCCAATAAAAAATCCCCATTGTGCCAGCTCGCCATACGGCGACCAATTGAAATCCATCCTCCAACTCAATAAATCGCGTTCAAATCGAAATTGGGTAAAGCTCACGCCTTTCTGAACAAAATCATATCCCGATGAAATTCCAACTTTCCATCTCGGACTAAGCTCGATATTTCCGGAGAACATAATGGAATTTCCCGTGATTGTTCCTTCGCGATTATTATTGCCATAGGTCAAAGAATAAGCAAACGTTAAATCCCAAGGCGTTTTGGTATTATAAAAAGTAGTGACTTCTTCGTCGTCGTCTTCTTCGTCGTCGTCAAATTGACTCTGTCTGCGATCACTTAAATCGGTGTTGGTTCCAAATAAATCATCTTCACGACCACCATTTAAGGCACCTTGCACGTTTTTCTTTTTACTTTCTTCTTTGCCACCACTTCTAAAAGAATAATTAGCAGTCATGTTTGCACTCGTCATTCTAAATAAACTTCCGCCGTTGTCTATATTAAATCTGTCAATTCG
>Ga0105045_10002075_pt1 | contig 16756 bp, 16 predicted proteins | sample MAT02_FD_78089 | JGI IMG/M metagenome (GOLD analysis project Ga0105045, IMG submission 78089) | Freshwater microbial communities from Lake Fryxell liftoff mats and glacier meltwater in Antarctica - MAT-02 (megahit assembly) | ecosystem: Environmental > Aquatic > Freshwater > Ice > Liftoff... | reverse complement strand
CGAAGGCGGTCCAATGGCGAATGGGGCCTTGCGTGTCAATGCGGACTCGTGAAATAGCGCCCCTATTATGACACGTCAGTTCTCTCGCCATCGCCGCACCCCCGCTGAACGCGGCAAGGGGCAACCGCCGCGGCTGTGGGGCCGCCATGCGGTGCTCGCCGCACTTGCCAATCCCGACCGCACCGTCAAACGCATCTGGGGCACGCGTGATGCGCTGGCTGCGCTCGATTTGTCGCCGGGGCTGCCGATTAACTTTTGCGAAGTGACTGACCTGGCGCGCCTGGTGCCGCACGATGCCCCGCATCAGGGGCTGGTGGTTGAGGTTGTTCCGCTTGATGACGTGGCGCTTGTCGATGTGCTGGAATATGAGGTCAACGCCGACAGCCGCCGGCCATTCGTGATCCTGGATCAAGTGACCGACCCGCATAATATCGGCGCTGTGCTGCGTTCCGCCGCGGCATTCAATGCCGCGGCGCTCATTACACAAGACCGGCACAGCCCGCCCGAAAGCGGCACAATTGCCAAGGCAGCTTCCGGCGCGCTGGAGGTGGTGCCCTGGGTCCGCGTCGTCAATCTGGCGCGCGCGATGGATGAAATCGGTGAAGCCGGGTGGTGGCGCATCGGGCTTGACGGTGACAGCGACACCGAACTGGCCACGACATTGGACAGCAGCCGCGTGGCGCTGGTGCTGGGGGCGGAGGGCGACGGGATGCGGCAGAACACCCGCGACCATTGTGACCAAATCGCGCGCCTGCCCATTTCATCGCGGATGGAGAGCCTGAATATCTCGAATGCCGCGGCGATTGCGCTTTACGCCGTGGCAGTGGCGGGGAAGCGGTAGGCGGGATCAGGGTTGGCGGGATTTAAGGGTCAGGCTCAATCCTCGGCTGCGATCGTTACGCGCAGACCGTCCATGTCGGCGCTGAACGGCAACTGACACGACAAGCGCGACGTTGCGGTGCGATCGCTCGTCGAATCGAGCAAGTCATTTTCATCTTCACCCAGTTTGGGCAGCAGGTCGGCAAAAGCTGGATCGACGTGAACGTGGCACGTCGCGCACGAACAACAGCCGCCGCACAGCGCCAGCAGTTCGTCAAAACCATTGTCACGGATATTTTCCATCACCGTCAGGCCGGTGTCACCCTCGATCACATGTTCGGTTCCGTCGCGTGTCACAACAATTAGCTTGGCCATGGAATATCCTCTTTGCGCGTATATGCAGTTGCGGGTCGCTATGTCTTGCGTTGCGGTGAGAATCAAGCACTGCTAGGGCTGTTTTTTTAGGGAACAAAAGAGGGACATACCATGGGACTAAGCGCGGCTAGCATTAAGAGCGGGATCGACGCGGTTTGCGCCATCGATTCGCGCTTTGCCCGCGCGCTGGCCCATGCAGGCTATCCCGAACCCCGCATCCGCGAACGTGGCTATGCCACGCTGCTGCGCACTATCGTCGGGCAACAGGTGAGCGTCGCGTCGGCAAATTCGGTCTGGAACAAGATGGAGGCTCAACTGGGCGCTGGTTGCAGCGCCGAAGCGGTAGTGGCGGCAAAGGACGGCGCGCTGCGCGCCTGCGGCTTGTCGGGACAAAAGCAGGCCTATGCCCGCAGCCTGGCCGAACTCACGCTAGCCGGCGGTCTGCCGCTCGACGCGCTGCCAGCGGATGATGAAGAAGCGATTGCCCTGCTGACACAGGTAAAGGGCATCGGGCGCTGGTCAGCGGAAATCTATTTGCTGTTCGCCGAAGGGCGCCCCGACATCTGGCCGGCGGGCGACCTGGCGGTACAGGAAGTGGTCAAGCGGATATTGGCACTGCCGTTACGCCCAACGGAAAAAGAAACCCGCGCGCTGGGCGAAGCGTGGCGGCCGCACCGGGGGGCGATCGCGATTCTGAGCTGGCATTGCTATAATATCGTGGCGATTTAGTCCGGCACCCGTGGTGTCAGTGCGGGCACCTGCGCTGCGGCATCGGCGGGCCGGATCCCCGGTGGGGGCGCAGCCGCAAGCCGTTCCTCCCCGCGCAGAACGCGGCCCGCACGCTTGATTGCGGTGCGCATGCGGGGATAGGTGCCACAGCGACAGATGCCCGTCATCGCTGCATCAATTTCATCGTCGCTGGGATCGGCATTGCGGCGCAACAGTGCGGCGGCCGTCATGATCATCCCCGATTGGCAAAATCCGCACTGCGGCACCTGTTCGGCCACCCACGCCTGTTGCACCGGATGGGTGCGATCCCGCGACAGACCTTCGATGGTGGTGACATAGCGCCCCTCGCACTCGGCCAGTGTTACCAGACAACTGCGGATCGGCTCGCCGTCGATATCGACTGTGCATGCCCCGCATTCCCCCGTGCCACATCCATATTTGGTACCGGTCAGATTCGACGCATCGCGCAGCGCCCATAACAGCGGCGTTTCGGGGTCCATCCGATATTCGATGGGCCGTTCATTGACGGAAAGCCGTGGCACGTCGTTGCGGTCAGTCGCGCCAGCTGGTGTCAAGACGGTCGGCGCGGCGCACCATCGCGTCGAATTCGGCGCGGCCTGGGCCGCCGGGGATGGCGGTCTGGCCGATATCGCGCTGATGCACGGCAATGACATCGTCGCCAACCAGCACCGGTTTGCCCATGCTCATTGTCGCCAGTTGAATTTCGCAGGCGCGTTGTAGCGCCCAATATTTGATGAACGCCTCGGGCAGGCTGCGGCCCATGACCACCGGGCCATGATTTTTCAGCATCAGGATGCGTTTGTCGCCCAGGCTCTGGACCAGCCGCTCGCCTTCGTCCGCGCGCACCGTCACACCCTCAAAATCATGATAGGCCAGCTGCCCCATGAAATTGCAGGCATAAAAATTGATGGGCATCAGCCCGCCATCAAGGCTGCATACGGCCATCGTCGCGGTGGTGTGCGTGTGAATGATGGCGTGCGCATCAGGCAATACGCGGTGGAACAGGCTGTGCTGGACAAAACCGGCCTTGTTGACGTGCCAGGGATTATCGGCGTCCAGCTTGTTGCCATCGATGTCGATCTTGACCAAGCTGGATGCCGTCACCTCGGAAAAATGCATGCCATAGGGGTTGATCAGAAAAGCGCCGGGCTGATCATCCAGCTTTACGGTGATATGGTTGAAGATCATTTCGTCCCACCCCATCATCGCAAACACGCGGTAACAGGAGGCAAGTTCCAGCCGCGCGGTCCATTCGGCTTCGCTATATTTGCTATTGCGCTTGATCTGGGTCGCCATTTTTGCCTCCATCCCTCGTTCGTGCACTACTATGCCATAGCGGCCGGCGGCGCGGCAAGAGGGGCTTGCATTTTGGCGACTCTGTGCTTAATACACCTCCAACGCCACACCGCCAAAGCGCGGTGCGGTTGGTTTTGCCCCTATTTTTTGCTTGTGGGCTCCCCCGAATCGGCCGGGAGCGTACTGCATTTGTGACGGTTCAGGAGTCGGTTAGGTTTATGCAGATCATCGTTCGCGACAATAACGTCGACCAGGCGCTGCGCGCTCTGAAGAAGAAATTGCAGCGTGAAGGCGTCTATCGTGAGATGAAGCTGCGCCGTCACTACGAAAAGCCGAGCGAAAAGCGCGCCCGTGAACATGCCGCCGCCATCCGCCGCGCCCGCAAGATGGAGCGCAAGCGCATGGAACGCGATGGCGTGAAATAAGGCGCACAGCGATAGTGCGAACTGCCAAAATGGGGCGCTGCAGGGAACTGCGGCGCCCCTTTTTGATTCGGGCCATGAATATCCAAGTGGTTATTTCGCTCTCATTGCGAGCGCAGCGAAGCAATGACAGCGAAATGGGGCTACGCATCGACCAACCTTGCACGCGGTTCGACAAAGCGCGGCGGTTGCTCTTGCAGGCCAGTTCGCACCAGCGCATCACTTGGCCATCATGGGCCTTTTTGGCCATAGCGAACCGGGGAATATCGATGACGATCCGTACACTTCTTGCCGCCGCCTTGCTCAGCACGAGCGCGATTGCCGCCCCTGCCCTTGCCGATCATCATGGCGCCGCCGCGCATGCCGACGCCGCCACCGCCGAACATGACAAACTGTTCGCGTTGTTCGCGGCCGATGATGAAGCCAGTCTGAAGCGCAATCCGATCAACGCGCTGTTCCGCGGCGATATGCGTTATGCCGACAAAATCGGCGATTTCGGAACCGATGCCTATAATGACGGCGAACGCACCGCCGCCCAAAACAACCTGACGGACCTTGCGCGCATTGACCGTGGCCAGCTTGGCGCGACCGATCAGATTGCTTATGACGTGTTTGCCTGGAACCAGCGCGAGCTGCTGAAAAGTTTAACGCCGGACATCCTTGCGCTCACCGACGTGCGGCCGATCAACCATTTCTTTGGCATCCATACTTTTTACCCCAATTTTGCCAGTGGCCAGGGGGCTGCCCCGTTCAAGACGGTTCTCGATTATGACAATAACGTCAAACGTCACGCCAATTTTGTCGAAATCATCGACCGGTCCATTGCCCGTTTCAAACAGGGCCAGGCGTCGGGCGTCGTCGAAACCAAACTGACCATCGCCAATGTGATTGCCCAGCTTGACACGCAGCTTGCCATGCCGGTTGAAGAATCGCCTTATTGGGGGCCGGTCAATACCATCCCCGCGACATTCAGCGCGGCGGACAAGGCGCGCGTCACCGCCGATCTGCGCAAGTCGCTGACCGAAGGCCTGCTGCCCTCCCTCACCAGGCTGCGGGACTATCTGAAGTCCAGTTATCTGGCCGACGCGCGTGATGGCGTTGGCCTGATGCACATGAAGGACGGAAGTAAGCTGTACCAGCAGTTGGTTGAGGGTTCGACCACGCTGAAAATAATGCCGGAGGACATCCACAAGCTTGGCCTCAGCGAAGTCGCGCGCATCCGCACCGAAATGGAAAAGGTGCGGGCGGAGATGGGTTTCAACGGCACGCTGGCCGAATTTTTCGAATATCTGCGGACCGACCCCAAGTTCAAGCCCGCGAGTCGTGAGGCGCTGACCCAGGGCTATTATGACATCGGTAAACAGGTTGATGCCAAAATCGGCACCTATTTCGCGACGCAGCCCAAGGCACCGCTGGAAATCCGCCCCTATGAAGAATTCCGCGAGAAGTTTGAGGCCGGCGGCAGTTACCAGTCGGGCACGCCGGACGGTTCACGCCCTGGCATCTTCTATTTCAACGCCTATGACCTGCCCAGCCGCACCACGCCGGGCATGGTGACGCTGTATCTGCATGAAGGCGCGCCGGGGCATCATTTCCAGATCAGCCTGGCGCAGGAAAATGAAGCGCTCCCCGCCTTCATGCGCTTTGGCGGCAACACGGCCTATGTCGAGGGTTGGGCGCTATATTCCGAGACGCTGGGCTATGAGATGGGATTATATAAGGATCCCGCCGCGCGGATCGGCACATTGTCGGACGAAATGCTGCGCGCGATGCGGCTGGTCGTCGATACCGGCCTGCATGCCAAGGGTTGGGGCCGCGATCAGGCGATCGAATATATGCTCGCCAACAGCGACATGGGCCGCACCGATGCGACCGCCGAGATCGAACGCTATATCGCCATCCCCAGTCAGGCGCTTGCGTATAAGATTGGCGCTCTGACCATCCAGCGGCTGCGGGCAAAAGCAGAGACCGAGATGGGCGCGAAGTTCGACATCCGCGCTTTCCACGATCAGGTGTTGAACACCGGCGCGCTGCCGCTAGCGGTGCTGGAGGACAAGATCAACGCGTGGATCGCGGCGGGGAAATAGGGATTAATCCTTAATCATCGTCATTGCGAGGCGAAGTCGAGGCAATCCGGAGTTGTTTTACACCACCCTGGATTGCTTCGGCTTGCGCACGTAATGACAAGCTCTCGGCTTGCGCTCCGTGCTAAATCAGCGTTTAATCGTTCCCATGTCCGCCGTCCGCCTGCTCCGTTCAGACACGCTCTTCACGCCTGATGAGTGGCGTGCCGTGACGCGGATATCGGACTGGCGCGGGATATGGCTGGTGGTGCATGCATGGTCCGTGATTGCCATCGCCACTCTTGGCGGTAGCTGGATGTGGGATCAACATTGGCTGGCCGGCCTTGCCGCGACGCCGGTCGTACTTGCCATTCTTGGTGGACGGCAACTTGGCCTGGCCATCCTGATGCACGATGCTGCACACGGCCTGCTCCACCGCCATCGGCGGACGAATAATCTGCTGGGTCAGTGGTTGGCCGGGGCGCCGGTAGGTTCGGATCTTGTCGCCTATCGCACTTATCATCTGCGTCATCACAAATATACGCAGCAGGCCGAAGACCCCGATCTGCCGCTGTCAGCGGCATTTCCCACCAGCAGCGCCAGCCTGATCCGCAAGATATTGCGCGACCTGACTGGCCAGACATTTTTTAAGCAGCGATCTAGCCAGTCCGCGCTGGCGATTCAGGGGATCAACGAATGGCTGCGCGGGCAAGCGAGTGACGACAACCGCGACACCCGCGCCGGGACGCCGTTCCACAAGGTGGAGGCTGGGGCTGGGGCTGGAGCGGAGGCTGGGGCTGGAGCGGAGGCTGGGGCGACCTCGCTGACCTCTGGCAACGGCGGGGCAATCATTGTCGCGAAGTCGGTCGGGCGGTTCATGGCTGTCCAGTTCGTGTTGCTTGCGCTGTCGCTCGCGCTGTGGGGCTGGGCGCCATTTCTGCTGTGGGCAGCGGCGCTGGCAACCACGTTTCAGCTGTTCCTGCGCCTTCGCAACATTGCCGAACATGCCTGTACTAGTGTTGGCAGCGACGATCCGTTCAGCCATGCGCGCACGACACGCGCGGGTTGGTTTGAACGCGCGACAGTTGCCCCCTATTGGGTCAATTATCACGCCGAACATCATCTGTTCATGGCTGTGCCGTGTTACCGGCTGGCGCAGGTCCACCGCCTGCTGGGACAACGCGGCCACCACCCGGCCATGACTATCGCGCCCAGTTATGCCGCCGTACTGCGAACCGCTACAACCAGCCAGAGCGTTTGAAACGATAAAAAAGGGTGCCGCAAATGATCGCCATCACACCAACCACAACGAAATAGCCATATTTCCAGCGCAGTTCAGGCATGATGTCAAAATTCATCCCGTAAATCCCTGCAATCGCCGTTGGCACCGCCAGGATAGCGGCCCAAGCCGCCAACTGCCGCGTGATCGCCCCCTGCCGTTGTACTTCCAGCAGCCCGCTGGTTTCGATGACTGAAGTCAGCGTATCGCGCAGCCCGGCCACGCGATAATTCACGCGCCGGACATGATCGACCAGATCGCGGAAATACGGGTCAATCTCGTGGTCAATCTGCGGCAGGTCGATATTGACAAACCGCCCCGCCAAATCCTCCATCGGCCCCAGAATACGGGTTAGGCGGAATAGGTCCCGGCGCAGCGTAAACAGGCGTGCCGTCCCGGCCCGGTCCAGAAAGCTGTCAAGACTGCGGTCTTCCATCGCCAGTACTTGTTCTTCAACCGCGTCAATGACCTCAAAATAGCCATCGACGATGAAATCGAGAATGGCGTGCAAGACATAGTCGGATCCCTGTCGCAACAGCCACGGCGTAGCCTCCAGTTGCTTGCGCACCGGCGAATGGACGCGCTCAGATCCGTGGCGGACGGTAACGATAAATTGCCGCCCGACAAAGATCGCAGTATTGCCGTAACCGATGCGCGCCTGCCCTTCCGCGCCTTCCAGATGCATCGTCCGGGCGACCACGAACAAATGATCGCCATAGCTTTCCATCTTGGGCAAATGGCGCGGATCAAGCGCATCCTCGACCGCAAGTTCATGGAGGCCAAGATGCTGCTGGATCGCTTTCAATTCCCGGTCGGTGGGATCATAAAGCCCGATCCAGAGCAGATCAGCCGGCTTTTCAAGCGGTGGAATGGCCTTGCACGGATCAATCTCCGCAAGGAGCCGCCCTTCGCGATAGATGCGCGCCGCAATAACCGTCATCGGACGATTTTCGAGTCAGCCGGCGAGGCCATCGACTCAACCCGCGCGATCAGATGATTGAGCTTTTCGTGGAGCTGCAGGATTTCGAGCTCGGCCCGAAGATTGACTTCATAATCATGCAAGGCAGCCGCTCGGTCCTTATCGGCCTGCCGGTTCTGGCTCATCAGGATGATCGGCGCTTGAACGGCCGCCAGCGATGACAGCAACAGGTTGAGGAAGATGAAGGGATAAGCATCAAACGTAATTCCAAGCCGCGCAAACAACGAACTGTTGAGCAGCATCCAGCCAAATAATATGACGCCAAAGCCGATGATAAAGCCCCAGCTGCCGCCGACCGCCGCCACCCGATCCGACAAGCGTTCGCCAAAACCTGCATCGGCGTCGACCATCTCACCCATATTCTGTGCCGTTGTTTCACGCTTGTTGATCCGGTTCAGCACCCGCCGTTCGGACGCCGACAGGGCGTCGGCGGTCTTGCCGAGCAATTCAAAGGCCAAGTCATCAACGCTGCGGGCACTGGTCATGCTGACGCTTCCAAAAGAGTTCAAGATGGTGCTGACGGGTGCGTGCTGTGGTTTTCATACAAGCGCCTCAGCAATCAATTTGCGGGTGTTTGCGATGCCATAGAGCGCGATGAAACTGCCCATGCGCGGGCCGGCACTCGACCCTAGCAGCGTTTCATACAGTGCCTTGAACCAGTCGCGCAGGGTTTCAAACCCGCCTGATTTACCGATTTCATAGACGATGGTCTGAATGTCCTCTGCCGCGGCATCGTTGAGCAGCTTGGCCAGCTCGGCATCCAGCGCGCGCAGTGCTGCCGCCTCGCCCGCGTCGGGCTTGCGCCGCACCAGCGTCGGGGCGACGACATCGCGGTTATAGGCAACCGCGTGGCCGATCAGCGCGTCCAACTCACCATGCGTTTCGGGACGCGCGTCGGGCACATAGTTGCGCAGATAGGCCCAAACCTGGTCCGCGCTCGCGCCTGCGCCCAGGACGCCAACCAGGTTAAGCAGCAGGCCAAAACTGACCGGCGGCGCATCCTGCGGCACCGCGCCATTATGGACATGGTGCGCCGGGTTGCCCAACCGTTTGTCGAGCGGTTGATCGTGCCAGCTGGCGCGGAATTTGTAGTAATCGTCGACCGCCGCCGGGATGATGCCCAGATGCAGTTGCTTGGCGCTCTTGGGTTCGCGGTAGGCGTAAAACGCGACACTTTCCCGCGGCGCATAGGTCAGCCAGTCTTCCAGCGCGAGGCCATTGCCCTTGGACTTGGAAATCTTTTCGCCGCGTTCGTCCAGGAACATTTCATAAATCAGCCCCTCGGGCTTGCGGCCACCCAGCACTTCGGCAATTTTTCCTGACTGCACGCCGCTATCGGTCAGATCCTTGCCATACATTTCATAATCGACGCCCAACGCCACCCAGCGCATCGCCCAGTCGACCTTCCATTGCAGCTTGGCTTGTCCGCCCAGTACCGACTGGGTTATCCTGTCGCCATTGTCGTTGAAGGCAATCAGTCCGGCGTCGGCATCGATCACTTCGATGGGCACTTGCAGCACAATACCGCTGGCCGGGCTGATCGGCAGCACAGGTGAATAGGTCGCGGCACGTTCCTTGCGCAGCGTCGGCAGCATGATGTCCATGATCGCCTGATAATGGCGCAGGACATTTTTCAATGCATCGTCAAACGCGCCTCCTTCATAGCTTTCGGTCGACGAGCGGAACTCATAGTCGAACCCGAAGCGGTCCAGAAAATCGCGCAGAATGGCATTGTTGTGCGCCGCGAAACTTTCGAACTTGCCAAAGGGATCGGGAATGCGGGTCAGCGGCTTGCCCAGATATTCGGCCAGCATCGCACCATTCGGCACATTGTCGGGCACCTTGCGCAGCCCGTCCATATCATCCGAAAAAGCGATCAGCCGGGTCGCTGCGCCGCCAGTCAGCGCTTCATAAGCGTGCCGCACCATCGTTGTGCGCAACACCTCGTTAAATGTGCCGATGTGCGGCAGGCCCGATGGACCATAGCCTGTTTCAAACAGCACCGGCGCAGCGTGTCCGTCTTTTGCGGCCTTCCCCTGCGGATAACGTTTCGCAATCCTGCGCGCCTCTTCAAACGGCCAGGCCTTGGACTTCAGCGCTTCGTCTTGCAGCGCGCGGGGATCATATGTGGTCATGACCGCGGTCTTAGCGGCAAGCGCGCGCGAAATGTAGCGGGAAAAAGCGGGCTGTTGCAGCAGGCGATTATCAGCGCCTTGGTCAGCCTGCTCAGTTGGCCCGGTCCTCGCGATCCGCCGCCGCGATCACCAGCAACATGATGATAAGCGCCACGCTATATTCCGATCCGCCTGTTCCATGTTCACCGACAAACCAGCCAAAATGGCGGTGGATCAGGATGATGCCCGTGAAAGCGATCATGAACAGCGCCATTGCCGCCGGACGGACGAAGCGGTTGGTGACCAGCAACACTGCCGCCACAATTTCCGTGATGGTGATGGCCCATACCCAGACGGTGCCACCGGGGAAACCGACCGATTCCATGAATTTACCAAATTGCGGTATCGTCCCATGAGTAATACGTACAATGGCGTGTGCCGCAAACAGCAGCGCCGTCCCGATTCTTAGCAGGCGCAGTCCAGTTGCCAGAGAGATAAAAGGAAAATCTTGTAGTCTCTGAAATATAGTCATTGGTTACCCCACCCCACAGGTTACTATGAATTGCTGATGACATAACCGGTTCATGCTAACGCACGAACGCCTATTCTGTACCAGTGCATCACGCCCTCGGCCCGCGCAGATGGCACTTTCTGGGCCGTAACCTGCCTACCAAATAACGGTCCCACGCTGACCGCAAACGTGTTTGATGCGCTGAATTAATCGGTTGTCAGCCGACTGCCAACGGGGCAACCGTGCGGATCTTGCATAACTTATAGGCCTGCCTGCATGTATCAAACCGACCCCCGCAAAACATATCCGACGATAATTTTTGATCAAAATAAGGCTGAGTTAGGCCAGGCCAAAATACGGCTTTGTAACGTAATAATTGGGGTAATTTACGGCTATTTTTCGGGTATTGCGTCCGCACTGCCAGCAAAGCTGGAGACAGCACTGCTGTTATACTTGTTCTTTCTTACAATATTTGTTGCTCTATCTCTACTGTACATCATATATCGCCCGGGCAACTATCCAGTAAGACGCATTGTGAATATGATGGGTGACTATGGATCGCTCGCTATCATCATGATCCTTGGTGAAGCAACCGCTATGCCCTTTTACACACTCATTCTTTGGGTCGCAATTGGCAATGGCATGCGTTTTGGACAACGTTATTTGTTGATTGCCGCCATCATGGCGCAACTTACGTTGCTTGCCATTATTTTGACTAGCGCTTACTGGCGGGATCAATTTGAGTTGATGGTGACATTTTCCATAACGGCAATCGCATTGCCGACATATGCATTGATGCTGCTGCGCGAGACGTCAAAGGCCCGGGATGCGGCGCAGGCGGCGATGCTCGCCAAAAGCCGGTTTCTGGCGCAGGCCAGCCATGATTTGCGTCAGCCTATCCATGCGGTGGGCTATTACATCGGTGCCCTGCGCGGGTCGCCAATGAATGGCGATCAGGTTAATCTGGTGAACCGCATTGAACGGGCGCTGGGCGGTGTGGCACGACTTTTCAAATCGCTGCTCGATATTGCAAAACTGGACAGTGGAACGATCGATGTGCGGCCGGAACCGGTCGCAATAAAACCGCTGATTGAGGAAATTATTGCACAAAACGAGCAATATATCGCGCGGAGCGGTGTCCAGATGCGCACCATGCTGGCAGATATCGTCGTCGACGCAGATCCCACATTGCTCACCACCATGATTCAAAATCTGCTGTCAAATGCCATCAAATATAGCAGCGGCAAAAAGATACTGGTGGGCGTGCGGCGTCGCGGCGCTACTGTGTCGGTGGAGATATATGACCAGGGTATCGGCATCGACAGCGAGCATCTGCCGCATATCTTTGAAGAATTTTACCGGGCTCATGCCGCAGGCGATCACGACAGCGAGGGCGTTGGCCTTGGCCTGGCCATTTTGCAGCGGCTTGCAACGCTTTGCGGCTTCACGATTACGCTAGATTCACAACGCGGCGTTGGCACCTCCGTCCGGTTGAGCGGTATTCCGGTGGCCCAGCCCTGCGCACTGCCTGCGGTGAACGCGCAGGATGACCTCCTTCAACCGCTTGCGGGACTGCGGGTCATCCTTATCGAGGATGACATTGACGTGCTTGATGCGACCGAAGCGCTGTTGAACCGTTGGGGCTGCACGGTTCAGGCCTATGCCACAATACCCGGCGAACCAGCCGACGCTGACATTGTTATCAGCGATTTCGATCTTGGCACCGGCTCCACTGGAACAGAGGCGATAGCGGCGATACGCGCCAAGTTGATGCGCACTTTACCCGCCATATTGATGACTGGTCATACCGAAGAACGCCTGCGTCAGCATATGACGGCTGACGATATAACCCTGCTGGCCAAACCCGTTCAGCCCGCAACCCTGCGGTCCGTTTTGTCGAGCTTGCGGATTGGACAGTATAATCAGCCTTGAAACTATGACCACTCCGCATGGCAAACTGGTACTTTACCCGCGGTTGCGAAGCCTGTTTGCTGTGCTATTCGTCGGCAATGGTTCGATTGATAATTGCTGAAAACAGCGACGTTCAGCCATCAACGAGCGAGCGATGACATGACAAATAAAAAAACGCAATTCCTTAAAGCAACGGAGTACCAATCGCCACTCCGTCTGTTTTTTTTCAAGTCACCCGAAACAGATCCAGATGAAGTGGCATCTGAAATTGCACAGTCAAAAGTGCGGTTTGTGATGTTTTCGGTTGTTGCATGCTATATTGTCGTCAGTAGCATTATTGTTTCACCAGTCAATGAAATTGAGCCTTGGGCGACAGCCTTGCTGATTTATTATTGTTTCTATGCAGTGCTGTCGACGGGCATATATGTGTTGGTGAAGCGTTTTCCCGGGCATTACCCGGTACGACGCGTGCTAGCCATGATTAACGATTATGTTGCATTGGGCTATAGTATCATTGCGGGCTGTACGGTCATGTTGCCGATATATGCGGTTATTGTCTGGATAACTGTCGGCAACGGCATGCGCTTTGGCAGGTACTATCTTTATGTTGCCGCGATCCTCGCGCAAATTACCACCGCCTTTATCTTTGCGCTAACACCGAACTGGCAGAGCGATCCCACGTTGGCGATAACCCTGTCGCTGACCGTATTAATCGTGCCCACTTACGCGTCAGTATTGTTGCGGCGCATTGAAATAGCCAAGCAGACGGCAGAGGCGGCAAGTACCGCAAAGTCCAAGTTCTTAGCGCAAGCAAGTCATGATCTGCGCCAACCGCTTCACGCCATCAATTTGTTTTTGTTCAGCCTGCAGCAGACGGGTCTGAACGCTGTTCAAGGAGAAATCGCTGATCGTATTGATCGGTCTTTACAGGGTGTTGCGCGCCTTTTTCGTTCCTTGCTGGACATATCAACCCTGGACAGCGGCTCGATCAACCCAAGGGTTGAACCAGTTCATTTGGGCGAGTTACTATCAGATATTGTGCAGCAAAATTCGCAACTTGCAAAATGGAGTGGGACAAAACTCAGCCTTATAGACACGCGCCACGTCGTGATGGCTGACCGCGCCTTGCTGGCCACCATGATCCAGAATCTGATTTCCAATGCCCTTAAATTTGCAGAAGGGCGCCGCGTGGTCGTTGGCTGCAGGCGTCGGGGTGGCTGGATCGCCGTTCAGATATGGGATCAGGGTGACGGGATTGACGATGAGCATACGCCCTGCTTGTTCGATGAGTTTTATCAGGTGAAAAAATCATCCGACCCGGACCGTCAAGGTGTCGGACTGGGGCTTTCAATCGTCGCGCGGATGGCAGAATTATTGGGGTTGAAAGTGGACGTCGCCTCTCGTCCCGGAAAGGGGAGCGTGTTTACGATCAGCAACCTGCCCTTGTTTGCTGGCGGCGAACGACGCGCGATTGTCTCCAGCCCCTTCGTTGCCGCAGCGCCGATAGCCGGACTTAGAATTATGCTGGTCGAGGATGACAGCAACATTCTTGGCGCCACAAAGGAATTGCTTGAAACCTGGGGCTGCCGGACGGCTGCATTTACCGCTATCCCCGAAAAAATTAGCGATTTTGATCTTGTCATCACGGATTATGATCTTGGTGACGGCACAACGGGAACAGACTGTATCAACCTTGTCCGCGCGTATTGCGGCTGGTCTTTACCCGCCATCATAATCACGGGTCATGACGAAGGCCGCATCGCACACGCGATTGGCGATTCGCAAATATTGGTCCTCAAAAAACCCGTGCGCCCCGCAGAATTGCGTTCCGCTATTGGTGCGGTGAAAGCGTCTTTGAATCAGCAGCCGGTTACCCCGAGACCTGATATCCAAGTTTTTCAGACTTAGCCGCCAGTTCAAGGCGGGTTTGGACCTTGAGCGTGCGAAGCAGAAGCGACACATGATTACGGACCGTATAGGGGGACAGCCCAAGTATTCTGCCGATCTGCTTGTTCGACTGGCCCTGGCTAATCAGCGAGAGGATTTCACGCTGTCGCTGGGTCATGTCCATGACATCTCCCGGTTCCGGGGTGTCATTCGTAATTGTCACCATGTTCGGCCGTGCGACCACAAAATCACCGGACCGTACTGACATGAGTGCGGCCAGCATCTGCGGCGCGGGAATAGATTTCACGGCATAACCGTCGGCGCCATAGGCCATGATCCGGCCAATGGTGGCTTCGTCATCAAGCATCGAGACGATCATAATCGAAGATTTGCGACATTGTTGTCGCAGAGCAGGCAGGGTTTCCCGCGGAAGCATGCCAGGGAAAAGCAGGTCGAGGATAAAAAGGTCTGGAGCACCATGTGCCTCAACCGCCGCCAACACCTCTGCCATTGTTCCGGCTTCAATCAATTGCGCAGTGGGTAGCGCCGAACCCACAAGACGGCACATTCCATCCCGAAACACCGGGTGATCGTCGGCGATGATAATCTTTTCACTCATGACGCCTCGTTGCATAGTCACCTGGACAATCAGGCAGGTGTACATGGATTCTGACCACAGTTAGTTAGCAAAGCAAAGATTTGCCAAGCGAATTGCCGTGGCCGAGGCAGTTTTTGGTCAATGTAAAATATTCTGGCGATGCCGTTTTAGGCATAGGCCCATCAAAGCCAGGCGCAAGTTCGCTTACGATGGTTCAGGGCCACCGACAATCCCGTAAGCTTCAGGGATTCCGTTTGGCGCTATCGTCAATATCGACTTCGATCCGATAGGTGGTGACATAGTCCGTGCTGCCGCGGCACGGGTACATCCGTTTGTCAGACACCAGCTTGAAGCGTCCTTCATACCAGGCATAATCCTGACTTTCTCCGCAGTCTGCGATAACTCTGCCCCGACCAAAGCTGTTCAGCAGCCGTGCCTTTTCGTCCCACCCGACATCTGGCAGATCAGGATATTCCTTCATTTCATTGCCGGGATAAGGCCAGAACTGGGCAGTCTGTGCCCGCCCCTTATTATCGACGATATAAAGCATACGGTAGGGATTATAGCCACCGCAGCGCGTCGGCAGGATCATCAGCGTATTAAGCGCGTCGAGCCGGTGATATGTTGGCGCATCGGGCGTGACATCGCCAGAAGAGTTCAGACAGGGGTCGAGGGTGCGTAGTTGCGCGAGCCGTTCATCAGCTAGCGTGACGGACGGCAAATCCGGTTTGGGAGCGACACGGATCCGAAGGCGCGGCACCATCAACGGAACGGTAAAGGAATTGACCGGTTTCTTACCGCGCCCGGCGAGTGCAGAGATAGTGCCGGACAAATATTGTTGCTGGTCAATATGTTCAAACACCTGGGCAAGACCACGCAGCGAAACTGTGGCAAAGGGCTGTCCGCGCTGATCAAGCAGGCTGACCGTGCTTTTCCCGCGCATCGCGGCAATTAGCTTGGCCGAGGCTTTTGCATCTAAATCATAAACAATGGTTCCCGTTTTCAGGCGGATGTCCAGCTTGCGGCGGTCAACCGCGATCCAGCGGGTGGTGCGCATCTGATTGTCCAGAAACTGCATTTCTTCGACCGGCCCTGCCCCGGCCGCAGCAAAGCTGACCGACACCGGTTCATAAGGATTGCCGCTGCGTTTGATTGCGATGGTTATGTTGCCATCGCCCAGTGGCTCCTCTGGCCCCTCCTCAATTGGCAAAGAGGTGGCATGGCAATCGCGCCCATTGTCGCATGCAACCACCCAGTCACCATAGACTTTAAGATCGCCAACAAAAAATTGTGGCGCGGTTGTGGCAAGTATCAATGCTGCGATCATTATAGCTTTACTTTCATTTATGGTCATTGCGGTTATGACAAACAGCAATTGCGGTTTGAAATGCCAGCCCCAGTCTGGTTTGTTGGCACGTCATCCCCGCGCTCGTGTGCCGCTCGCACAGCTTTGGGGTCTTGTGGCATAACGCCCCGTTTTCCATCGCTATCCAGCCTGACACCATATGCCATCCCGGCGGTGATGGCTTGTTGGCTTGGCCGACGCACCCGATCCAGAAAAGCTTGAGCCCGTAAAGATAATATTTGCCGACGCGGACCTTGATGCTGCAGGTTTGAGCACAGATCGCATGTTCCATTTCCACACTTTTCACCGAATTATATCTGTTGGCGGGCGGCAGCCGAAGTTTCGTAATGCACTGGTACATCGGCCTGCTTGCAACGCACGATTTTACTTGATCGGGGTCAGGGTTG
>Ga0105045_10002074_pt1 | contig 16759 bp, 19 predicted proteins | sample MAT02_FD_78089 | JGI IMG/M metagenome (GOLD analysis project Ga0105045, IMG submission 78089) | Freshwater microbial communities from Lake Fryxell liftoff mats and glacier meltwater in Antarctica - MAT-02 (megahit assembly) | ecosystem: Environmental > Aquatic > Freshwater > Ice > Liftoff... | reverse complement strand
GTTGGTCTCTGGTGCCTCTGTCTGGCCGGTCCGAAGAGACTCCACCGACTTGAGCCGTGACCAAGTGGATTCACCCACAAGTTCTTGCGAGACGGAATATTTGAAGATGCGAACCACGGCGTTGGTCAATCGATTGCAGTAGACTCGGGACAAGCCGGCGGTGACCCACCGCTGGCGCTGCTGCTGGAGCAATAGCGGGCCGTAATCGTTCGCCTCAATGTTACCGGCATGCTTGTCGAGCGAATCACAAATCTGGTGCAGGCGATGATGCTCCTGGGGATTGTTGACGTATCGATTGTCAGCATGTATTCGATACGCAGCCGTGACGTGCTTCACCAAGATCGGCAGGTTCGCCTGCTGGCTGACGATTGCTTCGGGCCGGGCTTGGCCGAGGAGCGTTGAGGCTCGCTCATCAAGGACGCCGATGTCAAAGTCTTCGGGCAGGACTAACCCGCCAGCTTGGTAGATGCCGATCAAAACCGCGTATCGTGCGATCGATTCAGGGCTGTCGTGTTTCCCGAGATAAAAATCCCGACCACCGATTCTGACGATGGATTGTCCAGAAATATGGTAGCTGCGTGCTGGCGCTTTCGCCTTTGGTCGTGCCATCTGTGAAGTCCCGTTTTGATTCCACACTGGGTTTTGCAGTATGGAATTCGACTTTGAACGGGGCCGCACGTCGTGGTGACGGTAACGCTAGTTGCGTTTCAGCCGGTAAAATACGCTACTTTTTGAAATACACCCGGAGGGATTTGAACCCCCAACCCTCGGTTCCGAAGACCGATGCTCTATCCAATTGAGCTACGGATGCGTCGGCTCGATTTTATCGGGTCGGGGTGGGTTTTGAAAGTGCCTGATGAACAGCGTTTTTTGGGCAGGTTTTTTGGGGAGGATTGCGTGGTTGTCGTTGGCGTGCTTTAAAATACGTGACTCGATGCGGGTTCGCGTCGAATTTTTGTGCCTCTTGAGAAACTGGGTTGATGTCTAAATTAACGGTGGTCGGTGTTGGTTCATTCGATGTTTTGCCTGCAAAACGGCTGGTCAAAGCGTTGGTCGACGATGCTCGGACGGACCAATTGCATGCTTGCGGTGGCGTTGCCCGATGCACGACTTGCCGGGTGAAATTCGTAGAGGGCGAACCGCAATCCATGACGGTTGCGGAACAAAATACGCTCGCCGCACGCCAGATTGTTGAGCCTGGGATCCGCTTAAGTTGCCAAATCGTGTGTGATCACGACATGACGGTGGAATTGATCAGCCGACTGGAGGGCAGCGGCCGGAAGGATCAGGGCGGCAAGCCGGCTGACGAGGTCCAGCCGGATCCCGTTTGGACCTGATTCTGGACTTTTTTCCTTTTTCGAAAAATCCTGCGAAAGACTTCATCATGCGATGCTGCACACTCGTGCTCCTACTCCTCACGATGGCTCGCCCCGCGATGGCGGACGTAACGACCGAAACGATTGAATACCGAGATGGAGACATCGGTCTGGTGGGGTTTCTCGCGTACGACTCGGCAAAAGCAAAGGCAACGACGCCGCTGCCGGGCGTTATGATTGTGCATCAATGGATGGGCGTCACCGATTATGAGAAATCTCGTTGCGAGCAGCTTGCAAAATTAGGGTATGTCGCATTTGCGTGTGATATCTATGGGGCAGGTGTTCGTCCGTCCGACACGCGAGAGGCCGGGGCAACGGCCGGAATCTATAAAAACGATCGTGAGCTCTACCGCCACCGATTGAACTTAGGTCTCGCTGAGTTGCGAAAACAGAAGCAAGTCGCCGAGGGTAAGCTTGCTGCGATCGGTTACTGTTTTGGCGGCACGGGCGTGATCGAATTGGCGAGAAGTGGGGCGAAGGTTGACGGCGTGGTCAGTTTTCATGGTGGACTGGATTCCCCGACGCCCGATGATGGAAAAAACATCAGTGCCAAAGTGCTCATTTGCCATGGTGCCGATGATCCCTTTGTTTCGCCTTCCGATATCGATGCGATGAAAGCAGAATTTAATGGCCATCAAGTGGATTGGCAAATGAATATTTACTCCGGTGCTGTTCATTCATTCACGCAACCCATGGCGGGAAATGACAACAGCAAAGGTGCCGCTTATAACGAACAAGCGGACGTCCGTTCCTTTCAAGCGATGGCTGGCTTTTTTAACGAATTGTTTTCGGTAAAGTAATTTGGAAGCGGGCCTCAATCATCCGTCGGCGTTGACGGCCCAGTCGCGTTGCGAGACACCGGCGAACGGGACAATCGTTGGACGACGGCGTCGGCGATGCGATTAATGGCGTCGTCGTCGATAGTGGCTGTGGCACCCGGTGACATAAATGCTCGCGGCTTGACACCCGCGTCCTCCCACGTGTGTCGCGAAACGGCATGACCATAAACGTCCGCACTCTTATAGTCGTTGGTGTTTCGCGGGTCGCCAAAGCCCCACTGGATCTTTAGGGCTAAGAGTTCTCGCACCTCGGTTTCCTTGAGATAGGAAACGTTGCCAAGCTGCTTGGCCAGGATCAACATCCGGCAATACGAATCGAGAATCTCGGTCCACCAGTATGCTCGTTCGACTGTGTCGCCATAGCTGACGGTGCCGTGATTGGCGAGGACGACCACGTTGGTTTTATTAACAAAAGGAAGGATTGTATCGGCGAACGCTTGTCCGCCGGGTGTCTCATACGACGTGATCGGTACTTCGCCTAAAAACATTTCCACTTCGGGCAAAATGCCTTGTGGAATCGGTTCACGCGCAATCGCGAATGCGGTGGCGTGGGGTGGGTGGCAGTGAACGACGCTACGAACGTCGTCACGCTGACGATAAATTTCCAAATGCAGCAATGCCTCGCTGGATCGCGGTTTTGTGCCGGCTAATTGCTTGCCTGACATATCAATCAATGCGATATCGTCTGGCGACAAAAAACCTTTGCAGTGCAGTGTCGGGGTGCAAAGGACTTCGTCGTCGCCGACTCGCACTGTGATATTTCCGTCGTTGGCCGACGCAAATTGCCGCGCGTAGATGCGGCGTCCAATGTCACAGATGTCTGCCTTCAGTTTTTCGATATTCATGATGTGGGCTGCAATCGGGTGTCATTACCAACGGATGGGCCTGGAGTATGACACATCAGGCGGTCGACGACCCGCGTCAATTATTTCTTCTTTGCGACTTCGGCCATGGTTTCGACGAGAGTCGCGTCGGTGATGAGATTAACATTCACCAAGCCTACGCCTCACGGGCCCAAGGCGCTCCCCATGGCGAGGTGAATTGCCGTCATTTAGATCAGCAAATGGTGCAGATGGCGACGGCCGAACGCGGCGACAAGAAAGACAACTCCGATAGCAAGCTCCCGCGGCGATGGATTTCACGGGGCTGTGTGGGCTTACGCCTTGGACAGTTCGCTTTCGCTCTTGAGCACCTCGTCCCCATCCTCTTGCTTGACTAGGTATGCCGGCTCTTCTTCGGTAGCGTTGCGAGTCACTTCGGTGCCTTTGATGGTCTTCGTGACTTTCTCCTTGAATGAATCAACAATTTGGCCGCTTGCCGTTCCGCTGCCGTATTTCCAGGTTACGTGTTGATTTTTGCGAAACTTTTGAGACATGATCTTATCTTGTGCAAGTGCTGACAAATCTCGACGCTTCGCGAGCGGATACGCAAACCGGGTGCCGAACGCGGACTGTGTTTCCGCTTGAACGATCAAAATGACGAATGGTGAGCATCGACTGGAGTGGCCTACGGGTATCGTCCGATCTTAGAAGCACTCTGTTTCGGTGCTCAGCCCAGGCAACTCGGAGTCGACGGAAATGCCTGACATTCAAGTGGCGATCGTTTCCGCGAAGTCGATCGGCGTGGTCGCTGCTTTGCCTTCGTCGTCCTTAGTCATTTTCACACGCGACGACATTCGATTGGATCCACCCGCGATTGCCGCTTACCGGCGGGCGGCGCGGAGGAATGGCCCCGGTTCCTACTTTGGGGGGCCATTTGATGTTCGCTATGAGGCGTTGCCACCCCGGGGATTGCGGGGCGTTTTGCCGCGATCGATGACGGGGTGGACGCCGAAAGGCGTTTTTGATCCGGAAGCCGATAGTTTGGCGAGCTGCAATTGGGCGGCGTTTGCCGGAGACTTGGTTCGCAGCGGGGTGGTTGGCGGTGGGCCGATCCGCAGTGAAACGGATTTGCGAACGCGAATGCGGGCGGTGGGTTTGGTGCCGCGATATGTTCCTGGTGCCCGGGCGGTTCGCGTGGTGCGACGTGACGAAGTTGCCGTTGAGACGGCGTTGAGAATGGCTCACCAAATCGGTTATCGACGTGGGGAAAAGCGACGCGAGGGGTCGATTATTGAGATCGCCCGTTATCACTGGAGCCATCTGGTGCGGCTGCTCGTCGTCGGCATCGCGGTTGGTTTCAGCCGTCTGTTTCCGGCCAGCGGGTTTCATTTGCGGGCAAGGTATCGATGGCAATTGACGCTGGGGTACTTTGCCGCGTTTCGTGATCCTGGCAGGCTGATGGTTCAAAACGCTGGGTTGCATGAATCGCCCCAGGTGCCACCGGTGTCAGTCAACGAAATTTCACCCACTTTTGCGAGCAAAATACGTCGTCGGGCGGCCTGATCGCTTGATTTATCGCTTGCCAGGAGGCGACAATCAGGTTATTAATAGTTTGGTATTTCGTACTTTACATGTGAGGATATTTCTGCGATGGCAGTCAAATTGACCGAACGGGCAGCAACCGAAGTTCGACGTTTCCAGAAAGAGCATAATTTTGAGGACGCGATGGTCCTGCGGATTGGCGTCGCCGGCGGCGGTTGCAGCGGATTCAATTACACGTTGAATTTTGACGACAGTTTCGACGAAAAAGCAGACAGCAAGTACGAGTGCTTTGGCGTTCCCGTCGTCGTTGACAAGAAAAGCTCGTTATACCTCGACGGCACCACCGTTGATTGGCACGAGAGCCTTGAAAAGCAAGGGTTCACGTTTGAGAATCCGAATGCGGTAAAGTCCTGTGGTTGCGGCAGCTCGTTCCAGGCCTGATTTTCCCGCCGTCAAACCCTACAACGCCATGCGAGCCGCCGATCATGGCGGCTCGTTTCGTTTGCGGACCCGGCGAATCATGACCGTGTTCGCCTCATTCGATGCGTGGGCATCTCGCCGAAAAAACCACAATCTCGGAAATTCTTCGGTCGGTTGTGACCAGACTAGTCACACGATGCGCCAATACTGTTATTGCGCCGATCGATTGACCTGCCCGCAGGGACGCCGTGACGACCAAAAAGTTGTTGGGGATAATATGTAAAAAGTCGATTGTGGAGGCGTGAATTGATCGGTAGTATAACAATGTCCACTGCCCAAGTCGGGTGAACTTCAAGCGGTCTGACGATTGCTGAGGTTTCGACGCGGACGGCGGAACCAACCAACGCCACATGCACGCAGGGAGTTTAGGGTTATGGCTAAGAAGAAAATGGTAGCGACCGAAGCCGCGGCTAAGGGAGTCAAGCTGGATCCGGGTATGAAACGGATTCTGGAACTGGAGCCGGGTCTGAAGACGACGCTCCAGCAGATCGAAAAGACGTTCGGCGAAGGGGCGATTATGCCGCTAGGCGCGTCCCAAAAGTTGACGATTGAGGGCATTTCCACTGGCAGTCTCAGCCTAGATATGGCCTTGGGCGGTTTTGGAATTCCACGCGGCCGGATTATCGAGATTTTTGGGCCCGAATCGAGCGGCAAGACGACGCTCGCGCTTCACTGCTGTGCGGAGGCACAAAAGGAGGGCGGGATCGCGGCGATCATTGACGCCGAGCACGCCTTTGACCCGAGTTGGGCGAAGAAGCTCGGTGTCGAGCTCGATACGTTGTTGGTCAGCCAGCCGAGTCACGGCGAGGAGGCCATGCAAATCTGCGAAATGTTGGTAAAAAGCAACGCGGTTGACGTGATCGTCATCGACTCGGTTGCGGCTTTGGTTCCGCGAGCGGAATTGGAGGGCGAGATGGGCGACAGCCACGTCGGCCTGCAGGCAAGATTGATGAGCCAAGCGATGCGAAAGCTGACTGGCGCGATCGCGAAGAGCAAATGCTCGGTGATCTTTATCAACCAAATCCGCGAGAAGATCGGCGTTATGTTTGGCAGTCCTGAGACGACGCCAGGCGGCCGGGCATTGAAGTTTTACTGCTCCTGTCGGATCGACGTTCGCCGAATTGGCGCGTTGAAGGATGGCGAAGAGCAGGTTGGCCAGCGGGTTCGCACCAAGATCGTCAAGAACAAGGTTGCCCCGCCGTTCCGCATCGCGGAGTTTGACATGATGCATTCCAATGGCATCAGTTACGAGGGCGACTTGTTGGACCTCGGAACGGTTCACAAAATCGTCAACCGCAGCGGCGCGTGGTTCAAGTATGGCGAAACGTATCTGGGCCAGGGCAAAGAGAAGGCGAGAAACTTCCTGATCGAAAATCCTGAGATTGCTGAAGTGATCAAACAGGGCGTTTTGGCAACAGGCGGTTACGCCGCACCCGTTGCCGAAGGCGACGAGGAAGTCGAAGAAGCAGCGGACGAGGAAGCCATGTCCAACAGCTAGCCGTCTGTCAGGATCGATAAGTAGCTCAATTCATCCTCCCGCGCCGCGGGCAGGGTGGATTGAGGATTGCAACCAGACAGTTTGACGAGCGCATGCACCGTGCTGCGGGAAATTAGCAATTAGGCAAGACCTGGGTGTTGATAGGGTGCCCGGTAAGGACGCGCGAACAACTCGGTCGCTTCGTCATCACCCACAGCGGTGTGGGTTACGGGGTCAAACCGGATCGATCGACCAAGTGTCAACGAATTGTTGGCCATGAAGCAGGATGCGCTGCTGATATGACCTTGCTCGATATCGGCAACGGGCAATGAACGACTGTCGATCGCATCGAGAAAGTTTCGCATGTGACCGCGAATCGCCGATGCGACGTGAAGCTCAAGGCTCCACTTGTCTTTGTCGACGATGTCGGTCGGATACTTATCGGTCTCGACCACGGCACTACCGGTCAGTTTTTGGCCACCACCGCTGGGGATGAATTCGTATTCGTTGACGCTTAGCTTCAGCGTTCCTTTATTGCCGTAAATGACGCCGGCCCAGGGAAATCGCGGGTCCGGTGCGTCGCCCCATGATCGGTGCGTCCAAACGACGTCGAGATCATCGAACTGAAAGAGCGCCGATTGCGTGTCGGTAATGTTCGCCTTGACGCCCCCCTGAACATAGATGCCTCCGTTGCTGGTGATCTGTTTGGGCCATCCCAGCCCGAGTTGCCAGCGAACCATATCGAGCATGTGAACGCACATGTCGCCAACGATGCCGTTGCCATATTCCATAAACGCCCGCCACGACCTCGGATGGACCATTTCGTTGTAGGGTCGCATCGGTGCGGGCCCAGTCCACGCCTCATAATCCAAATAATCTGGCGGAGTCGAATCGGGCGGATTTCCCTGGGACCGCATGTGGTAGTAGCAACAGACCTCCGCGTGGGCGATATCGCCGAGCAAGCCCGCGTCGACGACCTTTTGCTTGGCGTCGATCAGGTGGGGGGTGCTGCGACGCTGGGTGCCGACTTGAACGACACGATTGTGTAGACGTGCGGCGTCCAGCATCGCTTTGCTTTCCAACACATCGACGCCCGTGGGTTTTTGGACATAGACGTCCGCGCCTGCTTCGACCGCCGCGATCATTGGCAATGCGTGCCAATGGTCAGGTGTGGCGATCAGCACGATGTCGAAGTCTTTCTCCGCAATCAGTTGCTTGTAATCCGCGAAGGTTCGCGGTCGTTTTTTGGACACTTGGCGAGATTCGATCAGCGAGGCCGCTTCGTCCAACATCCGCGAATCGACGTCACAAATCGAAACGACCTCGACCGGCTCGACGTTCATCAATTGCAACAGGTCACATTTGCCATACCAACCCGCACCGATCAGCGCGACGCGACGGGGGCGAGTGTCTGGGGCAGCATACGCGCGAGCGGCGATGGCCATCGCCGAAGCGGATAGCGCGGAGGAGCCTAGGAAATTTCGTCGATCCATTTGATTGCACTTCGGGATGGTAGGGGTAGCTGAAGAAAAGCGTGTTGGACAAGTTACAATCGCAATATCGGCGAAATCAAACGATGCACTGGCGAACGGCATCGGTCAAACCCGCCATCGGATCGCGAGTCGGAATGAACTCATGGGCGAGGAATCCGTCGAAACCGGTTTCGGCAACCGCCTTGGCGATTGCGGGATAGAACAGTTCCTGGGTGTCATCCAATTCGTGTCGTCCCGGATTGCCCGCGGTATGATAATGACCGTAGTACGCATGGTTGTTCTGGATCGTGCGGATGATGTCACCTTCCATGATCTGCATGTGGTAGATGTCGTACAGCAACTTGAAGTGGTCGCTGCCGACGCGTTTAACCAGTTCGACGCCCCAGATCGAGTTGTCGCACATGTAGTCCGCGTGATCGACCTTGCTGTTCAATAATTCCATGTTCAGCACCACGCCCGCTTTTTCCGCGACGGGAACGATCTTGCGAAGCGCCTCGACGCAGTTATCCATGCCCGATTGGCGATCAATTCCCCGTCCATTGCCCGAAAAGCAAATCACGTTTCGCCAACCCTCTTTGGCGGTCGCTTCGATCGACTCATTTAATTTCGTAAGTGCCATGTCGTGGTATTTCGGATCACACAACCCATCGGTTAACGGGTGCGACGTGACCATGGTGCATACGAGGCCATGCTTTTTAACGGTTTCGAATTCGGCGGGGTCCAACAGGTCGATGCCCGCCATGCCCAAGCCAGCGACCTCGGTCGCCAATTCGTCCAGCTTCATACTTGAAAAGCACCACTTGCAAACCGATTGGTTCAGTCGTCCGGTTTTTGCGTTGACGGGTGGGGTGGCCTGGGGCATAGCAGCGTTGTCTTCGGCATGAAGGGGATGGGTGGAAATCGAATTAATGGCGATGGCACCGGCGGCGGTGACGCCCGCCATCGTCATCGCTTGGCGACGACCGAGTCGGCGAGGGGGGGGCAAAGGATCGTTGGGTGAAGGCATCATTGGTTTTACGCCGAACGGGATAAGTGGTGAGCAGATGGCAGCTTCGATTCCTGATTATCGTTTGTTGCCCATTGCGAAGCAACGACCCCAGGCCGACAAGGCCGACAAGGCCGACAAGGACGTGCGAGCACAAGGCTGTCGTCCTGAACTACTGCGACGCCCGACGTCAGCGTATCACGCGTCGACGATGCATTTCGCCCACCCGCGGTGCGGGACGGCAATAACCACGTGAAAACGACTTTAATGCCAAGTGAAGCTCGAAACGCGACCTGGAACTTATTTCCAAGAACGAGCGCCGCGACGCAACCTCGCAGGTGTCGATTCGGTTATTCTCCGATTGCCTCTCACCGACGCGAACCCACGAAGGTTCGTTGAACTATTCAGAGGACATCGTTATGCCAATGACCATCAACGGGATCGGGACGACGTACTACGGAAAGAAAAATCCGACGCAGCGGCGAGCGATCTGCACATCATGTGGACGCGAAGCGACGTTGCTATCCTATGACACGCGTCACTGGTTCGTGATTATCTATATTCCCATCATCCCGCTGGGTAAAAAGCATATCATTGATGAATGCTCGTTGTGCAATCGTCATCAAGTGATTGCGCTGGACCAGTGGAAAGCGGTCTCGAAGGAGGCTGTCACCGACGCGATCCGAACTTATCAGAGTTCACCCAGCGTCCAATCCGCGATCCAATCTCATGGTGCATTGGCGACGTTTGGTGAAATGGCAGCCGCCGATTTGGTGCGTGAGGAAGCGTCCGAGGCATTTCCAGAGATCGCTGACATGAGATTCGCTTTTGGGGCCCAATTGGAAGCGTTTGGTCGGGTCGATGTTGCGAGAAAAGAATTTGAAGCCGCGGTCGAAATCGATCCCGATCATCAATACGCATGCGGCGCGCTAGCGAACTACTGGATTGGGGATGGCAAACTTTCCGAAGCGGAAAAATTGGTCAGCTTTGCGATGCAACCGGGGATCAAGGCCCACCCACAATTGCAAACGGTCGACCTGCTGATGCAGGCATATCAAAAGCAAGGCGATCACGAATCGGCGCTGCGTTGCGGTCAGCAACTATTGAATGAAGTTCCCGCAATGGCAACTTATGATGAATTCCGATCACGGGTTCACCGGCGTTCCTGGCGGCGATCAAAACACAATTGCCTCTTTATGGCGACAACGCCGAATGGATGGTCGCGTTTCGGCGGAGTTTTGAAGACACCGAGTATCAAACCGAGGCTAAAGATACCCTCAAGGAAGGTTTATCTGGTACAAGCGTCGTCCTGCCATGGCACCGGGCTTATTTGAGCCTTTCGAAAACCAAGTCAGACATCGATTTCGCGGCGGACATCTATAAAGAATTCCCAGACGATCGTGCAGTGGACGCTGATGTGATGTACTTGAAAGCGATCACCTCGCCGACGTGGTCACAGGCAATAGATTTATTGAAGACATGTTTAAATGATCATCCCGGCTTTGCACCCGCCATCGTGGCCTTGGCAAGTGACGACGCGCAATCGGGACGGATGGAAAGCGCGGCCGCTTTAGTGAATATCTTGTCACCCGAAGCAAAGGTTGTGGAGGACACGGATTATCTGGAACGATTGATCCGAAATGCGACAACGCCTCGCGACGCTTTGATTGACGAATTCCAGCAGGTACTCAGTGACACGCCGACCGACACGAAGGCATTGATCGCGATGATTGACGTGCTTTCATCCAGCCCGACTGATCCACGAATCAATAATGCCGTGCGGGACTGGAAAGCGGCGATTCAGGATTACCCCGGCGTTGACCAGGCAATGGTTTTGATCGATCACATCGTGGATGCGATTCAAGAAGTGCCGCTGGAAACTCCGGTCGAGGAATTTACATCGCTCGACAAGCAATCGCTTGCCGTTGTGATGATGCGATTGATCCATTCGGGAAGGCTAAACGATGCGGCGGCTTTGTACATGGACAACCGCGACCAATTGGATTCAACGGTTTTGATCTTTCTGGTTGCCGCGAACGATGTGATCGCCGTAAAAATGTCCGCGGGTGCCAAGGCGATAATTCTGGCGGACCTGGCGAGGCGATTTCCGGACAACGAAGCGGAGTATGCCAAGGCGGCTAGGAAACTCTTGAGCAGCCGGTTTCCACCGTTCCAAATTGTGAAGCTGCTGTTTTCAAAGCCGTAAGAAAAATGCTCAGGCTTTGATATGAACGAACGGCGAGCGGCGGCGGGGATAGAGGTCGCGGCACATCGGACACACGGTCCCATCGCACCCGCGAGCGGTGCAATGTTCGCGGCCGTAGTAGATGATTTGCAGATGCAGGTCGCGCCACAGGCTTGGAGCGAACAGTCGTTTTAGGTCCGCTTCGGTTTGGGTAACCGATTTTCCGTTGGTGAGGCCCCATCGTTGGGCGAGACGGTGGATGTGGGTATCGACCGGAAAGGCGTCATGGCCAAACATTTGACTCATCACGACGCTGGCCGTTTTATGGCCGACGCCGGGCAGCGATTCGAGGTCCTCAAATGTCTGGGGAACCAGCCCGCCGAATTCCTTCATCAAGCGGTTTCCCAGTCCGTGCAGGGCGACCGCTTTTTGCGGTGCGAGGCCCAGCGGCCGGATAATGGCCAGTATTTCCGGCGGTTTCATCGCCGCCATTTTTGCTGGGGATCCACCAACGCGAAACAACTCAGGCGTGATTTCGTTGACCTTTTTGTCCGTGCACTGGGCGCTCAGGACGACGGCGACGAGCAACGTGAACGCATCGGTGTGGTCCAGCGGGATGGGCGGATGGGGATATTGGGTCGCTAACTGAGCGGCGATAAAGGCGGCACGTTCGTTTTTTCGCATGGGTGTCTTAACGGGAAAATAGTTGACCGTTTATTGGCGTCTAGTGGTAGACAAGGCAACATTGAAGATTAAAATGATCTGCATACCCACCGGCTGTACGGTTTCTGTCATCCGTTTCGATCCCACCTTGGATGACACGTCGGCTATCGCTCATTAAGCGAAGTGGAGGCGGTAGCGAGGGTTCTTGTCGCTGTTTTGCTACCGCCTCCACTTTTTCTTGGCTACAATCCATCTGCCGATGAAAAACTGGTTTTTCGCTCCGCGAACGATCGTGGCTGGCTTCCCAGCCGTTGCCTTGGGTCGCGTGAGTGCAACTATGATGGGCGATTTTCGCGAGTTCGGTGTATAAGTCTTGCGCCGTCGAATCACCACACCATCCCATTTTCCACCACTGATTTTGTTAAAAGAGTCTTTGATCATGTCGATCCGCCATTTGATGTCCGCCGCCGTTTTGGTTGGTGGTTTTTCGTGTTTGTCCGCCGGAGCCGCGGAGACGGGCACGGTCAAGGTCCAGTTCGTTTACGGCGGTTCGGCCTTCGATCCGGCCAAAGTTGATGTGAACAAGGACACCGAATTTTGTGGCAAGCATGATTTGGTGAACGAGCGATTGCTGATCAACGGGTCCAACAACGGCATCAAGAATGTCGCATTTTATGTCTTCACGGGTCGCGGCGGTTCAAAAGTGGACGCCCCCGCGGCGACGCCTGATACCTTGGTGCTGGCGAATGACCAGTGCAGGTTTGAGCCGCATGTGTTGTTGCTGGAAGTCGGCGATACGCTGGAGATTACCAACCCAGATGCAGTTGGCCACAACGCGAATTTAAATTTCTTTGCCAATAATGCCGCCAACCCGACCATTCCGCCTGGGGCGTCGGTCAAGATCGAGATCAAGAAGCCCGAGCCGGGTGTGATTCCGGTCGTTTGCAACATTCACCCTTGGATGATCGCCCACTTGGTGGTGCTGGACCATCCGTACGCCGCGATCAGCGACGAGGATGGAATGATGGAGATCAAAGATGTTCCTGCGGGTAAAAAGCTGATTTTCCGAATCAGCCATGAGGCAGCGGCCAAGGGTATCAAGGAAGTGAAGATCAACGGCAAGGTTGAAAAGCTGAAGAAGAACTTGATTGAGATCATGGTCAAACCCGGCATGAACGATCTGGGCAAGATCGAGATCCTTGCGGACACATTGACGCGGGAGTAAACGGAGCCCGCGATGGGTTACCGCGTTTGGCGTTTACCGGGTAAAAACATGGTTTAATGTTTTTTGGTTCGTCGACGGATACGGTTTTTGATGATGCGGTCGTCCCTTCACAGCACAATATTGATCGCCCTGATTTGGGGTGGCGTTGCGGGCTGTGACTCGGCGATCGATCGTTTTCCGGCCAATCGCCTATACGCTCTTGTCGCTGCAAAACGCGACATGAGCGACACGCCCGTGGAATTGACGCCGATCGAGATCGCGGTGACGGTGCGATTTGGAACGCCGGACGCGCCGATCGTCCCAGCGGCGTTTTCGGCCATTCTTGATGAGACAGTCCTTCGCCGCGCCGCGGGGCCTCAGTACAGCGATCAGGATGACCGGCATTTTGGCTTATTTCGCGAACACTGTGCGACTTGTCATGGCGTCGATGGCGGTGGGCGTGGGCCAGCGGCAGCACTTTTGTCGCCTTACCCGAGAGATTTTCGGCCCGGCGTTTTCAAGTGGAAAAGCACCGCGCGACCGGAGAAGCCGTTGGCCGCGGACCTGACGGCGCTGCTCCAGCGTGGGATTCCTGGAACCGCGATGCCCTCGTTTGCGACGGTGAAGGACGAGGATTTGGTGGCGATTGTCCAGTACATCATCTACCTTTCCGCTCGCGGGCAAACCGAGCGAGCGTTGATTGACATGGCATCGCAAGACGACGTTGGTGAAAACCAGTGGGCGATGTTTGCGGACGAAGCGGTCTCGGACGTGGCACAGCAGTGGATCGTGGCGGTGGATCATGTCGTGTCCGTTCCGCCGGTGCCGGTTGCGATCGGCGACGTGGCGTGGTGGCAGGATGCGGCGACGATCGCGCGGGGGGAAAAGTTATTTCATGGGCCGCTGGCGAATTGTGTGTCGTGTCACGGCAAGTCGGGTGATGGCGAGGCGGTGACGCTCGATTTTGACGACTGGACGAAGGAATACTCCACCAAGCTCGGGCTCAGCCCAAGCGACGCCGCTGAGATGCGGGTGATGCAGAAAGCCGGTGCACCGGCCGCCTATCCGATCGTGCCGCGAAAGTTGCGATGGGGGGTTTTTCATGGCAACGATACCGATGACGCACTTTATCGTCGCCTCGTGACGGGAATTGCTGGATCGCCGATGCCGGGTTTATTGCTCAATGAGGGGGAGTCGACGGTTGGCATTGATCCTGGCGATGTCTGGGCGATCATCGCTTACGTACGTTCGCTTGGCGGAGGAGTTTGATCCGGTGGTAACGCAAAAAAATCGGCCAATCGGTGAACGGCATTGGGGACGCTCGATCGGTGCGATGATCGGTTTGGCGATCGGCTGGTCGTTGATGTGGTCGTTCGGCCTGGGTGGATTGATATACGCGTTCATTTTTGGCGTGACAGGAACGATTGGCGGTGCGATGATTGGCGAGCGGTGGTTTCCGCAGGATGAGGCAGAAAAATGACCACAGATAAGACTAACCTTTCCGATTCCCCGAAGCCCGTTTGGTTGCACCGACTGTCGTTGCTGATCGTTTGCATGGTGTGGCCACTGATTTGGATTGGCGGTTTGGTCACGACTTACGATGCCGGCATGGCCGTTCCGGACTGGCCCGGCACTTACTGAAAGAATCTTTTTCTTTATCCGGTATCAACTTGGCTGTTTGGGCCATTCGATTTGCTCATCGAGCATGGCCACCGGCAACTTGCTGCGGTGATCGGCTTTATCGCGATCATTACGGCAGTCGTTGCGTGGCGTACGGAGACCCGCCGCTGGGTCGCGTGGTTGGCGATCGCATTGTTGGCGGCCGTAATTGGCCAGGGAGTGCTGGGAGGCATTCGCGTCGTGCTGAGTGATCGCACGTTTGCGATGATTCATGGCTGCGTGGGACCGATGTTCTTTGGCATCTGCGTGGCGCTTGCCGTCGTCACGGGTCGCTGGTGGACCGACCGAGCAAAGACGATTGGCGAGGTCCGGATCAGTCGGTCCTTGGTGGTCCTTGGGGTCGCGGTGGCCGTGCTGGCGTATGGCCAATTGGTGCTTGGCGCACAATTGCGGCACGTCCAGGCGACAGCGTCACCGATCGGCTTTGCCCACCTGGTGAGGACTCACATCGTCGGTGCGTTTTTATTATGGGCGATGACGGCGGTGTTGGCGTGGCGGCTATCGCGGTTAGAGCGCGGAAGTTTCAGCCGGATCGCGGACATGGGCTCGCGAAGTCTGGTAAGCGCAGAAAAGAACGGAAGGTCGAATTCAGAAAAAAACGGGTGCGGCGATTTGACCCTCTCACCGCCGGCCTCCCTGTTGGTAGGATTTGTGGGCTTACAGATCGCACTGGGTGGTTCGACTTGGGTGGTCAACTATGGCTGGCCCCAATTTGCTCAACTGGGTGGCTGGTCGGCGAGCTATTTGGTTAAGAGTAAGGCGTTTGTCGAATCGTTCATCACCACCGCTCACGTCGCGACCGGGTCGTTAATCCTAGCGATGGCGGTGATGTTGACGATCCGGTTGGCGAGATCGCGATGGATGACTTTACGCGGCCAAACAATCTTCGCAGACACCGCATCGAGCCGGGAGAAATCGTCATCGCCGTCACCAACGAAGCAAGTCGGCAAGATTTCCGAACCGGTCGAGGCCGCAACCGAACGAAACAGAAAGTTACAAGTCACATGAGTTTGGATGTCATGGTGGTTGAGCCGATTCCCGCGGTGCGGGTTGCGGCATCCCGACCCGTCGCGCTGGATCGCGAGGAGCTGACTCCGTCAGTGGGGCGAGACCTTTGGGAATTGACCAAGCCCCGGATCGTGATGATGATCCTCGTGACGACCCTGGTCGCCGCGTCGGTCGCTGCGGGTGGTGTGGTGCCGTTGGCCTTGGTCGCGAATCTGCTGGTCGGTGTCGCGCTCATTGCCGGCAGCGCTGGAGCGATGAATCAGGTTTGGGAGCGGCGGATTGATTCTCGGATGGAGCGGACACGTCGCCGCCCGTTGCCGTCGGGGCGGATCACGCCCCTCGTTGCCGCGATGTTTTCCACGCTGCTGGGAATGGTTGGCACGGCGTATTTAGTGGTGACATGCGGTTGGGTTCCGGCCTTGGTCGGCGTGGCGACTTGGATCACTTATGTGCCGATTTACACGCCGCTCAAGACGCGGTCGGCCTGGAATACGACGGTCGGGGCGGTGTCCGGCGCGTTGCCGATCTTGATCGGGTATACCGCAGCGGGCGGATCGCTATTGGACATTCGGGGATGGCTTTTGTTTGGCGTTTTGGCAGCCTGGCAGTATCCGCACTTCATGGCAATCGCTTGGTTGTATCGTCGCCAGTACGGCGACGCGGGTTTTCAAATGACCACGACGGTGGAACCGACGGGTCGCAGTGCCGGATGGCAAAGCGTGGCCGGAATGGTGATTCTGCTTGGTTGCCTGGTGGCGTTGGCCGTGCTTCAACCGATGCCGGGAACGATTTCGACTCTGTTTTTTGCGGCTTGTTTGGTCGGGGTCAGTTTTCCGATGACGCGTGCGGCCATGCGATTCGCGGCGGATCGCAACGACGGCACCGCCAGAAAACTATTGCGGGCGTCCCTGCTACAATTGCCCACATCGTTGTTGTTGGTGACCGCGGCGGCGATCGTTTTCTGATCGATTGCGGCGGGGCCGTGTTTCTTTTTTGATGTTCGTTG
>Ga0105045_10002073_pt1 | contig 16760 bp, 6 predicted proteins | sample MAT02_FD_78089 | JGI IMG/M metagenome (GOLD analysis project Ga0105045, IMG submission 78089) | Freshwater microbial communities from Lake Fryxell liftoff mats and glacier meltwater in Antarctica - MAT-02 (megahit assembly) | ecosystem: Environmental > Aquatic > Freshwater > Ice > Liftoff... | reverse complement strand
GTAGCCTTGGCACAAGCTTTCGGCCAAGCACAGGGTGAGCGATCCGTCATCCGACCAAGTGCCCGGTGGCTGATGATGGGTCCCATACCCGCGCATATCGGTCACGGGAGCAGCCTGTAAGGTGTCCCGATCCACAAATTCCACGGGTACGCCAAGGGCATCGCCCACCACTAGTCCAATGAGTGCGTCCCTCACGTTATTGCTGATGGTAAACAAGTGGCAAAGTGTTTAAACTGAAAAACGACGGTACTGCTTAGTGGCGGATTGGCCATTCTTGAAAATGTACCAAGGGTCATTCAAATGATTTAAGGGACTAACCGCATTTTTTTGCTTGATTTTCAAATAGTTGATTTTTCAGTTAACGAAAATCCGATCTTGGTTTGGTATCGTATGCCCCTTGACGAGTCCAAATTTCCGCCAAGAGGGTGGTCAACCTATTGCACCGGTCAAGCGGGTGGAAAGTGGCCAAGCTGCGCCCCAACAAATCAGCTTTTTGTTTGCACAGCGAAAATTGGGTTTATTTTCAAAAACAACCAGTTGCGCAAGTTGCATAAAATAAACCCATAGAAATTTAAAAAACGAGGTGCCAACTCACCTGACCCAAGCAATGTTGGCTTTTGGTGATCTTTTATCCCGTTGATTAAGACTGGGGGCTTGGCGGCCTTATTGGTGGACGTTGGGCTTTTCTCGTTCAGCGCCTTACCGTGGTTGGTGTTGGCGGAGCGCACCAACAACCCCGCTGGGCAAAGTCCGTGACTTGCGTCAGCCCTGCGCGCCCGCGTGTGGGGGGGCACCCGCTCAAAGCAAACAGGCACAATGGAAGTATTGGAGTCCGCCCCGCCGGTGTTACAAATGATGGCAGGTAGTATTTTAATCCCAAATTGTACAGAAATGTTGAAAAATAAACCAGCTTTTTCACTGCGATTTTTAGAAAGACAAGCAAAAGTTATGCAACAACGTGCGCAGGCTTTTCGGTAAATGGAAATACCACCAACCCACCCCCGCCCTTGAACAGGAAAGCAGGAAAGAGTTTAAAACGAAAATTGTCAATTTTCAGAATGCAGCGAAGACTTTTGCCTTTAGTGAAAAGATGGGCCACCCGGAGCATCTTTTGTATCGGATTGATTACGAATACCGAAGGCCGCTAGAATTGCTTGTGATAGGAGTGGCGCTCAAAGAGCCGACATTTCCCAGCATTAAATTTGAAAATGGGTATTTATCAGGATTTATTACAAAATGATAATAAATTATCATTTTTAAATCCAAGATCGGCCTTGGTTCAACTCCAGCGCAAGCCAAGATCGGCAATCCTTCTCGCCAGTCAGGTGGGCCATTGGTAGAAAACCAAATAAGGTGCTGCTTCGCACGGATTTGCCCCCCTCAGTTTTTTTACCATTTGGAAGACTGTTGAAATGCTGACTAAGCTTCGGTCTCGGATCGGGAAGCCCAGGGCAGCGCATTATCAAAGCTTTTGTATATTGCCCTGCAGAACTTCTCCAATGATCATGAATATGAAAAAGAACATCATTGTCTTTACCACTTGGTTGATCTGGGGTTTGGCCCACGGCGCACTGGCCCAAACCATCAACCCACAGATCCTGACCAATAATTGGGAGGCTCATTGGCTTTCGGTGCCAGGCCAGCCCAATCGCGATTATGGGGTTTATCATTTCCGCAAATCCTTTGAACTGGCCCAAAAACCGGCCAAGTTCATTGTCCACGTCTCGGCCGACAACCGCTATAAACTGTACGTAAATGGGCAAATGGTGGGCCTCGGCCCGGCGCGGGGCGATTTGTTCCATTGGAATTTTGAAACCATAGACATCGCTCTGCAATTGCAGGCCGGGAAAAATGTAGTGGCAGCAGTAGTGTGGAACTACGGCGAAGATCGGCCCATGTCCCAAATCAGCTACCGCACTGCTTTCATTTTGCAGGGCGATACTGAGCAAGAGAAAGTGGTCAACTCCGATAAAACCTGGAAAGCCAGCCGAAATGAGGCATACAGCCCGTTGAAACCGGAACTGATCTACACCTATTATGTCGTGGGGCCGGGCGAGCAAGTGGACAACGCCCGCTATCCGTGGGGCTGGGAAACGGTCAACTTTGTGGACAGTGGATGGCTGGCTGCCCAACAGATCAACCGGGGGATTCCCAAGGGCAGCGACTGGACCGAATGGTGGCTGCTGGTGCCACGGTCTATTCCCCCAATGGAGCTAAAGCTGGAGCGGCTTGCCACTGTCAGGTCAATAACGGGCATGGCATTGCCCGCTGGTTTTCCGGCCCAGCCTGGGGCCGTCAATGTCCCGCCCCGGACCAAGGTCAAAATGGTGCTGGATCAAGGGCACTTGACCAACGCGTATCCCGTGCTGACTATAAGTGGCGGCAAGGGCGCAAAAGTGGCCCTGAGCTATGCCGAGGCACTCTATGTAGAGGAGGGAAGCGGCAAAGACTGGCGCGCCCAACAGCAAAAAGGCAACCGCAACGACATTGCGGGCAAACGATTTGTGGGGGTCAAGGATCTGGTCTTGGCCGATGGCGGGACGAACCGCACATTTACGGGCCTGTGGTGGCGCACCTATCGCTATGTGCAAGTGGAGGTCGAGACCCAAGAGGAAGCGCTGATCATTAATGACTTGCACGGCATTTTTACGGGCTATCCTTTTGAGCAGCGAGCCAAATTCTCGGCGGCGAGCCCGGAGTTGGATCAGATCATGGAAGTGGGTTGGCGCACGGCCCGCCTTTGCGCCGGCGAGACCTATTTTGATTGCCCCTATTATGAACAATTGCAGTACGTGGGCGACACTCGCATCCAAGCGTTGATTTCGCTGTTCAACTCGGGCGACGATCGGCTGGTGCGCAATGCGATAAAACAAATTGATGATTCGCGCTTGGCCGAGGGCGTGACGCAGAGCCGCTACCCCAGCCACGTGGCCCAAGAAATTCCCCCATTCTCGCTCTGGTGGATCGGCATGGTGCATGATTACTGGATGTACCGCCCCGATCAGGCTTTTGTCGAGGATCGGTTGGCCGGAGTGCGGCAAGTCCTCCATTTTTTCCAAAACCACCAATATGCCGACGGCTCGCTCAAGAAAGTGCCTTACTGGAACTTTACCGATTGGGCCTTTGAGTCGGCGGGCCGGGCGCCGATGCAACCCGACGGCTACTCGGCGGCCATGGATTTGCAACTGCTCTGGGCCTATCAATTGGCCGCCGAGCTGGAAGATAGCTTGGGCATGGCCGCAATGGGCAAGATTTACCGCACTGAGGCAGATAAACTGGCCGCCACGATCCAAGCGCGCTATTGGGATCCGGCCAAGCAATTGTACACCGATACCCCCCAGAAAAAGTATTACTCGCAGCACACCAACGTGTTGGCCGTATTGACCGGGCTAGTCAAAGGCCAAGCCGCCAAGGATCTGGTCGAGAAAACCTTGGCGGATGCTTCGCTTACCCAATGCACCATTTATTTCAAATATTACTTGTTTCAGGCAGTGGCCAAAGTGGGGCTGGGCAACCGCTACTTGGATCTGCTGGGCGACTGGCGCACCCAGTTGGCCAACGGGCTGACCACGTGGGCCGAAATCTCGGATGTGAACAGAGCCCGATCCGATTGCCATGCCTGGGGATCCAGCCCAAACATTGAATTTTTTCGCATCGTATTGGGCATCGACACCGCTGCGCCGGGCTTTGCGCGGGTACGCATTGAGCCGCACTTGGGCAATTTGAAACAAGCGGCTGGTTCCATTCCTCACCCAAATGGTGAAATTTCAGCCCGCTACGCCCAAGACAAGCAAGGGCGCTGGACGGCAGAAATTGCCCTGCCCGTGGGCACCAGCGGCGAGTTGGTATGGCAAGGCCAAACTCACCCATTGAAGGCTGGGGAAAAGCAGGTGATCAAGTTGTAGAGTGTTGGCCTGAGAGAGAACGAGTGGGTAGTTGTCAATGGTGACCAAACTTTGGGCACGGTCAGCCCTCTTGTACGTGGGCTTGGGCCGGCCCAGTGGGTAGCAAAATAGCCCGCATTTGAAAACAAATGCGGGCTATTTTTGTCTAAAATGGAAATAATTAATCGTTGATGGATTGATAAACGGCAACTTTGAATTTATCGGCAATGTCGCCGTGGGTAGTGGGCGCGATCTGGGTCATCAGCACGGCCGCGATCTTCTCTTTTTTGTCAAACCAGAAGGAAGTGGTGAACGCCCCGCCCCAGCCAAAGCTCGTGGCCGCGCCCAATAGCCGATAGCCACTTTGATCAGAGGGCACGGACAGGCCCAAGCCAAATTTTTCGCCAGCTGGACTGATCACCAAATTGCCGATCTGGTTGGTGGTCATCAATTCCACCGTTTTGCGGCTCACCAAGCGGGTTCCGTTCAGTTCGCCACCATTTAGTAGCAGTTGGACAAACTTGAGGTAGTCCATGGCCGTGGAGACCAGCCCCGAACCGCCCGAGAAGTAAGTATTGCCCGAGCCGAGGGGAAAATCGGGGTAGCCAGTGGCGGGATTGTCACTGGGGTAGGACATGAGTTCGCCCTTGGGGTTCTCGTAGGTCATTTTGACCAAGCGATTGGCTTTGGTGGGGGGCAGCCCGAAATGGGTGTCGTTCATGCCCAAAGGCTTAAAAATGCGCTGGGCCAGAAAATCTTCCAAGCTTTGGCCCGAGATTACTTCCACCAAATAGCCCAGCATATCAGTGCTCAATCCGTACGTCCAGCGTTCGCCGGGCTGGTGCAACAGGGGCAGGGCCGCCAACACTTTCATCTTGTCACCAGTTTTTACGCCTTTGGTGCCAATTTGGACTGGACTATCGGGAACTCCGGCTTTGGCGTAAAGCATTTTAATGGTGGGATTGACAAAGCTGTAACCGATGCCAGAGGTATGGCTCATCAATTGGCGGATCGTGATGGGCTTACGGGTGGGCTTGGCCACGGCTGTTGAGTCTTTGGTGCTCACTGAATCCAGTACTTGGAGGCTTTTGAACTCAGGGATAAAATTACTGACTGGATCGTCGAGATTAAAACGGTTTTCTTCGTAAAGCATCAGCATGGCAAGTGACACAATCGGCTTGGTCATGGAGGCAATGCGAAAAATATCATCCTTTTGCATGGGAGTTTTGGCCTCGGCATTGTTCTGGCCAAAGTTTTTGTGATAGACAATGCTGCCATTGCGGGCCACAATGGCCACCGCACCTGCCACCCACTGTTTGTCCACGTAGTTTTGCAAGTGCTTATCGATTTGGGCAAGCCGGTTGGCTGACATCCCCACTTTTTCGGGGGTAGTGCTGGGCAATGGGGTTTGGGCCAAGACTTGGCCGGCCAATAGCCATAGCAGGGTTGTAATGAGCAAGTGTTTCATTTTTGTTGGGATCGTGTGGACGGTCAAAGTTAAGGAATAATTTTGCTTCATTGCTTGTCCCAATTGTCATAAACACAGCCAATTTTTGGCCAAAACAGATTACGTTTGTACTTCCAGACTCCAAATCTCTGTATGGCAAAGAACAAGGTCAGTGCCGCACCCAGTCCCAAAGTCGCGCCACCTCCCACCCCTGAGCCCGTGCTGCTCCTGTCCGATAAGCAATTACTGACGATAACTGCGGCGTTGGCCAGTTTGTATTTTCTTTATTCCAAGGCGGCCACCGGTTTCTACCAGCAAGACGAAGCCGCCCACTTTCTCTCTATGCGGGGCTTCTGGTTTGATCCCAACTCGGCATTGGGCAACTGGGCCAAGCCCGGTTACAAATTGATTTTTGCGCTGCCCGCCCTGTTGGGCAGCACATTTGTAGCATTCTGTAATTCGTGCTTTGCGGCATTCGCCTGCTTTTTTGCCTATAAAGTAGCAGTGGAACTAAAAAGTAAATTGCCGTTCCTGGCTTTTGTGGCCACTGCCACCCAACCACTCTGGGTCAATTTGAGCTTCCGCAATTATTCGGAAATTGTATCGGCGTTCCTGTTGGCCTTGGCCACTTGGTTCCACTTGCGCCAAAAGTTTCATTGGGCAGCCCTGGCCTTGAGCTATGTTACCTTTATCCGCCAAGAAATGTATCCAATTGTTGGTCTCTATTTCCTTTGGCTGGTTTGGCGGCGGCAGTTTATCCCGGCGTTGTTGTTGGGGGTGTTTCCGTTGTTGCAAAATCTGTGGGGCGGGCTGGTCACGGGCGATCCATTGTATTTGGTCAACCAGATCTTGAATTTCAGCAATGAAATCAAGGATGCGTTTCCCCGCCAAGGGTTTTCCCATTACTTTTTAATGTCGATCACCATTTTTGGCAGCACCGTGGTCACCTTGTTCGTGGTCTATCTGGCGGCCCGTTTCTTTGAGAAAGTGCGCGGGTTGGCCGATACCGATCAGGACAAAAATGCTTATTTCCTCCTGATCCCGACCGTACTATATTTTCTCATGTATTGTATTTTCAATTCCAAAACCTTGGAAATTGGGCCTTCGGGCGGCGGCAACTTGCGTTATCTGTTGTTGGTTTCCCCATTGGCCGGAGTATTGGCCGTGCTAGGGATCGAGAAGTTCCGGGCTAGCACCATCAAAAGTGGTATTTTGGGAGTGGCGGGGGTGTTTTTGCTATTGGTGGCGGTGTACATGACCTTTACCCACAACTTCGTCTTCCTGAGCAAGGATCAACGGGATTGGATGCCTTTCATGGGGGCCATGTTCACAGTTATTTTATTGATTATACCTCTCCACAATCGGCAATATGTATCGGCATTTGGCGGGTTATTGTTTTTTTTGGCAATAGTGAGTGTGCGCCCACTGAAACTCTCGCCCGAGGATCGGGCGTGTCAAGTACTGGCTTATTGGTACAGTGAATTTGAAAAGACAAATGGTGAAAAGCCCATGTATTTGCACCACGATATGTTTTTGTATTATTTGGGGCGGACCCGCTATGAGTTCAAGACCCGTCCCCAAGCCATCAATGAACTGAATATAAAGGCCGCGCCCAAAGGAAGCATTATCATTTGGGATTCCCATTATTCCTATCGGCCCAAACTGCGCAAAGAAAGCCTAACGCACGAGTATTTTTTGAACCGCAAGGAGGAATACAAAGTACTGGAAGAATTGATGAGCGAGGACAATACTTTTGGGGTGCTGGTGATGGAAAAACAGTAGTCTATTTTCCAAGTAACTTGATTGTAATCCATTGGTTTTTAATTTTCTATAAAACACTAATCGGTCTGGTGATTTCACGGAAATCATCAGACCGATTAGTGTGCTTTTTTAATGAAAAAAGATGCGTTTTCAGCCCAATAGCCGCTGTTGTACCGCGAACCGCCTTGCGCAAGGAACCTAACAGCCGACCGCAGTTTTGAGCATCAAAAAAAGCCCCGCACTTTGAAGGCGGGGCTTTTTTTGATGCTTATTGTTGCGTCAATGACAAGTGCGAGCACTCACTCTGACTGCGCCAGACTAGTCTTGGTACTCGCGGCTGCGCCGGCCAGCGATGGCAAAATTGTCTTTTGATTCTTTGAGCGTATCGTACTCCTCGGTCGAGAAAACCTTGGAATCTTGGAACTCACGCATCCCAGTACCAGCCGGAATCAGGTGGCCCACGATAACATTTTCTTTCAAACCGATCAAGAAGTCAGTTTTGCCCCGGATGGCGGCTTCGCTGAGTACCTTGGTCGTCTCTTGGAACGAAGCGGCAGAAATCCACGACTTGGTGCCCAAAGATGCTTGGGTAATCCCTTGCAACGTTGGCTTGGACACGGCCGGCTGGGCATCGCGCACTTTGACCAATTTCATGTCGCGGCGCTTGAGGCTAGAGTTCTCATCACGGAATTTGCGCGAAGTGATCAACATGCCTTTTTTCATGGTCTCGGAGTCACCGGGCTCGTTCACGATTTTCTTGTCCAAAATCGTATCGTTGGCTTCGCGGAAAGTCCATTTGTCCACTACTTGGCCGGGCAAGAAGATGGTATCGCCAGCATCAATGATTTCTACTTTCTGCATCATCTGGCGCACTATCACCTCAATGTGCTTATCGTTGATTTTCACCCCTTGCAAGCGGTAAACTTCTTGGATTTCGTTCACCAAATATTCTTGAACGGCAGTCGGGCCTTTGATGGCCAAAATGTCGGCCGGGGTAATGGCCCCGTCGGACAAGGCCATACCAGCCTTCACGTAGTCGTTTTCTTGCACCAAAATATGTTTGGACAAGGGAACCATGTATTTCATCTTCACCCCTTCGCGGGACTCGACAAAAATCTCCCGGTTGCCGCGTTTGACAGCTCCGTAGCTCACCACCCCATCAATTTCACTCACTACCGCTGGGTTGGAAGGGTTCCGGGCTTCGAACAACTCGGTTACGCGGGGAAGACCACCCGTAATGTCACGCATTTTACCAATGGAACGCGGGATTTTCACCAACACCTGCCCCGATCTGATGGCTTGCTTGTTCTCTACGTTCAAGTGGGCCCCGACTGGAATGTTACTGCTGGTTTGTTCACCCGTTTTCTCGTTGCGCACAATGATGGATGGGTTCTTTGCCCGATCCCTAGTTTCAATGATTACTTTCTCGCGGTGACCAGTCTGTTCGTCATACTCTTCTTGGTAGGTGATCCCTTCCTCGATGGCATCGAACTCGACCACCCCGTCGTATTGCGAAAGAATAACCGCATTGAAAGGATCCCAGAAACAAAGTTCTTGGCCTTTTTCAACGATATCCCCCTCCTTGATCCGAAGGAAAGCCCCATAAGGCACATTGTTGGTGATCATCACTTGACCAGTTTCTTGGTTGATGATCCGTAGTTCGGCAGTCCGGGCCATTACCACTTCAATCGGTTCACCGTCCGGGGTGGTAGTGTTCACCTTGCGCATTTCCTCAAACTCAATCTTGCCCGGGAACTTGGCCACTACGGTTGAGTCAACGGCAATGTTGGAGGCTGCACCACCCACGTGGAAGGTGCGCAGGGTAAGCTGGGTGCCTGGTTCGCCAATGGATTGGGCGGCCACCACCCCGGCAGCATCGCCGATCTGGGCGATTTTGCCCGAGGCCAAGTTGCGACCATAGCATTTGGAACAGATCCCCTGCTTGGTCTCGCAAGTCAATACCGAGCGGATCTCGATGGCATCAATTGATGTTTCATCGATCTTTTTGGCAATATCTTCTTCGATTTCTTGACCCGATGATACGATCAGTGCGCCCGTAATGGGATCAAACACATCATGCACACTCGTGCGGCCAAGCACCCGCTCCGACAGTTTTTCAATAACATCTTCCTGATCCTTGAGCGCCTCGACCATGATCCCGCGCAGGGTTCCGCAGTCTTCTTCGTTGATCACCATGTCCTGGGCCACATCCACCAAACGACGGGTCAGGTAGCCGGCATCAGCCGTCTTGAGGGCGGTATCAGCCAAACCTTTCCGCGCACCGTGCGTCGAGATAAAGTACTCGACTACGTCCAATCCCTCTTTGAAGTTGGACAAAATGGGGTTCTCGATGATTTCGCCCACTGAACCAGCCAAGTTCTTCTGGGGCTTGGCCATCAGGCCCCGCATCCCTCCGAGCTGGCGCACCTGCTCCCGTGAACCACGGGCACCAGAGTGCATCATCATATAAATAGGGTTGAAACCTTGGCGGTCTTCCTCTAATTGCTTGAGCAAAACATTGGTCAGGTTGTTGTTCACCCGGGTCCAGATATCGATCACTTGGTTGTAGCGCTCATTATCGGTGATAAGACCCAAATAATAGTTATCCCACACAATGTCCACTTCTTTCTTGGCTTCGGCAATCAACGCTCCTTTGGCCTCCGGTACTTGCACGTCGCCCAGACCGATGGATAAACCACCTTTGTAGGCAGTTTGGAACCCAAGGTACTTGATGTCGTCCAAGAATTGGGCGGTGCGGGCCATTCCCACAATTTTGAAGACGTGGGAAATAACGAGTTGGAGCTTTTTCTTGCTCAGCTCCTCATTGATAAAACCAACTTCCTGGGGTACCGCTTCGTGATTGAACACCACCCGGCCGGCCGTAGTCTCGATCACCTTAACTTCCAATTGCTTGGTCTCGGGGTTGCGGACTGACGTGCGGACGTTGATGTAAGTATGTTTGTCAATGACCTTTTCGTTCAGGGCAATGATCACTTCTTCCATTGAATAGAACCGCTTGCCTTCCCCGCGTATTGGCTTATCGGGCATTGACCGGCGGCCCTTGGTGAGGAAATACAGGCCCAGCACCATGTCCTGTGAAGGCACGGTAATGGGAGAACCATTGGCAGGGTTTAAAATATTGTGCGAGGCGAGCATCAACAGTGAAGCTTCCAAAACGGCTTCTTGGCCCAGTGGGACGTGAACGGCCATTTGGTCACCGTCAAAGTCAGCGTTGAACGCGGTACACACCAACGGGTGCAACTGGATCGCCTTGCCTTCGATGAGTTTGGGCTGGAATGCCTGGATGCCCAATCGGTGCAGGGTAGGAGCGCGGTTGAGCAGGATGGGGTGGCCCTTGAGTACACTTTCCAAAATGTCCCATACCACGGGCGATTTGCGATCCACGATTTTCTTGGCTGATTTCACCGTTTTCACGATTCCGCGCTCGATGAGCTTGCGGATGATGAACGGTTTGAACAATTCAGCGGCCATGTCTTTGGGCAGGCCACACTCGTGCAACTTGAGTTCTGGGCCCACCACAATGACCGAACGGCCAGAATAATCGACCCGCTTGCCGAGCAAGTTTTGCCGGAAACGGCCTTGCTTGCCCTTGAGCATATCGGAGAGCGATTTGAGCGCCCGGTTGCCATCGGCCCGTACCGCATTTACTTTGCGGGAGTTGTCGAACAGAGAATCGACCGCTTCTTGGAGCATCCGTTTTTCATTGCGCAAAATTACTTCGGGCGCTTTGATATCAATCAACCGTTTAAGGCGGTTGTTGCGAATGATGACCCGACGGTACAAGTCATTTAGATCAGAGGTGGCAAAACGGCCCCCATCCAGCGGCACCAATGGGCGCAATTCAGGTGGGATGACCGGTACCATGCGGATGATCATCCATTCGGGGCGGTTCTCCACGCGGGTGTTGGCGCTGCGGAAGGCTTCCACCACTTTGAGGCGCTTAAGGGCTTCCGATTTCCGCTGTTGCGAAGTGTCGTTGGCAGCCAAGTCACGCAACTCATAAGACAGCTCGTCCAAGTGTACCCGCGACAGGAGCATGTCCAGCGCATCGGCCCCCATTTTGGCAATGAATTTATCGGGGTGCTTGTCATCCAGCAGTTGATTTTCCCGGGGCAGTTTGTCCAAAATGTCCAAGTACTCATCTTCGGTCAAGAAATCTAGGCGGCTCAGGCCGTCTTTTTCCTTGACACCGGGTTGGATGATGACGTAGCGTTCGTAATAAATGATCTGGTCGAGCCGCTTGGTTGGCATCCCGAGCAAATAGCCAATCTTATTTGGCAACGAGCGGAAATACCAAATGTGGGCTACCGGAATGACCAATTGGATGTGCCCCAAACGTTCGCGGCGCACCTTTTTCTCGGTCACTTCCACGCCACAACGGTCGCAGATGATGCCCTTGTAGCGGATACGTTTGTATTTGCCACAGTGGCACTCCCAGTCCTTGACCGGCCCAAAAATCCGCTCACAGAACAAACCGCCCATTTCTGGTTTGTAAGTCCGGTAGTTGATCGTTTCAGGTTGCGTTACCTCGCCGTGCGAGCTCTCGAGGATGGATTCAGGAGAAGCAAGACTTATCGTGATTTTCGTAAAGTCGTTGCTGAACTTCTTGTTTTTCTTGAACGCCATGAATAGTGTTGCCGTTTTACTATTGAACTGGCAAAGGTAGCACAAACAAAGGTGAATCAAAAATATTTTTCCAATAAATTATTGAATTTTTTCGTGGCTTTTGCGCGGTTTTTGCTAAAATGCTCAACTATTTGATTAGTAACACTTTAGGTCAAATTTGTTCAAAAACGCAACTGGGTGTCGTATTTAGTGTTTGGTTGCGCGTTTCTCGATTCCGCTCAACACCCGCCGGATGTCATTGGCCCGGTTGATGAACTCCCGCGAAGTGGCAGTGTCACCGCTATCAATAGCGTCCTTGTAATCTTGGAGGAACCGGATATAGCTGCCCAGCGCCACCGACAGATTGCCCTTGTTCTGGTCAAAGATGGGGACCCACATTTCGGGCGAGCTTTTGGCCAAGCGGACCGTGGAAGCAAAACCGCTGCCCGCCATGTCCAGGATATTTTTCTCGTCCTCCTCCTTCTCCAGCACGGTGAGGCTCAGGGCATAGGCAAGGACGTGGCTCAAATGCGATACATAAGCCAGGTGACGGTCGTGCTCGGCCGAGTTGAGGTAGCGGAGGCGCATGCCCAAGTGGGTGACGAGGGTTTCCAATAGCTTGACCGCCTCGGGGCGGCTCTTTTCCACATCACAAAAGATCATGATCTTGCCCGGCATCAGTTCGGCAAAGGCCGCGCTGGGCCCAGAGTTCTCGGTGCCAGAAATGGGGTGCATGGCCACATATTGCGCCCGTTTGGGGTGCTGGTCGGCCAGTTGGCAGATCTGGCCCTTGGTCGATCCCAAGTCGGTCAATACCGCCCCCTCGGGCAGCAAGTCCAAGGCTCGGGGGAGCAGCCGCAGGATCGCATCCACCGGGATGGCCAGCACAGTGAGGTCGGCTTGGCCAATGCCCTCCGCCAGTTCGGCCACCTGATCCACTAGGCCGAGGGCAAGGGCCTGGGCTGCATGGGCCGGGTTTTGGTCCACTCCGATAAAAGTCAGCCCGTCACGCTGTTGGCGCAGCCCGAGCGCAAAAGATCCCCCCAGCAGACCGAGGCCCACAATACAGATTTTCATGTTGAAAAGAAGAAATTTGACAAGGTTGATAGTTGGCAAAGGTAGGGCAAAACGCTTTGGATCGGGCAAGCGTCCATTGCATGGTTGAAATGCCGCAACGCTCTCACATGGATGCGAGAGGCAAAAAGGGGGAAATGTTAAAAAAAGTAAAACGTTGATTGACAGAGTAGTAACTTTTTTTAAAAAAAAATGTTCATAACTGTTTTCCGATTACACAAAAAATTAATGTAATATTAGGCCCATTTAGTACCAGTTCAGTTCTTTGAGATTAATCGATCTATTTAAACTTTATTGAAAATGAAACACACTAACCAATGTTGGATAGGGAAGTTTATCCCAATCCTAGCGTTATTCCTCACCCTCTCTTCCGCCGTTTTGGCCCAGAAAAAGATCTCGGGCAAAATACTGGACGGGGAGACGAATTCCCCGCTGCCGGGCGTGAGTATTGTAGTCAAAGGCACCTCTACTGGCACCACTTCCGATGCGGAGGGAAAGTACACCTTAAATGCACCCACCAATGCCAGTAGCCTGATTTTTTCGTTTGTGGGCTTTAAAACCCAAGAACTGGCCATCGGCAACCAATCCACCATGGATGTGACAATGGCGGTGGACGAACGTATGATGGACGAAGTGGTGGTGACTGGTTACCTGACCGAGCAAAAGAAAGACTTGGTAGGTTCGGTGGCCTCAATCAGTTCCAAGGATCTGGTGGCGATCCCCATGGGCAACGTGCAACAGCAATTGCAGGGCCGCGTGGCTGGGGTAACGGTACTTACTTCGGGCCAGCCGGGCGTTCAAAGCTCGGTTCGGGTGCGGGGCTTCACCACGCTGGGCAACAATGACCCGCTCTATGTAGTGGATGGTGTTCCGGTGAACAACATTGAGGATCTCAACGGCTTTGACATTGAGAGTACGGTCGTATTGAAAGATGCAGCGGCGGCTTCCATCTACGGAGCGAGGGCGGCGGCTGGGGTAATAGTGATCACGACCAAGCGCGGGGCCAAGCCCGGCAAGCTCAATGTAAGCTACGATCTGCAGTATGGTTTGCAGCAGCCCGGCAAACGGCCCGGCATTTTGGCTCCCCAACAGATGGCCAACTATACCCTGCAGGCCCGCCGCAACGAAACTTCCCCTCACCCACAATATGGCTTGTTTCGGCAAGGCCAAGATGCCCGGCTCCCTGATTTTATCAACGTAGGTGCTGCAGGTGGTGTGTTTGAAGGAGATGCCCGCATTATCCCCGGCAATTACAATGTGGATTTTGATCGCGGCCCGATTTATCAAATTGTGCGCGGAAATAGGGCCGGTACCGATTGGTATGACGAACTGACCAGCGTGGCCCCAGTCACTAACCAAACATTGTCCCTTGCGGGGGCCACTGATGCCAGCCGTTTCTATGTCAGTTTGGGCCAATACAACCAGCAAGGCATCATTTTGAATACCTGGCTCAAGCGTTACACCCTCCGGGCCAATTCTGAATTCACGATTGCCAAGAAAGTGCGGATTGGCGAGAACTTCCAGTTGATGTACCGTGATAACCCGGGGATCAATGGGCGTTTTGACCTTAATGCGGCCCAAAGTGAAAATGACATGTTCATCGCCCTGACTACCAACCCCTTCATCCCCGTGCGGGACGAATTTGGCGGCTGGGCTGGCACGGCAGCTCCTGGATTCAACAACTCGCGCAACGTGGTGGCCGATCGGACCAGGGCCGGTGGTAACTCAGGATTTGATCTAGTGGCTTTGGGAAATGTCTATGCCGAAGTGGATCCGATCAAAGACCTGACCTTGCGCACCAGTATTGGGGCCCGCGGCGGGAACTTTTATTTCCAAGGGGCTGGTCTCCGCACCTATGAGCGTTCAGAAAATATCGGGGCCAATTCTTTGAATGAAGGCGCCGGCTACTTCTATACCTGGACTTGGAGCAATACCGCCCAATACAAGAAATCGTTTGGCAAGCACAATGCCCGGCTTTTTGGTGGGTATGAATACGTAGTCAATGGTGGGTTTAGGAGCCTTAACGGGTCAGGTTTGAATCCTTTCAGTATGTCGGGGCCATTCCAGACGTTGTCCAATACCGAAACGGTGGGCCGCCAAGTAAACAGCGGGGGTAGTTCCGAGCAGCGGTTCATTTCCCTGTTTGGCCGGGCCGACTATGACTATGACAGTCGGTATTACGTGAGTGCCACGGTTCGTCGCGATCAATCTTCGGTTTTTGGGGCCAATAATCGGACTGGCGTGTTCCCAGCCTTGTCGGCTGCTTGGCGGATCTCGGGCGAAAACTTTATGAAGGGAGTTACCTTTATCGATGACCTGAAGATCCGGGGTGGTTGGGGCCAAATGGGCAACTCGCAAATCGATCCCAACAACCAATTCGATCTTTTCGGCGCTACCTCGTATGATATCGCTGGGGCCAACACGGGAGCAAATCCGGCTCTGCGTCCCTCGCGCATCGGCAACCCTAATGCCAAGTGGGAAACCAACACCACGATCAACGTGGGTTTTGACGGTTCTTTGATGAAAGGCAAAATGGACGTAGTCGTGGACTGGTACAAGAAAACAACCAACGATATTTTGTTTGGGGTGCCTTTGCCCGGTGTTTTGGGGCAAATCAGTGCACCAGCCCAAAATATTGCCCAAATCAGCAATACTGGCTTGGATGTTTTGTTGACCAATCGGGGCGATATTACCAAAGACCTCAAATTTGTCACCGATCTGACCTTTACTACTTTCACCAACCGGATTGATGCCTTGGCCCCGGGGGTTGACTTTTTTGGCTCTGGCAACGCTACCCGTTTGGGCCAGCCAGCCCGTAATGAGGTCGGCAGTTCTTTCTCCCGTTTCTTCGGCTACCAAGTTGACGGCCTATTCCGCAACCAAGAAGAAGTGAACAGTGCACCAACCCAAGAAGGGGCCGCGCCTGGTCGTTTAAGGTTTGCCGACATCAATGGTGATGGGCGCATCAACGCCGATGATCGCACTTACTTGGGCAGTCCCATCCCCAAGTTCACCATGGGTTTCAACTTGAGGCTTACTTGGAAAAACTTTGAGTTTGAAAATTTCTTCTATTGGGTGAATGGGGTACAAATCTTCAACAATTACCGCTTGTTTACCGATTTTTATCCTTTGTTCCCCGGATTGGCCATCAGCGACCGGGTGTTGGATTCCTGGACTCCTGAAAACCCCAATGCTTCAGTACCCATTTTTGAAAACGTGGCCAACTTTAGCACCAACACCCAAGTTTCTTCTTATTTCATTGAAGAAGGATCTTATCTGCGGTGGCGCAACATGTCCATCGGCTACAACCTGCCCAAGCGCATTTTGGACAAGATTGGGGCAGATCGGCTGAGGCTTACCGCTTCGGTGAACAATTTATTCACCCTTACCAAATACTCGGGCATCGATCCGGCCATCTCCGGCGGTGATTCCGGTTTTGGGATCGATACCGGCGGCAACTATCCCATTGTACGCACTTGGAACCTCGGTGTGAGCCTTGGTTTCTAAAACAATTTTCTTTCACGGTTTGTAATGAAAAAAACTTCTTAGCAAAATGAAAAAGACCATTATTCGTACCGTCGCACTCACGCTGGTCGCCACCTTGGCCACTATCAGCTCCTGCGGCAAGAAATACCTGGAAGTAGAGCCGATTGGGGCTTTGGTGCCCAGTGCGGTAGCCAGCCAAAAAGGCGTGGAACAGTTGTTGATTGGCACCTACGCGGTGCTCAATGGATCGAACTGGAACGCCTCGTTCACCAACTGGATCTTGGGGAGCTCTTGCGGGGGCGATGCCAACAAAGGATCCAACGCGGGTGATCAGTCGCAGATGAACGAGATTGTGCGCTATGAGGGTCAGCCAGTTAACGGTGACTTTAACGCCAAGTGGGTTGCAGTTTACAATGGCGTGGCCCGGGCTAACCAGACCATTAATATTACGAATTCCCTTACTGTTCCCAGCCAAATCGCTG
>Ga0105045_10002069_pt1 | contig 16776 bp, 16 predicted proteins | sample MAT02_FD_78089 | JGI IMG/M metagenome (GOLD analysis project Ga0105045, IMG submission 78089) | Freshwater microbial communities from Lake Fryxell liftoff mats and glacier meltwater in Antarctica - MAT-02 (megahit assembly) | ecosystem: Environmental > Aquatic > Freshwater > Ice > Liftoff... | reverse complement strand
TACCAGACCTGCGACGCGATGCTGGTGGTGGGCTCACGCCTGCGCAGCAACGAGACGCTGCGCTACAAGCTGCATCTGCCCCAACCGCTGTACCGCATCGACGCCAATGCGCTGGCGCACAACCGCGCCTATGCCAGTGACTATTTCGTACAAGGCGATGCGAGCACTGCGCTGCATACGCTGGCCGACCGGCTGGAGGGGCGGATGCAGATCGACGCCGACTTTCATCGCGATTTGCGCGCTGCCCGCGAGAAGGCCGGCCAGCAGGTGGACGATGCGCTCGGCCCGTATCTCGCGCTCAAGAGCGCGCTCGGTGCGCTGGTCGACAAACGATGCTGGTGGGTGCGCGACATCACCTTGTCCAACAGCATGTGGGGTAACCGCAGCCCGGTGCTCGACAACCCGCGAGGCGGCGTGCATGCGCTGGGCGGCGGCATCGGCCAGGGCCTGGCGATGGGCATCGGTGCCGCCTTGGCAAACGCCACCCACGCGCTCGATCGCAAGACGGTGGTGCTGGCGGGTGATGGCGGTTTCATGCTCAACCTGGGCGAACTGGCCTGCGCAGTGCAAGAGAAAGCCGAGCTGGTGGTGGTGTTGATGAACGACAGTTGCTATGGCGTGATCAAGAACATCCAGGACGACATCTATGGCAGCCGCCATTGTTATGTCGATCTGGTGAACCCGGACTTTGCCGCGTTGTGCGGCAGCCTGAAGCTGCCGCATTTCCGGCTCACCGATCCGGCGCAGACCGCCGCGACGCTGGAACAAGCCTTGCAGGTTCGCGGCGGACCGGTAGTGGTCGAAGTCGACATGAAGGCCTGGGGCCCGTTCGCTGCCAAGTTCGCCGGCCCGATCCTCAGAAAAAACTGACATGCTCAACGTGACCATGATCGGATGCGGTGCCATTGGGCGGTCGTTGCTGGCTCGCCTGCACGGCCATGCCGGGGTGCGCATCTCCCATGTCGTGGTGCCAGCGGATGTTCTCGCCGCCACGCGCGCCATGGTCGCCTCCGACGTGACAGTGACGGACACCGTACCGGCAGATGCCCAGCTGGTGCTCGAATGTGCCGGCCATGCGGCCTTGGGCGCGCATGTGTTGCCAGCCCTGGCGCGTGGCGTCGAATGCGCGGTGTTGTCGGTCGGTGCCTTGAGCGAACCGGGCCTGGTGGAACAACTCGACGACGCGGCGCGCCGCGGCGGCACGCAGTTGCACCTGCTGTCCGGTGCCATCGGCGGTGTCGATGCCATCGCTGCCGCGCGGCTGGCGGGACTGGACACGGTGACCTACACCGGACGCAAGCCGCCGCAGGGTTGGCGCGGCACGCCGGCCGAACAGCAGTTCGACCTCGATACCCTGCGCGAGCCGACCGTGATTCTGCAGGCCAGTGCGCGCGAAGCGGCGCGGCTGTACCCGAAAAATGCGAATGTGGCGGCCACCATTGCCCTGGCAGGCCTGGGCCTCGATGCCACCATGGTGTGCCTGATCGCCGACCCCGGCGTGAGCGATAACATCCACGAGATCGCGGTGCAGGGTGCGTTTGGCGCGATGGAACTGACGATGCGTGGCAAGCCGCTGCCCGACAACCCCAAGACCTCGGCGTTGACGGTGTTGTCGGCGCTGCGCTTTCTGCATAACCGGGTCGGCTCGACCACCATGTGAGCACCCCCAGGAAATGAAGCGTCCATCCTGCTCCCAAGCGTCCAGCCAAGTGGCAACGGCATATTGGCCTGTGAGCCACGCATCAAGGTGAGTCAGACCCATGCCTGAAACAATCCAGACCTTGTTGGCCGGCCAGTGGCGAGATGCCAGCGGCCCTGCCTACTCCACCGAATATCCAGCCGACGGCAGCACCGTGGCCACGCTGCACGCTGCCACCGCGCAGGACGTGGACGAGGCGGTGCGGGCCGCCGAACAGGCACGCCAGCAACCGAGCTGGGCCGGTCTCAAGCGCCATGAGCGCGCCGGCATGCTGTACCGCATCGCCAGCGGCATCCGTGCGAGAGGCGAAGAGTTGGCGCAATTGCAGCGGCTCGACAACGGCAAGCCGATCAACGAGACGCGCGCCCTGGTCGCCAGCGCCGCCGGCACCTTCCAGTTTTTCGCCTCTGCCTGCGAGACCTGGGAAGACACGATCACGCCGGCGCGGGGCGACTTTGTGACGATGAGCATGCACGAGCCGCTCGGCGTGGTAGGTGCGATCACGCCGTGGAATTCGCCGATCGCCAGCGAGGCGCAGAAGCTCGCCCCCGCGCTGGCGGCCGGTTGTGCAGTGGTGTTCAAACCCGCTGAGATCACGCCGCGCATGGCGATCGAGTTGGCGCGTATCGCCCAGGCCGCCGGCGTGCCGAGCGGCATCGTCAGCGTGTTGCCCGGCAAGGGATCGGTGGTGGGCGATGCGCTGGTTAAACATCCGCTGATCAAACGGATCGCCTTCACCGGTGGCACGGCTGTGGGCATGGGTATCCAGCGCCTGGCGGCCGAGAAGCTGATGCCGACCTCGCTTGAACTCGGTGGCAAGTCGCCCACCATCGTTTGCGCCGATGCCGACCTCGACCATGCGGTGGCGGGCGTGTTGTACGGTATCTTCAGCTCCTCAGGCGAATCTTGTATTGCCGGTTCGCGCGCCTTCGTGCATGCCAGCGTATACGAGGAATTCCGGGAACGGTTGCTGGCGGGGGTGCGCAAGCTGCGGGTCGGCGATCCTGCCAGCGAAACCACGCAGATGGGTCCGCTGGTCAGCATGGCCCACCGGGCCTCGGTCGAGCGCTATGTGCAGCTCGGCCGTGACGAAGGGGGCACGGTGCTGTTCGGTGGTGCGCGGCCCCACGATGCCGACTTCGATAAAGGCAGCTACTACCTGCCGACGGTGATCGAAGGCCTGCCCAACGGTGCGCGCATGTGCCAGGAAGAGATCTTCGGCCCGGTGCTGGCCTTGTTGCTATGGACCGACGAGGCCGATCTGCTGGCCCAATGCAATGACAACGTCTACGGCCTGGCCGCCGGCATCTGGACCCGCGACTACAAGACCGTGTGGCGGTTGGGCAGCGCACTGCAGACCGGCACGGTGTGGATCAACACCTACAAGCAGTTCTCGGTCAGCACGCCGTTTGGCGGAGTCAAGATGAGCGGCACCGGCCGCGAAAAGGGTCGCCGGGGCATTCTGGAATACACCAGCCAGAAAAGTTACTACTGGGGCACGAACGAGGCCCCACTAGCATGGAGCACAGCATGACGACAACCCACAGCGCGATCGAAGGCATCGATGGCATCACCTATTCCACCGACCGCTGGGACGACGCGCGCCGGTTCTTCGGCGACTGGGGCCTCAAGGTGGTGTCCGACGACGCCACCTGCCAGGTCTGGGAGACGCTCAACGGCGCGCAGGTTCAGGTGCGCCGTCCGGACGATGCCAGCCTTCCGCCGCCGATGGAGGCCGGCCCCACGATGCGGGCCGTGACGTGGGGTGTGACCGACGCGCAAGCGCTTGAGACGATCGCACAGGCGCTGCAATCGGCACCCGGTTTTGATGACCGTCGCAGTACGGATGGCACGCTGATCGGGCTCGATCCACACGGTTTGCGGGTAGTGTTCCAGGTCAGCGCCAAACGCGCCATTGATGTGGTCGGCGTCCCGACCAACCCCTGGGGCGATGTGCGCCGCATCGACACGCCGTCACCGTTGTATGACCATGCCGAGCCGGTCGAAATCGGCCATGTGGTGTTTTTCACCGACAAGCTCGAAGCCATGGAGGCGTTTTACGCCTCGCTCGGTTTCATCGCCTCAGACCGGTATCCGGGCCGCGGCGTGTTCATGCGCTGCGCGCCCGATGCGGGCCACCATGACCTGTTCCTGCTGGCGCTGCCGGGCAAGGGCCCGGGCGTGAACCATGTGGCGTTCACCGTGCGCGATCTGCACGAAGTGTTCGGCGGCGGCCTGCACATGAGCCGACGGGGCTGGAAAACCCAGCTCGGTCCTGGACGCCATCCGATTTCCAGCGCGTTCTTCTGGTACTTCGAAAACCCGTGCGGCGGTCTGATCGAATACAACGCTGACGAAGACCATTTGACCGCTGCCTGGCAGGAGCGCAGTTTCGAGCCGGGGCCGACCATGTTCGCCGAATGGGCGATCGATGGCGGCATCGACGGCAATACCCGACGTCAGCCCAACGTGCAGGCGTCGGGCAAGTTTCTGACCGAGAAAAGGTGATGGGGGTCCGCATCATCAAAGCACGCAACATCTTTGCCCGGTAACACAGGAGCGCTGCCATGGAACAAGCCCCTGCTGCTGACCGCATGCTGCTGACCATCGTCATGAAGCACCATGCCGGCCTGACGCTCGATGATGTGCAGTCGCGCATGAAGGCCAGCGACTGGTGGGAACGTTTTCCGCCTGAGGGGGTGCGCATCGTGTCCTGGACGGTTGCCATGGGCCTGGGACAGATCGTCACGATGGAGCTGCCGCCGCATCTGCTGCCAGTGGTCAACCTGGAACTCGAGCGCTCGGCCTGGGGCGTTTTCAAGACCGAGTGTTACCCGAGTTATGACTTCGTCCCGGTGCGCGAGCAGATTCGCGACCGGGTTCGTCACGGGGGTCAATAGCGCGTCGCAACGCTGTTGCCGATCCTATTTTTTTGAAGGAGGACATGCCATGATTCCGATTGCTGCCGTCACCGCGCCGGTTGTTGCCAGTTATCTGGAGCCGCACCAGGCTCGCACCCGCAAGCCCACCGCCTATGAGGATCTGCTGGGCGATTCGATCGAGCGCGCGTATGCCGCAGGGCATCACGAGATCGATGCCTTGCTGGGCTACCTGAACCAGGCCGGGCCATTGGCACCCGACAGCCAACCCTGGACGCCCGAGCGCTTCACCACCGAGATGGCGCGTCTGGGCACTTGAACACCGTATGGAAGGATGCCACCATGACTGCCAACACCCCTTTTGAAGTCGATGCCTTGCTTGCGCGCGGTCTGCGCGATCTCTGGTATCCGATCTGCCCCTCGTCTTTCGTCAAGGACTCGCCGATCTCCTTGCGCCGGCTGGGATACAAGCTCGCGATCTGGCGTGACCGCAACGGCAAGGTGCATGCGCTGGAAGACCATTGCCCGCACCGTGGCGCGCCTTTGTCCATGGGCGTGAACCTGGGCGACCGGCTGGCCTGCCCGTACCACGGCGTCGAAGTCCGTTGCGATGGGCGTGTCACCAAGGTGCCGGCCAGCCCCGGCTGCACGCTCGAAGGCAGCCAGCCCACGCGCAGCTTCCATGTCCAGGAGGTGCATGGTGCCGTATTCGTCTACAACGCCACCGACCCCCATCTGACCACAGCGCCACCGCTGCGCCTGCCAGAGGAGATGACCAGCCCCGAGTGGTCGGGCTTTCTGTGCTACACCGAATGGGGTGCCGACTACCGGTATGTCGAGGACAACGTGATCGACCCGATGCATGGCACTTTCGTGCACAGGCAGTCGCACTCGATGAGCGAGGGCGACATCCACGCCAAGTTCCAGCTGCGCCGCACTGACAACGGTTTCATGTTCGAGAAAGCCGGTCAGCGCAATGTCAATTTCGACTGGACCGAATGGTGCGACACCGACCTGCATTGGATGCGGCTGGAGATTCCGTACCCCAAGACCGGAGGTCCTGGCGGCCCGTTCACGATCATTGGCAGTTATACGCCGATCGTCAAGAATGTGGCAGCGGTGTTTCACTGGCGGCTGCGTAAACTCAGCGGTTGGCAGCGCGACACCTGGCGCTTCCTGTACAAGAACCGGTTGGAGTCGCGCCACTGGACGGTGCTGGAGCAGGACCGCGTCATGCTCGAAGCCATGGAGCCCGAGGCAAACCAGCGCGAGCATCTGTATGAGCATGATGTCGGCCTGTCCCGGCTGCGCCGCCAAAAGCAAAGCCTGGCGCAAAAACAGATCGACGCCGCCCGGCCAACGGTTGCCGCAGCCAAACCGGCCGTGGTTGGCAGTTCCACCGCCGCCGCCTGAGCGACGGGCCGAGTAAATTTGCCATGGCGCAAGCACTACACCGCGTCGCAGCGCCGGCGGTGCCCGATCTGCCAAGCGCCAGCTGGACCAACGGCTGGCGGCTTGGCGACGAGATCGTGCTCTCGGGCATGACCGCGCATCCGGCGTCGCGCGATGCGGCGGCTGCAGGCAAACCCCTGGATGCCTACGCGCAGACCTTGGTGGTGCTGAACAAGATCGCAGCGCTGGTCGAGGCCGCTGGCGGACACCGCCACAACATCACCAAGACGGTGGTGTACCTGACGAACATCGCCGACAAGGACGCGGTCGGGCGCGCGCGGCGGGCGTTCTTCGGTGAGGCCTTTCCGTGCTCCACACTGGTGGGCGTGTCGGCGCTGGTGTTCCCCGAACTGTTGGTCGAGATCGACGCCTGGGCCCGGCTGGACGTGGACTTGCGCCTGGCCACGCCAATGCCGCTGGGCTGACGATCGGTATGCGGGCAAAAAGGACGTAATCGCATGGACATGGGAATTGCGGGCCGCAAGGCCCTGGTGTGTGGTGCCAGCGCAGGCCTGGGCCTGGCCTGTGCCAGTGCGTTGGCCGCCGAAGGTGTCGAACTGGTGATCGTCGCCCGCACCGAGGCACCCTTGGTGCAGGCGGCGCAGCAGCTGGTCGCGGCCACCGGTACGCGCGTGCACACGGTCGCAGCGGATGTCACGCAGGATGCCGGGCGCGCGCGCATCCTGGCGGCGCATCCGTCGTTCGACATCCTGGTGACCAATGCCGGCGGCCCGCCATCCGGCGATTTCCGCAACTGGGAGCGCGAACACTGGCTGGCCGCGCTGGACGCCAACATGCTGGCGCCGATCGCGCTGATCCGGGCGTTGGTCGATGGCATGATGGAGCGGGGCTTCGGGCGCATCGTCAACATCACCTCCAGCGCGGTCAAGGCACCGGTCGATGGCCTGGGTCTGTCCACCGGAGCGCGCAGCGGGCTCACCGGTTTTGTCGCCGGGCTGGCGCGCTCCACGGTGGCCAAGGGCGTGACGATCAACAACCTGCTTCCGGGCACCTTCGACACCGCGCGCCTCGCCAGCAACTTCGCCGCACAGGCGAGCCGGCAAGGTTTGAACGTGGAACAGGTGCGCGCGCAGCGCATCGCCAAACACCCGGCGCATCGGTTGGGTCGACCGGAGGAATTCGGTGCCGCCTGCGCCTTCCTGTGCAGCGGGCATGCCGGTTACATCAATGGCCAGAACCTGCTCCTCGACGGCGGCTCGTTTGGCGGCGTTTTCTGACCTGGTGCAGACCCTGCGCCGATCCATTTTTTGGCAGGCCACGATTCCATGACAGCCTGGACGCGGCTTGGCATGGCCGATGTGCCCGTGCAGCAGTAGGGCCTGGCTCCAACCTTCGTTTGGCGTGTTTGTTAAGCTTGTCGTTTGACCGACTCCGCGGTGCGCCGCTGTGGCGCACAGATAGCGCACCGGAATCAAGGTCGACTGAACCCTGGTTGTGTCCGGTGACCATCGAACACAGCCTTTTTACAACAAGGATGCATCGTGATCACCTTTTACTGGAATGCCGCCCCCAACCCGGCCAAAGTCGCCCTGTTCCTCGAAGAGTCAGGCCTGCCGTACGGCATCGTCGCGGTCGATACCCGCAAAGGGGAGCAGCACAGCGATGTCTACAAGGCCATCAACCCGAATGCCAAGGTTCCGGCCATCGTCGATGACGGCGTGGTGTTGTTCGACAGCAATGCCATCGTGCTCTACCTCGCCGAAAAAAGCGGACAGTTCCTGCCGCCCGCCACTGCGCAGGGGCGGGCCGACGCCTTGTCCTGGCTGATGTTCATCGCCAGTGGCATCGGTCCGTACAGCGGACAAGCCGTGCATTTCAACCGCTACGCGCCCGAGAAGATCGCCTATGCGATCGAGCGCTACGACTTCGAAGCCTGGCGGCACTGGAACATCGTCAACGACCGGCTGGCGCGCCAACGCTACATGGTCGGCGACCAGTACACCTTCGTGGACATGGCGCTGTGGGGCTGGGCGCGCGTGGTGGGTGCCGTGCTGGGCGATGGCGCGCTGGACAAGCTGCCGCACGTCAAGCGCCTGGCCGACGAAATCAACGCCCGTCCAGCGGCGCAGCGGGCAGAGGCGCTGAAGTCGCGCTATGAACTGAAGACGGAGATGGATGCAGATGCACGGCGGGCGTTTTTTCCGCATGCGGGGCAGGGGGCAGGTAAGGCGTGAAGAAGGGTGGCGTCCCATGGGCTACGTGAGTCAGAGCTACGCTTGACTCGCCAAGCCTGAGTTATCCCTTGACCCGCCGCGCCAGTCCCGCACAGTAATCCACCGGTGCCAGCGCCGGCGTTGGCCACACCAGGTCGGACGCCAGTGCATCATCAGCGGTGGGCAGTCCCGCCACCGCCAGTACTGTGCGCACCCGCAAGCCTGCAGGCAAATAGGTAGGCACGCCGCGGTCGCGCAGTACGTGGCCGCCACCGGCGATCAGCAGCACGGTTTTTCCGGGCGCGAGCGCTTCGACGATGGTCTTTGCCATGCTCGCGTCGCGTGCCAGTTGCACCCGCACCATCGGCATCAGACGCTCAGTGGGCAGGAGGTCGCAGTGGCCCAGGCGGATCGCTTCGCGCTGGCTTGCCAATGCGGCTGGGGGCAAATGCGTGTCGAGGCCCGGGTCGGCCATGGCCTGGCGCATGGCATCGCGGGGCAGATTGGCACCGAGCACCGGCACGCCCTGGCGCACGGCGGCCATGATGGACGGTGCATAGCGCTCCCAGGGCCAGCCTGCAGCATTCCAGCGCAACGCGTCCTGCACCTGTTCCGGTGCTGCGTTGCGCGCCAGTGCTGCCGTGCCTGCTCCGTAGTCGGCCATCTCCAGAACCAGCGCGGCCAGCTGGTTGCGACCCGTCAAGGCCTCCACCAGTGCCAGCTGCAGGCGCTGGTGCTCACTGGCGTCATGCTGTTCACCCACCAGGATCGCGTCGGCCGGCAGCAGCATCGACAGCTGCGCCTGCACCACCGGCGCAGGCGTGTGGACGCAAGCCGCCAGCACGCCCGTCAGCAGCAGAAGGTTTGCCAGGCGCCGCAAGGCAGGGTGCGCGGAAAAAATCGACACCACAAGCAGCGTTGGCAGGCTTCAGTGCATCACGACCGGCGTCTGTGCCAAACTGGCATAGCCTTCGAGCGTGTCTTCGACTTCTTCCTGGGTCGGCGTGCTGGCCTGCCAGGCCATGATCTGCTGTTGGAACAGCTCGGCCCAGGAGCCGTCGAGATACAGTTCTTTGCCCGAGCGTTTGTCGATGATTTCGAAGCCATGGCGCGGCATCAGCGGCACCACGCGTTGGCTACTTTCAGCGTCTTGGGCACTGACCGCGTTGTCGCGCTCCACCACCTCGGCCGCATTGGCCAACATGTGGTTCACGCAAAAGCTCTCCGAGTCGTATAAGGTGCGCATGGCTTGATTGTCCGGTAACTCTGAATAACCTTCAGTTGGCTGTGAACCGGCCAATTTCAAGGTGGGTTCAACCCCCCCCCCGGATGCGCGCCGGTTTCAGGGCGGGCTGGACGATTTCCATTGCTGATCGAGGTAGTCGCCGTTGGCGAAGGTGATCTTGATGCGCGCAGGCAGAAAGGCCAGCTCCGGTGCCAACCAGATCTCGACCTTCTGGTCGTAGTCCTTGCTGGGCTTGCGCACCAGCTTGAGCGCTGGCACCTGCCCGCCAGGCAGGTTCAGCATCTCTTCGCGCTCCACCACAAATATCCAGGGCTCCGCATCGCGTGGTCCTGCCGTCTGTGTCGTCAGGGTCGTGCCGATCGGAAAAGCCAGCGGATCGCCCGCCACCAGCGATGCGAGCTGCGCAAAGATGCTGATCTGGTCCTGGGCACCGGCCTTGAGTTCCGCCTGCGGCGTGTTGGCGCTGAAGGTGATGCGGCCCTGTTGGCGGTCGAAGTGGGCGGCGCGTTCGGATCGAAACTTGTCGGAAAAGCGGTTGGGTGCCAAGCCCGCGCCGGTCAGCTCGCCGGTGCTGGACAGCACCCGCTTGCCGATGATCCAGTCGCCCATCTCCATGCGCATCTCGTAGCGTGCGCCATCTTGCAACCAGATCAGGTTGCCCATGGCCTTGTAATCCAGCCGGCCGCGTTTGCCCACTGCATCGAACGCCAGGCGGATCGATCCCGGGATGGTCAGCGGGCGTACCGCAGTCGTGTCCAGCGCGGTGGCTGATGGTGCGGAAGCGGCGGGTGCTGGCGGCTCGACGCTGGGGGGAGTGGCCGCAAGTGTTGGCTCTGGCGTTGGCTCTGGCGCTGGCTCCGGCTCTGGCGCTGGCGTGGCTGCTGCCATCTGCGGCGTGGTTGCGGGTTCGATAACCGGCGCGGGTGGGGCCAAATCCGCCATGACAGCAGGAGACTCGGCAGGAGGATCGGGTAGCTCCGGTATTGCCGGTGGGGGCGGTAGCAGCGGTTCGGGCGGCGCTTCTTGACGTTCCAGTGGGCGCGCAGTGGCCGTCAGCACGCCTGCAGTCGGCGTTCGCGCAGGCTGAGCGATAGTGGGTGCTGCCCTGGGCTTGGCTGGGGGCACCAAACTTGCGGGTCGGCGCGGAGCGGCCGCAACGGGTTTGGGCGGTGGCTTGATCTGCACCGCACGGGTGGAAAAAGCCCGGGTTGACATCGGCCCGCCATAGGACGGGAGGTTCTCCGACAAGCCACGCAGCGCCAGCACATGGGCCATCACGACCGCGACGGCCAGCAGCAGCACCGTCCGGGTGCGGATGACGCCACCCGTGGGCGCTGACGAGGGCAACCCCGTTCCGTCAGCCACGCGTAGGACCCAGATCGGGCAACAGGCACTGGGTCGCTGTGTGCAATGTGCGCGCCAGCGCGTCGAGCAGCGTAAAGCCGACCTCGACCGATGGGATACCGGCAAGCGCCGTGTGCATAATCTGCGGGACAGGTTGTATCGAAGGGTCGGTCGAGTTTAACGACCCATCATTGCCTCGGTTATCCTGCCAGATACGACCCTTGCCACCCGATCATCTCCCAGCATATGAAACTGCCCCCACGGTCACTGCGTTCGCTGCCCCCCGAGGGGGCCATCAGCACCTTCGGAACGGCCGGGCGGTGCTGACACATGAAACTCGCTACCTACAAAGACGGCTCGCGCGACGGCCAGCTCGTGCTGGTGTCGCGCGATCTGGGCACGGCGCATTACGCGAGCGGCATCGCCGATCGACTGCAGGCCGTGCTGGACGACTGGAACTTTCTGTCGCCCCAGTTGCAGGACCTGTACGACACGCTGGACCAGGGCAAGGCCCGGCATGCCTTTGCGTTCGATCCGCGCCAATGCATGGCGCCCTTGCCACGCGCCTACCAATGGGCCGATGGCTCGGCCTATGTGAACCATGTCGAACTGGTGCGCGCCGCGCGAGGTGCCCAGGTGCCGGAATCGTTCTACCAGGATCCGCTGATGTACCAGGGCGGCAGCGATGATTTTCTCGGTGCCCGCGATGACGTCGTGTGCCCGTCCGAAGCCATGGGCATCGATTTCGAAGCCGAGATGGCGGTGATCACTGGCGACGTACCCATGGGCGCGACGCCCGAACGCGCGCTGGACGGCATCCGGTTGGTCATGTTGGTCAACGATGTCAGCCTGCGCAACCTGGTGCCGGGCGAACTGGCCAAGGGTTTTGGCTTTTTGCAGAGCAAGCCGGCAACCGCCTTCAGCCCGGTGGCGGTGACGCTCGACGAATTAGGTAGCGCCTGGGACAAGGGGCGGCTGCATCTGACGCTGCAATCGACCTGGAACGGCCGCAAGGTTGGCATGTGTGACGCCGGGTCCGACATGACCTTCCATTTTGGCCAGCTCATCGCCCACTTGTGCACGACGCGCAACGTGCGCTCCGGCTCCATCATCGGCAGCGGCACCGTCAGCAACAAGGGGGTCGAGACCCACGGACGTATGGATTGGCCCAAAGGGTATAGCTGCATCGCTGAAAAACGCGCCATCGAAACCATCCTGGACGGCAAACCGACGACGGAATTCATGCGGTATGGCGACACGATCCGGATCGAGATGAAAGGCCGCGACGGCCAGAGCCTGTTCGGCGCGATCGACCAGACAGTGGCCGCGCCACGCTGAGTACCAAGCCCGCCCGCTACACCCGCCTCGATCCGCTTGAGCGCCAGTTCGATCGTGCGCAGCGTCGCCGATTCATGCTCGTCCATGGCAAATTCCGTTTCGCGTTCAGTTGCCACCCGGGCGCGGGAATCTTCAATATGTCCGAAATGCTCCGCCGATGCTTCGCTGCGATCGACATCGCCGCCGCGCAGGCGCCGGAGTTGATCATGTAACTCCGTGCGTTGTTGCTACAGTTGTTGCTAGAAGGTTTGGAGTTGGGTCTTGTTCATGGGGTTCCTATTTGAATGAATGGCTTCATCACGCGATGCAAGCAGTACCAGTACCTTGAGGTTGGTCAATTCGCCTTGTACAAGACGGCCGGTCGCAATGGGTTGCCACGGTGATCGGTCACCACGAGGATGCGGTGCACTGCGCTGCGTCGATAATTGCGCCATCTGATAGCTGCCCAAGGGCAGTCTCCTCAGCGCTTGACAGGCGGTCCGTGCCGGATTCGGCGGTGTTGCGGATGTCCGCTTTTTCGACTGATCCAACAGGAATAATCATGCAATTGCGCAAACTTGCCTCCGCCACACTTTTGTTCGTCGGCCTCGCGGCGTCGGCCCTGGCCCAGAACATCGACATAAAGAATGGCTGGGTCCGCACCTCGGTGCAAGGTCAAACCGCCACCGGCGCCTTCATGACCATCACCGCGCCACAAGACATGCGCCTGGTCGGCGTTCTGAGCCCGGTTGCCGGCGTGGCCGAAGTGCACGAGATGAAGATCGACGGCGGCGTCATGAAGATGCGCGCCGTCGAAGGTGGCCTGGCCTTGCCGGCCGGCAAGGCAGTCGAGCTCAAACCGGGCGGTTATCACCTGATGCTGATGGACCTCAAGGCCGCGTTGCCCAAGGACAGCACAGTGCCGGTCACGCTGGTGCTCAAGGATGCGAAAGGTGCCGAGAGCCGGGTCGAGCTCAAGCTGCCGGTCTCCACCGGTGCCATGGCGCACAAGCACTGACGGCGGCGGGCCTGGTCCGCGCGGCACTGGACACCTGCGGGTCATCACCGGTGTCATCACCGATCGCCATGGCCGGTGCATTGCGGTAAGCTGTTGTCAGGCCGATCCTGGCCCGGGCATTCTGGAGGTTTTATGGGCGACACACATGGTGATGGCTTTGGCAAATTCGTGCCGGGCTTCGACTTTCTGCAGAACCTGGCCAAGGGTGCAAGTCAGTCGATTCCCCAGATACCCAACCTGGCGAACTGGGTATCGCCATCGTTGAACGTCGAGGATCTGGAAAAGCGCATCGAAGAGTTGCGCGCAGTCCACTTCTGGCTGGAGCAAAACTCGCGCGCGCTGGGCGCGACGATACAGGCGCTTGAGGTACAGAAGATGACGCTGGCCACGCTCAAAGGCATGAATTTCAATATCGGCGACGTGGCCAATGCGTTCAAGCTCAAGGCGGCCGATTCGGTGACCAGCGGCGTGCAGATGGCCGCCGAACGCGCGGTCAGCACCGCCAAAAGCGTGTCCGACGCGGCGTCCGCAGTGGGCGATGCCGCCAAAGCTGGTACCAAGAAGGTCAAGGCGGCCGGCACCGCCGCCAGTCTGGTCGATCCTTTGCAGCTGTGGGGCTCGTTGACTCGGCAGTTTCAGCAGATTGCCGCCAGCGCGTTGCAGGACGTCAACCGCAGCGCAGGCACCGGCCTGGCCGAAGCAGCAGGCAAGGAGGGAAAGGCAGGCAAAAAAAGCAAGGCGGGCAAGAAGGCCACGGGCGCTGGTGCCTCCACGCGCAAGACCCCCAGTCGCGCCAAGCCCGCGCGGCGGAGCGCTTCCTGATGCCATTGTTTGCGCACGGGCATGCAACCCATCCGAACTGGACCATGGCCGCCGGCCTGGTGCTGGCGCAATTGCGTGCACAGATGGCCTTGCCCGCTTACGCGAAGTCGCCGACCCTGGCCCTGCTCTACATCACCGACCATTACGCCGCATCCGCGCAAGACATCCTGGACCATCTGAGCGCCGAGCTACCCGGCGTAACCGACTGGGCGGGCACGGTGGGCGTGGGCGTGTCGGCGAACAATGTCGAGTATTTCGACGAGCCGGCGATGGTGGTGATGTTGTGCGAAGTGCCGACCGACCAATACCGTGTCTTCTCGGGTGTCGCGCCTTTGGGCACCGGTTTCGAGGCGACCACTGCCCTGGTACATGTCGACCCGTCCACGCCCGACGTTGCCGAGCTGGTGCAGGAAATGGCCGCCCGCACCACCTCGGGCTATCTGTTTGGCGGACTCTCGGCCAGCCGCTCGCAGACCGTGCAGTTCGCCGCCAGTGGCGATGGCAACATGCGCGGCCAGGGAAAGGCGGGTGGCGTGTTCAGCGGCGGGCTCAGCGGCGTGGCGTTTGGCCCGCAGGTGCATCTGGTGTCGCGCGTCACCCAGGGTTGCCGCCCGGTCTCCGGCTTTCGCACAGTGACCGAGGCCCAGCAGAACCTGGTGATCGCGATCGATGGCGAACCCGCGCTCGATGTGTTGATGGGCGAACTCGGCGTGTCGCTGAAGCAGCCGCAGGAGGCCTTGACGGCGATCCGCGCCACCCTGGTCGGTCTGGTGCACCGCAGCAACGGCGACGGCGCGCAGACGATGGGGCGTGGCGGCAATTTCGGTCCCGACGTGATCGTGCGCCACATCATCGGACTGGACCCGGCGCGGCGCGGCATCGCAGTCTCCGACCGCATCGACAGCGGCATGCAGCTAGCGTTTTGCCAACGCAACATGCAGGCCGCGCGCGCCGACCTGATCCGCATCTGTGCGGAAATCCGCGAAGAACTCGAACCACTCGAACTCACGATGGAAACCGCTAATGCTTTGGCCGCCTCAGAGGCCGAAGCCGCAGCCCATCCGGCCCGGGGCATCGCTGGCGCGGTCTACGTGAGTTGCTCTGGACGCGGCGGGCCCCATTTCGGCGCGCCCAGCGCAGAACTGCAGATCGTACGCCGGGCCCTGGGGGATGTGCCGCTGATCGGCTTTTTCGCCGGGGGCGAGATCGCCCGCAACCACCTGTACGGATACACCGGGGTTCTGACGGTGTTTGCGCAGCGCGATTAGGGCGGCTGCTGCTGTGTAAACGACGGTCTCCAGGTCCGAAAGCCTGCTGTACCGGGTCAGTGGGTTCACTGGTTGCGATGGGTTTTTAAGCTTTGGCGATCACATTGCGTGAGGGGCGGCATCCCAAGCCTGTGGCTTTTCAGCGCAATCACGTTCAGTGGTGCTTGGCTGCTGCCAGGTTGGGTGCGTAGTTCGGGCTGTGTTCCAAGTCGATTAATGCAGCGATCGCCAGTCAGAGCAAGCGTGCTGCCTGACCTGAAGCCAAGATGCTGCTCCAATGAGATGGCGTGCACAACGAGGGATGATCCCCAACGCGTGCAGCGGATCATGTCGATTCCTGAAAGCCAGCCGTTTCATGTTAGGCGGTCGCTCGGCTTTTCTGCGTGACCCACATTCAGCATGGCGATCATGCCCATCAGGGCTTGCGGGTCGACCGGCTTGACGATGTGGTGATCGAATCCGGCTTCGAGGGAGCGGCGGCGGTCTTCGTCCTGCCCCCACCCGGTCACGGCGATCAGCAAGACGTCCTGGCCCCACGGCTGTTGACGGATGCGGTGACAGACTTCGTAGCCGTTCAAGGTCGGCAAGCCGATGTCCAGCAGAATCACGTCGGGCCGGTACTCCTCGGCCAGGGCCACCCCCTGGTGTCCGTCGTAGGCCGTGCGGGTGTCGTTGCCCATCATCTTCAGCAACTCCGACAGGCTGTCCGCGCCGTCCCGGTTGTCGTCCACGATCAGTATGCGCAGCGAGGACTTCGTGGCGGCCGGCTCGTCTTCGACGCCGGCGGCCTGCGGTTTCGACGCCTCGACGGCGACCGGCAATCGCACAACGAACTCGCTGCCTTTGCCCAGACCCCCGCTCCTGGCTTCAATGACGCCGCCGTGCAAGTCCACCAGACGCTTCACCAGCGTCAGCCCGATGCCCAGGCCGCCCTGCGACCTCTCCAACGATTGATCCACCTGGGTGAACATTTCGAAGACGCGGGGCAACTGGTCGGCGGCGATACCGATGCCCTTGTCCTTCACCCTCACTACCGCGTCGTCGCCTTCACGTTCAACGTCAAGTTGGATGTGCCCGCCCCGGTCGCTGTACTTGGCCGCGTTGTTCAACAGGTTGAGAACCACCTGTGCCAACCGCGTCATATCGGCATCGACCATGAGCGCAAGCTTTGGCAACGTGACGGTGAGTTGATGGCCCATCTGCTCGATGAGTGGGCTGCTGCTTTCCACGGCGCTGTTCACCACCGCCGCCAGCGCGACTCGCTCCTTGTGAAGTTCGAGTTTGCCCCGGCTGATGCGGCTAACGTCCATCAAATCATCGACCAGCCGCACCATCTGTGCGAGCTGTCGCTCCATCATCGAGCGGGTCTGCTCGATCGTCGCCTGCTGCCCTCGCGCCAGCTTCATCAGTTGCAGGCCTGTGCGTATCGGAGCCAGCGGGTTGCGCAACTCGTGGGCCAGCGTGGCCAGGAATTCGTCCTTGCGGCGGTCGGCCTCGGACAAGTCGGCGGCCAATTGACGCAGCTGAATTGCCGCTGTTTTCTGCTCGGTCACGTCC